>Ga0207984_1000028_pt1 | contig 77312 bp, 64 predicted proteins | sample ETNtaG_30_FD_185760 | JGI IMG/M metagenome (GOLD analysis project Ga0207984, IMG submission 185760) | Marine microbial and viral communities from oxygen minimum zone, Eastern Pacific Ocean - ETNP201306PF43B (SPAdes) (version 2) | ecosystem: Environmental > Aquatic > Marine > Oceanic ...
AGGCGCGTGACATCGCCACTGCTGTTGTACAGGTGTCCGGATGCTCGCATACGCCCATATTCACCCCAGATCAGGACATTCTCCTTTTCCAGCCGTTTGCGTGTTGCCTCAGCGTTGGAGTCCAGGAAACAGGTGTTACCCGAACGTTGCTGGCGCTCAGACGGTGTGATCACCTTGAGTCCCAGATCTTCCAGTCCCTGGTCGATCATCTGCGAAAGATCCAGCGCGTGTTTTTCGATCCGCTCAATGCCCACGTCCAGCAGCAGGCCGAGTGACTCCTCCAGAAACATGATGATCGCCATCGCAGGGTTGCCCGGTTCAAGTTTCTCAGGCATCTGAAACTCTGCAACCGGAAAAGTACGTTCTGCGCCCTGAGCAGGCCATACGTCGAGGTTGCGCCAGCCGAAGGTCGTGGCCTGGGCGAGATGCTCGGCTTTCTCGCTGAGGTAGCACGGTGCTGTGCCGTGGGTCGCCAACAGCCATTTGTAACATGAGCTGACACACAGGTCGGTAACCTCGGCAGGAACGTCGATCACACCGGAGGCATGGGTCGCATCGACGGCCAGCAAAGTTTCTGATCCCGCAAGGCCTTTGGCCAGCGCTTGGATGTCAAGGTTCTGGCCGGTGTAGAAGCTGACCTGGCTCACCGCCAGAACGCGGGTCCGGTTGTCTGCGGTGTTCAGCAGGTCTTGTTCAGATATCTGCCAGTCGCGATGTGGGACCAACCGTATCTCTACACCTCGTTCAGGCAGGTTCTTCCAGGCATAAGCGACCGATGGGAACTCAAGATTGGTGGTGACGATATTGTCACCCGCTTGCCAGTCAAGTCCTCGGGCGAGCCAGTTCATGCCTTCGGCAGCGGAGGGCATGAAGCTGATCCGCTGACTGTCAACGCCCCACAGTTGTCCCACTTTCCTCCTGCAGCCGTCTAGGTGCTCAAAGAGGCTGTCGCGGCCGCGATAGGAGTCACTTTTCAGTCGGCAAAACTCGTCATAGACCTTGGCCTGTCGTTTGAGCCAGGGCGCCTCCCCGCCGCTACATAGGTGTGTCAGGCCTTCCAGGCCGACAAACTCATCCGGGGAGACCAGTGGGTTGATTGTGGGCATCGGGGCCAGCTCCTTTTCACAGTCCAGCATACAGTTGTTGCGTTAGTGACGGGTCGTCGGCAGCAGAGTCAGGTTTTTCGGCGATTCAATCAGAGGACGACCAGAGCTCGGTGCTGAGATACCGTTCTCCGGTATCGGGCAGGATCGCGAGTAGTTCTGCATCACGGGCAGCTTCTTTTGATGCGTGGGCAATCATGCCTGCTACGGCAGCGCCGCAGGAGATGCCGCAAAAAATACCTTCTTCTTCTGCTAGCTTGCGGGCGGTGCTGAAAGCTACCTCGGTCGTCACCGGGATAATGTCATCATAGGCGTTCTGATCCAACGTGTCAGGTATAAAACCGGGGGCGGTTCCCATGATCTTGTGACGACAGGCGATCCCCTTGGACAGTATGGGTGAGTCGGCCGGTTCGGTGGCAATGATCAGCAGTCCCGGGATACGGGCTCTGAGGTAGGTCGATAATCCTGATATCGTACCGCCGGTGCCAGTCGTACAGATGACGGCGTTCAGGTTTTCACCAAAATCGTCGTAGATCTCGTTAGCGGTCGAGCGATGAGAGGCTGGATTGGCCGGATTAAAATGCTGGCCAACGAAGAAATAACCTTCTGTTTCTGACAGCCTGCGCGCTTCTTCGATGGCACCAACTGTGCCTTTGTCTGCCGGTGTGAGTACCAGTTGCGCACCGTACGCTATCAGGATCTGCTTTCGTTCGGCGCTCATGTCCTCGGACATGACGAAAATGGCCCGGTAACCCTTTACAGCTGCAACCATCGCAAGGCCGATGCCCGTGTTTCCGGAGGTCGGCTCAATGATCGTGTCGCCCGGTTTGAGAACACCCCGTTGTTCGGCATCCTCGATCATGTTGAGTGCGGGCCTGTCCTTGACCGATCCGGCCGGGTTGAAACTTTCCAGTTTGACCCAGAGCGCTTTGGCCAGGTGATCTGAAAAACTGTGCAGGCGGACCACGGGTGTTCGCCCGACAGTATCAAGAATGTTGTCAACTTTCATACTGAGAGGTGCCTGTCTGCAGTGCCATTGAATCTGTAAATCACGCTATAGTGTATACCGCCGACTTGCGGAAGTGACGCCTGTTCCCGGAATGGAGTAGCGACAAACGTATGCCTGGAGTTGGCCACTGGCAGGTAGATCATGCTGCGAAATACGGTTATCTTGATTCTTGGCTGATTCTTGATGGAGAATCAACCACTCGCCCTCGGCTGCGCCAGTACCTTGCTGGTCAGGTTGGTAAGTTGAATTCGACACCCGACCCGAGTGCCTGGCATGCTCGGCCGTAGTCAGATCAGCCGACGCCGGGGTTAACTCGGCGAGCATTACGGGGAGGTGGTGTGAAGCGAATCTGTGTGTTCTGTGGCTCTCACTCGGGTAGCCAGGCTGCCTACAGCCGAGGTGCGGCAAGTCTTGGCCGGGCACTTTCGCGGCGCAACCTGGAACTGGTCTATGGTGGGGCCAGCATTGGCCTGATGGGTATTGTCGCCGATGCAGTGATCGATGCAGGCGGGTCTGCCATTGGCATCATTCCGCAATCGCTGGTTGAAAAAGAAATCGCCCACCCGGGGCTCAGTGAGCTTCGGGTGGTGGGCTCTATGCACGAACGTAAGGCGAACATGGCGAAGTTGTCCGATGCATTCATCGCCCTGCCGGGCGGAATCGGCACGCTTGAGGAGTTGTTTGAGATTCTGACCTTTGCCCAGCTCGGATTTCACCGCAAGCCCTGCGGGTTGCTGAATATCGAAGGGTATTACGACCGCCTTATCGACTTTCTGGATCACGCGGTGCGCGAATCCTTTGTCGGTGAGGCGCAGGTCCGCTCCCTGCAGGTGGATCAGCAAGCAGATCATTTGCTCGACCGCTTCGAGGCTTTGCTGGCAGACGCCGGTGGTTGAACGATGGTCATGATCAAGAAGATTGTACGGCGGAACCGGTCCCGCCATGGATCGCGGCCGACGTGGAACACCGAGTAAGGTAGGCGCGGCCTTGGCAATCTCCAATACGATGCACATCCGGACCGGGCTGAAGAGACTATGTTGATCCCGGTGATTCTTTGCGGTGGGTCCGGTACCCGGTTGTGGCCGCTCTCGCGTCGGTTGCACCCTAAACAGTTCCTCTCGCTCACCGGTGAAAGAACGCTGCTACAGGATACGGTGGCCCGGCTGGAACCACTCCAATGTGGCCTGCCGCTTCTGGTCTGTCACGACAATCACCGTTTCAATGTTGCGGGTCAGTTAAAGGAGCTGGGTCTGGAGCACGGGACTATTGTGTTGGAACCTGTGAGCCGCAACACTGCGCCTGCGGTTGCCGTGGCGGCTCTGGAGTCCCTGACACTGGCTGATGATCCTATTCTGCTGGTGCAGCCATCAGACCATGTGATTGCAGATCAGGCTGCTTTCGAGATCGCCGTTCAGCGTGCCCGGGCAGCCGCTGGGATGGGGAGACTGGTTCTATTCGGTGTAGTGCCGGATGGGCCGGAAACCGGCTATGGCTACATTTCCCGTGGCCATGAAATCACAGAGGGTCTGCATGCGGTAGAGGCTTTTGTCGAAAAGCCCGACCTGGCCACGGCTAAGAAGTATCTGGAGAGTGGTAGATACCTCTGGAACAGCGGTATGTTCGTATTCGGAGCCCGGCGCTATCTGGAGGAACTTCAGAAGTTCAATCCACTGATGCACGAGTGCTGCGTCACAGCACACGCCAATCTTGAACGCGACCTTGATTTTGCCAGGCTTCCGAGTGAGCCTCTTGAGAAGTGTCCCAAAGATTCGGTCGATTACGCTGTTCTAGAGAAAACCTCTGCCGCGGCGGTCGTGGAGCTCGATGCGAGCTGGAACGACGTCGGTTCCTGGTCGGAGTTGTGGAAAACAGGCTCGCAGGATCCGCAGGGCAACGTTACCGTCGGCGATGTGCTGGCGGTAGATTCTCGCGACACCTACATCCATTCGAGTCATGCGCTCGTATCGGCAGTGGGCGTTGAAAACCTGGTCATCGTCCACACGCCCGACGCGCTGCTGGTGGCAGATCGGAAACAGGTCGACAAGGTCAGGAACGTCGTGGCATGGCTCAAGGACAACCAGCGCTATCAGTCTGAACATCACCGGAAGGTCTACCGACCCTGGGGCAGTTACGATACTGTCGAGGTTGGGGAAGGATTCCAGGTCAAACGAATCACGGTCAGTCCGGCTGCCCGTTTGTCTCTCCAGTTGCACGAACACCGGGCCGAGCACTGGATCGTCGTCAGTGGTGTGGCCCGGGTGACCCGTGATGATGAGGTATTTACCCTGCATCCGCAGCAGTCTACGTTCATACCGGCTCATACCCGGCACCGCCTAGAAAATCCGGGGGAAGTGCCGCTCGAGGTGATCGAAGTGCAGACCGGCAGCTATCTGGGCGAAGATGATATCGTGCGGTTCGAAGACGATTTCAACCGAGAGTCATCTGATCCTTAAAATCGGTTGGCCAGTCAAACCGGCGGATCATAGGACAGTCATTCATGGAGAGCGCCAGGGCCGCCCGATACCCGGCCACGACAGGCAGGTCATGCATCTGAGTAAGGCCAAGGTCTTCCGGTAGCCAGGGCGTCGCCATCAGGCGGGCTGGGTCGTCGGGTTCGACGTTGACAGAAAACCGGGCGAGTGGCAGTGACAGTCCTCGACCGTGAAGTTTGATGTAGGCTTCTTTGCGCGTCCAGCACGCAAAGAAGGCCCGTTCAACGTTGGTTTCCGGTTGTGCCGCGAGTGTGATGAACTCGGACTCCGAAAAAAACCTTCGGGCAAGTTTCAGGCGATGATATTTATTGGCAGGTCTGATCTGCTCGATGTCGATTCCGACCGGACATTCGGTCGTCAACGCGTAGACCGCCCAGTCTCCAGCATGTGACAAGTTGAATTCAAGGGCGGTCGTATCATCGGCATCAAGCCGTGGTTTGCCGTGTTTGCCATATCTGAACTGCAGATGTTCCGGTGATAAGTCCGCGTACTGGGCCAGCAGTCGCCGCAGAACACCCCGCGCGATCGTGAAACGCTCCCTGTCCCGGTCAAATAGAAAACGGTTGGCACGGGATCGCTCATCAGGTGACAACACCTCAGCCAGTTCTTTGATCTCGCATTTTGCCTGGCTCAGGCTGGCTGTCCAGACATGCACCTGGCCGGAGTTCAGTTCCACCAGAGGTGCCCTCATGCTTTGTCTCGCAAATCAGGTGGCTCAGGCTTCGTTCTGGTAAACAGAATGGCTGCAACTCCGGCAAGTACGATGCCACCCCCGGTCAGGATCTGTGGGGAAGGTTGTTCACCCAGCAGCAGCATACTCGACGCGATGGTGAAAACCGGCAGCAGCAGCAATACGGGCATCACCTGTGACATCGGATTTCTGGCCAACACAGTGAACCAGGCGCCATAACCCACTACGGTCATGACGATGCCCAGGTAGGCAACAGATCCCCAGCCGATCCAACTGGCGTTGTACAGCGCGTCAGTCTGCCCATCCTCGAGCAGGAACGACCCGAGCAGCATCTGGGGGCCGGCGAACACACCGATCCAGGCGATTAATGGCAGGCCTGCGACGGCTCTGCCCAGGCGCTTGACCATGAGTTGACCGACGGCCCAGGTCATGGCGCCTCCAGCTGTTAATAGTACGCCCAGTACCTGGCCCGCGATCTGCGGCTGTCCGGCGATCAATGCAATGCCCATAAATGCCAGCAACATGCCGAGCCAGCGCTGGTAGCCCGGTCTCTCGCCGAGGATGATCGCGGCCAGCAGCACGCTGAACGGCACTTCCAGATGAACGATGATGATCGCCAGCGAGGCATCGATGTACGACAGGCCGGTGAATGTCAGCCCGTATTGGATGGTTGATCCCACCAGTGCGATCCAGAAAATGTGTTTGAAATGATTACGGGGTATGGGCACGAACCAGACCAGTAGCAGGGCTGCCAGAGTAAACCGCATGCCCATCAGGAAAAGGGGTGGAAACTCGGCAAGGCCCGCCTTGGCGACCGTGAAACCCAGTCCCCAAACCAGTGGTACACTGGCTGCGAGCATCAAATCACGTGTCTTCAAAGTAGAAATCCAGAGCTATGCCAATGTTTGCCGGTCTGCCCCGGGGGGTGGCGTAGACTAACAGGTCTCGGCGTGGCCCGGCTGTTTTTCGTTCTGGGTTCTTGTCTGGGGCGCCCGATTTTCTGGAACAGGTTGTGGGCTGCTGAATCGGTCGCTGGGTCTGGGGTGTGTGGAGGTTAAATGAGATCGTTGACAATTGTTCTGAAGCGTCTGATCCCGATTGTGGTGCTCGGGGTCTTGTCAGTACAGGTCCCGGCGCTTGCCATGGATCTGGCCGGTGGCAACCCGGTATGGCTGGGTTCTCACGCGAACACACAGTGGGGTCAGCTCAACTACACAGCAGCGTTTGCCGATGACGACCGTCTTTACGCCGGTGGCGTCGCAACTGGCCAGCTCAGCGGGGCCGCATTTATCGGAGATGGCAGTGGATTGTCTGCCCTGACAGATTCTTTTTCCGCTGCCGACAGCCGCCTGTTTCATCCAGAGAAAGGACAGGATATTGAATACCAGGGCGCTGTTCTCAGCTACGGGTCTCCTTTCGGAGAAGTTGCCACCGGCGCATCACGGGTCGTTGCTGACCGCGTTGGGGATCGATTTACCTGGTACGGGCAGATTAAGACCCCCCGCCTGGACGGCAGCCTTTTCCGTATCTCACGAACTGACGGAGTTGCGGCCTATGCCGGGAGATTGTCGGCTCGTTTCGGGGCAACGGCATTGTCCTATCACCACGTCGACGCGGGGCCGGGGACGTTTTATCGCCAAGCGGTTCTGAGTCATTCGCTGCCTGGTTTAAGCATTCTTGGATTGCAGTTCGACCAGGGCAGGAGTACGCGTTACGAAGATGCCGGAGACCATCGAGTAGTGCTGACTTTCAGAGGAGTCTTTGGCCGGTCGGGCTCCGGTGCTCTTCATGCGGGTGACACGGGTGAAGGTCAGGCCGGCTTGCAAGACGCGGCCATGCTCGGGGTGGCCGCAGTGGCAATCGCTGTGCTAGCGAGTTCCGGTAGCAGCAGTTCTGATGCTATTCAGCGCTATACCATTCGGGATGATGCTGCCCGGCAGGTCCTGAACGACACAAACCCGACGTCGGTCCGTGAAAACCTTGAATACGGTGGTTGGGTTTACCAACACAGCGATGCAACCTACAGTACTACCACGCCGATCCAGGGTAGGGTTGATGGCGTCAACATCGGAACACCCGATAGTGTACCGGCGGGGACACTCGCGACCAGCAGCTACCACACCCATGGTGCGACCGACCCTCGGTTTGTTAGTGAAACATTTTCACCAATGGATCTGATCCAGGATACGCTGTGGAAAGTCGACGGTTATCTGGCGACACCGACCGGCAGATTTATGTTTCATGACTACAGTACCGGTAGCGTGACTCAGTTAGGAACGGTCGCCAACTGATCTCGCTGAGATTCCTGATGCTTGCAGGACGGCTGTGCCGGTAGCCACCTTCGCCTGGCTGCGATACGGTAAACAACCGCCATTGCTGTTTCGGCGTGGTATTTGACACAGCGAAGGGCTACCATTCCGGTCTGATCCCTACGGATCCGGGTCTCCTGATCGGCAGGCGGTTTTGATGACGCTCATCCGAGAAATTGAAACCTGATCCTTCAACTGCAGGATATGGTTTTGCACATCACCGAGGTCTGCACTACGCCGCTTCTGGTTCGAAATAAAGAGCCGTATCACTGGGCCCACGGTACCACCTATGGTGCCGAAGTTATCCTCGTTGAAGTTCTGACCGGTGACGGTGTTAAGGGATATGGTGAGAGCATTGCCAGCCCGGATTCGGCAGGAGTGGAGGCGTTTATCAGGACTGCGGCCCGTCACCTCGTAGGCCAGAGCGTCTTCGACTCTCGTCAGGCGATGCGACGCTGCTATCACGCGCTGTTTCAGGCCCATGGTACCTGCAGTGCGCCACGGTTCGGTGGTCAGATCCTTGCCGGCCTGGAAATGGCGATGTGGGACGCCGCGGGTAAGACCGCTGGCTGTGCGGTTCATGAACTTCTCGGTGGCAAAGTGCGTCAGACGATCGAATACTTCGGCTTTATTCAGGGTGAGTCACCCCAGAGCCTGGCCGCCGACGCTGCCCGTCTGGTGTCGGAGGGGCACCGCGTGATCTATGGCAAGATAGGCAGAGGTGATGATCTTGATATCGAAATCGTTCGCCAGGTGCGTCAAGCGGTCGGTGAGAATGTTCGTCTTCGGTTTGATCCGAACGAAGCATGGGATCCCTTGACTGCCGCAAGGATGATTGCGAAGCTCGCGCAATACGATCTTGAGATGATCGAACAGCCCTGCCCGCACCCGAGCCTCGAAGCCCTGCGACAAATACGGGAAAACAGCCCTGTTCCGATAGCAGCTGACCAGTCGGTGTTCAATGCCGCAGACGTGTACCGCGCGGTCACAGCCGGTGCCGCCGATCTGATCGTGCTGGGTCTGCATGAGACCGGCGGTATTGTCGCGTTTCTCGAGGCGGCTGCCGTTGCGGCGGCGGCAGGGGTCAATCTTTGTCTTCATGGCCTGCATGAGACTGGTATCACGACCTGTGCGGCCAATCAGGTCGGGGCGGTTATCCCAAACCTTGACGATGGCAACCAGTACATGAATCACCTGTTGGTGTCCGATATTGTCATCAGCCCTGACCTTGCACTGACTGACGGCCGGTTGCCGGTACTTTCTGGGCCCGGGTTAGGGTTTGAAGTTGACAGCGATGCGGTGGCCAGGGCTGCAGAGGCACATCGCTTAACGTTTAACGAGTAATGGCTCTGATGGAAAATCAGGACGGATCTTCAGCTGCTGCCTATGACGCCGTGATCATCGGGGCCGGGGTGATTGGTTGCGCCATTGCCTATGAACTCTCAAAGCGCGGCCTCAGAACATTGAACGTCGATCGGCTGCCGGCTGCGGGATATGGTTCAACTTCGGCTTCCTGTGCAGTCATCCGGGTCCATTATTCGACCCTTGATGGTACTGCGTTTGCCTACGACGGGTACTTCGCCTGGAAAAACTGGGCGAGCCACCTGCAAGCTGATGACGAGTCAGGTCTGGCAAGGTTCCGGGAGACAGGGTGCCTGGTCATGAAAACCGAAGGAAACCAGCACCTTGAGAATATTATCGAGAACACCGCTGCGCTCGGGATCCCCTTTGAAGAATGGGATGCGAACCGAATCAAGAGCTCTCTCCCGATCTATGATCTGAAGTGTTTTGCACCTGCCAAGCGTAGGGATGAGGGGTCCTTCGGTGAGCCGACTGGCGGGATCATCAATGGCGGGGTCTATTTTCCGACAGCAGGTTACATCAGCGATCCGCAGCTTGCTACCCAAAACCTTCAGGCCGCGGCCGCGGCCAGGGGCGCTGAGTTTCGGTTCAACAGTCGGGTTACCCAAATTCCTGTTGAAAGTGGCCGGGTCGGGGGAGTGATACTGGCCGACGGCAGCCAGATCAGTGCACCGGTTGTCGTTAATGTCGCGGGCCCTCACTCATCCAGGATCAACCAGTTGGCCGGGGCCCAGGTAGATATGAAGATCACCACCCGCGCCCTGCGCCAGGAAGTGGCCCATGTGCCCTCGCCTGATGGATTTGATTTCGAGAAGCTCGGTCTGGTGGTCTCCGATAACGACATCGGGATCTATTGCCGTCCGGAAAATGGTAATCACGTTCTTACCGGCAGCGAAGACCCGGACTGTGATCGCCACGACTGGGTCGACCCGGATGAATATAACAAGGGGTTCACTGACCAGTGGACAACCCAGGTTCTACGTCTTGCTCAACGGATTCCTGACCTGAAGATCCCCAACCAGGCTAAGGGTGTGGTGGATCTTTACGATGTCACCGAGGATTGGTTGCCGATTTATGACCGCTCTGCGATCGATGGTTACTACATGGCCTGCGGGACCAGTGGCAACCAATTCAAGAATGCGCCTTCAGCAGGAAGATTGATGGCCGCGCTGATCGAATACTGTGAGTCGGGTAACGACCATGATGCGCAGCCGCTACAGCATCGGTTGGATAACATCGATTACGTGCTGGATACTGCTTCGATGTCCAGGCGTCGTGAGATCAACACCGAAAGCAGTTTTTCGGTGCTGGGTTGAATCCGTTGTGAAAGCGGCATTGTGTCGAGCGTTCGGTGCGCCTTTGGCCATCGAGGAGGTCAGCCTGGCAGATCCGGGCCAGGGTGAGGTACACGTCCGTTTGAATGCTTGTGCCATCTGTCAGAGCGATATCACCTACATGGACGGTGGCTGGGGGGGAGTATTGCCGAGTGTCTTTGGCCACGAAGCTGCCGGTATTGTCCAGCAAATTGGTAAAGGTGTAAGCCGTGTCTCAGCTGGAGAGTCCGTTATTGTGACGCTGCTGCGTTCCTGTGGTGAATGCTACTACTGCGAACGGGATCACCACAGCCTCTGCGAGACGACCTTTGCGCTTGATGACGTATCGCCACTGCGTGACGGCGACGGTCATGCGCTGGGGCAGGGCCTGCGAACGGGGGCATTTGCTGAGGAGGTGGTCGTCCATGAGTCCCAGGTGCTCGGTATCCCGCCGGAGATACCGATGGCGAGCGCTGCGTTACTGTCATGTGGTGTGATCACTGGATTTGGTGCAGTCAGCAACGTTGCAGGTGTGACACCCGGGACCAGCGTAGTAACCATCGGCACCGGGGGTGTGGGCCTCAACTGTGTCCAGGGTGCTGCGCTTTGCGGAAGCGAAGTGAACATTGCTGTCGATCTATCCGGCGAGAAAATCGAAGCGGCGCTTCGCCTGGGGGCGACCCACGGATTCAGTGCCGACGAGGATCTGGCGGCCTGTGTCAGCGATTTGACCGCCGGGCGCGGTGCTGACTATGTGTTCATTGCTGCTGGCAGTGCATCTGCCGTCGAACAGGGACTGTCGCTCGCCCGCCGTGGCGGCACGGTGGTGTTGGTTGGGATGACAGCCCAGGGGGTAAAGGCCCAGTTTGAGACACTTAACCTCGCCAATGATGCGATCCGGTTGCTCGGCAGCAAGATGGGTCAGACACGGCTCGAAGTCGATGTGCCCCGGTTGGTCGAGCACTATCTCAGCGGCAGGCTGAAGCTCGATGAATTGATTTCCGGGTGTTACCCCTTGGATGGTATCAATGACGCCATTATGGCTGTGAAGAAAGGCCAGGTACTGCGCAACGTCATCGTGTTTGAACGTTAAAACCGAGTCAGTACTGTCGCTGCGAAGTCGATGATAGCAGGATGAAAATAGCAAGTATCGAGACCTTCAGCCGTGAATACCTGGCCTTTGTGCGGGTGACTACCGACGAAGGTCACTACGGTTGGGGCCAGGTCGCCCCCTACAATGCAGACATCACAGCCCGGGTGGTGCACCGCCAGATTGCACCCTGGGCGCTTGGCAAAGACCCGCTCGATATTGATGAACTGATCGGTCTTGTCCCGCTCAAGGAACATAAGTTTCCGGGTTCCTACCTGCGGCGGGCGCTGGCGGGGTTGGATACCGCACTGTGGGACCTACGCGGCAGACTCGAAGAAAAAAGCGTCTGCGAGCTTCTGGGTGGCATACCCGGGAGGCTACGTGCCTATGGTTCGAGCATGCGCCGGGATATCACACCGGAAAAAGAGGCCGAACGCCTGGCCCGATTACGGCAGGAGTCTGGCTTCGATGCATTCAAGTTCAGGGTGGCTGCTGAATGCGGTCGGGATATCGATGAGTGGCCGGGCAGGACCGAGGCCATTGTGCCTGCAGTGCGTCAGGCGCTCGGCGACGGCGTCTCACTTTTAGTCGACGCCAACAGTGGCTACTCCCCAGCCCGGGCGATCCACGTTGGCCGGATGCTCGAGCAGAACGGTGTGGAACACTTTGAGGAACCCTGCCCTTACTGGGAACTGGAACAGACTCTCGAAGTCACCCAGGCCCTGGAGTTGGATGTGACCGGCGGTGAACAGGACTGTGAGATTCCAACCTGGCGGCGGATGATCGGGCTGCACGCGGTCGACGTCGTCCAGCCGGATATTTGCTACCTTGGCGGCCTGACCCGAACCTTGCAGGTCGCGGCTATGGCTGAGTCTGCCGGCCTGCCGTGTACACCGCACTGCGCCAATCTATCGATGGTGACTCTGTTTACGATGCACCTTCTGCGTTCTATCGGCAACGCCGGCAAGTACCTGGAGTATTCGATCGAGGGGTCGGATTATTACCCCTGGCAGGACGGTCTGTTCGTGGAATCTCCCTACGCAGTCGAGGATGGCCAGGTCACGGTAACTGGTGTGCCGGGCTGGGGTGTCGAAATCAACCCGCGCTGGCTCGATTCATCGGACCGTGAGATCAGTACATTCGATGGCTGACTTGCGGTGGTTTCGGCCAAGGTGTGAGTACAGCGATTTGGGCTTGCTGCCCAGTTTACCGGTGTATACACAGCTCCGGAGACCCGTGACGGCGAAGGTTAGCGTGCCGCATTGGCGAAGAAAGCTTGCTGGCCTTGAATCTGGAAGCTGTTGATCAGGTTCTGTCCGACCTCCCCAAGCATCCAGTCGATAAATACCTGTCCTTCTTCGGCCCTGGCATGAGGATGTTTTTTGGGGTTGACCAGAATGATCCCGTACTGGTTGAACATGGGCGGGTCGCCCTGGAACAACAGCGCCAGGTTTCCCTTGTTACCAAAGCTGAGCCAGGTGCTTCGGTCACTCAAGGTGTATGCATCCATTGAACTGGCCATATTGAGCGTTGCGCCCATGCCACGACCGGTTTCCCGGTACCACTCGCCATTGGAGTCGGCAACCTTGATATCCGTGCGGGCCCAAAGTTCAAGTTCTTTCTTGTGCGTGCCACTGTCGTCTCCTCTGGAGAAAAACAGGCTGCGGTGGTCGGCGATCCGGGTCAGGGCGTCCGCGACGTCTGTGGCGGTCTGGGTGCTGGCTGGGTCGGATCCAGCCCCAACGACGACGTAATCGTTGTACATCAGGTCGTAGCGCCTGATGCCGAAACCATCTGCAACAAACTGCTCTTCCGAGGGTCGGTGGTGGACCAGAAGCACGTCAGCGTCACCGTTACGGGCAACGCGGAGGGCCTGGCCGGTACCGACGGCGATAACCCGGACCTCAATGCCGGTCTCTTCGGTGAAATGTGGCAGGAGGTGGTCGTAGAGCCCGGAGTTTTCAGTCGATGTCGTCGAGGCGATCACGACGAATGGTGTCCCGCTCATCGCTTGAAGCGAAAAGAGCAGCAGGCAGAACGACAGGGTGATCGCTATCTGAAAGCGTAGAAATTTATGAGCAGATGTCACAGGCCGTAGCCGCCGCGTTGGCGAAATGGCCCGCGTTTATAACATATCCTAGAAAGGAGACGGTCAGACCCCCGCTATGATGATCTGAATACGCCACACAGCGACCGGCCGTGTCCGGCTCCAAAAAGAGGCTGGTGCCGGCGGTCAATCGGTGGGATTTTCAGGGGCGGCGCTGTGGTACGCCAAAGGTCTCACCTCCTGAATCCAGGAAGTATTGCTCCTCGACCGTTGACTGTCGGCCAAGGGCAAGATTCCGATGTGGGAAACGTTCGAAACGTGTGATGATGTCGCGATGCAACCGGGCATATTCGGCAGCCGAGTGGAAAAATTCCTCTGTGCCGACCGGTGCCCGACCCGGGAGGGCCTCGAACAGTGTGACGGATCTATCCTGCAGGTTCGGGTCCTCGGCATGTTGCAGTGGCAGATACATAAAGAGCGCCTCGACAGGGTGAAGCTCGGTGTGGATCCCCTGGCCGAGGGCGCTCAATGCGACTTTCAACCCCAGCCAGTCAAAGTCAAACGCGCGGCCCAAGCCGCGGTACAGGTTGCGTGGGAACTGGTCCAGTACCAGGATCAGGGACAACGTTGAAGTTCGGTCCTGACGCCAGTGGTCCAGTTCTCCGCGGACAGCTGCTGAGGGTAGTTCCCCGAAACGCTCCCGGATCTCGTCATCGAAAGAATGAGGGCCTCCGAACCAGTTTGATTTTTGCGTTAAGAGCTGTGCGGGTTCTTCCAGACTGTCGGCAAACCAGAACTCATGGATCTTGTGAGGATCACGGGTGTTCAAAGTAATCCCAAGCGCTGCCCGCTAGCTCGCCAGTATCACTTCGAGCACCACGCGGGTGCCGAAATAGCCAAGCACCAGTAGTATGAAGCTGGTCAGAGTCCACGTGACGGCCGTACGGCCTCGCCAGCCAAACAACCTGCGCCCAGTGATGAGTGCAGCAAAGCTCAGCCAGGCTAGAACGGCCAGTGTGGCGTGATGGTTGAGCAGCAGCGCTCGACCAAAAAGCTGCTCGGAGAAGATGCCCCCGCTGATCAGGGTAATTGTGAGCAGTACAAAACCTGTATTAATTAGCTGGAAAAGCACGTTCTCCATCGTTTCCATTGGTGGCAGGCTGATCAGGAATCCAGCGGGGTGGCTGTGCCTGATCAGTTTCTCCAGTGTCACTAAAAGCAGTGACTGAGCGACTGCCAGGCTGAGTAAGCCATAAGCAAGGCACGCGATCAGCATGTGAGCTAGAGCACTGATACTGCTTATAAGCGGCGTATAAGCAGGGCCCGGGAAGACCCATCCTGTTAGGGTGGCCAGCCCCGCTGCGGGCAGCACCAGAACACCGAGGGCTGTGAGCGGTCTGCGCAGGCTCGTGATCAGAAACAACACCACGATGATCAACGCGATCACAGATAAGGTAGTGCCAAGGGCGAGGTTCGGCGACGTACTGCCAGTTAAAAGGGGTGTTAATGATGCCGCATGCAGCACTGCCACGACCGTCGTACTGAGAATGACCCGACCGGTTCCGGTATCACGCTGGTCGCTGTCCGCGATCATCCAGCGGATGGTGAGAAACGTGGTCATGGCGTACCCCATCACGACCACAAGATTCAGAACGCCCATCATGGACTCGCGCCTCCCTGATCAGTCAGACAACCCGGAATAGCCCGGGCCTTTCCTGGTGAACCCAGAGTGTAGAATCGCACCAGACAATTGGGAAGCCACATAACGGCCATGCAGGCTTCCTTGATTCAGTTTACGGGCCTAGAGCAAAGGAAAGACGTCATGTTCAGCCAATTGGGTGAGCGGCTTAAGGAGACATTTCGCGACTTGCGCGGCAAGGGGCGACTGTCTGAGGAGAACATAAGCCAGGCGCTGCGCGAGGTTCGGGTCGCCCTGTTGGAAGCCGACGTGGCCTTACCGGTGGTCAAGTCATTTATCGACGGTGTGCGTGGCCGCGCCATTGGTGAGGAGGTTGTGCGCAGCCTCACCCCAGGCCAGTCCGTGATCAAGATCGTGCATGACGAACTGGTCAACCTGATGGGCGTGCGTAATGATGTGCTGAACCTGGCAGCCCGTCCGCCGGCAGTGATTCTTCTGGCGGGCCTGCAGGGTGCTGGCAAGACCACCACGGCGGCGAAACTGGCCCGTTTCCTGAAGGAGCGTGAAAACAAGCGCGTGTTGTTGGCGAGTGTGGATATCTACCGACCAGCCGCAATGGAGCAACTGCAGCGTTTGGCTGAAGAGATAGAGGTGCCGTATCGTGGCGATGGCAAAGAGGCGGTCGCGATCGCTATCGATGCACTCAGTCATGCGCGCTCGCAGGTGATGGATGCTCTGATCATCGACACTGCCGGACGCCTTCATGTGGACAGTGACATGATGGCGGAGATTCAACAGATTCACCAGGCAGTCACTCCAGTAGAGACTTTGTTCGTGGTGGACAGTATGACCGGACAGGACGCGGTCAACAGTGCCCGGGCGTTTAACGAGGCACTGGCACTCACTGGGATCATTCTGACCAAGACCGATGGCGACGCACGAGGTGGTGCGGCACTGTCGATTCGCGAGGTGACGGGTCGGCCGATCAAGTTCATGGGAACTGGTGAGGGGACCGGAGCGCTGGAGCCGTTCCACCCTGACCGGGTGGCCTCGCGAATTCTCGGTATGGGTGACGTACTCACCCTGGTTGAAGAAGTTGAACGCAAGGTCGATAAAGAGCAGGCGCAGAAGATCGCCAGGAAGTTGACCCGTGGTAAGGGTTTTGATTTCGAGGACTTCAAGGAACAGTTGTTGCAGATGGAACAGATGGGAGGATTGGCCGGACTGGTCGATAAGCTGCCCGGCATGGGCGAGTTGTCGCCACAGATCAAGAGCCAGATCGGCAGCGCCGAGACCAGGCGTACCCTTGCGATTATCAACTCGATGACTGCCAGGGAGCGGGCATTTCCCGCCCTGATTAAGGGTTCGCGCAGACGTCGAATTGCGACCGGCTCCGGCACTGAGGTCCAGCATGTCAACCGTCTGCTGAAGCAATTCAGTCAGATGCAGAAGATGATGAAAAAAGCCAAGGGCAAGGGTGGCTTAGCCCGAATGATGGGCCAGATGAAAGGGAATGCACCAGGTTTGCCGCCTTTCGGGCGTTAGTTGCTGGTCTTTATGTGGCCTCGAAAAACGGCAACTGTGCTAAAATCCGCCGGTTTTTCATGTACATCAACAGGAGTACTGTATGGTCACTATACGGCTCGCTCGCGGCGGCTCTAAGAAAAGACCATTTTACTCGATCGTCGTTTCCGACCAGCGGCGGCAGCCCCGTGGCCGGTTTATCGAGCGAATCGGATTCTTTAACCCCATGGCAGTGAGCAGCGAGGAAGATCTGCGGATCGATGCCGAACGCGCCGATTACTGGATCAGCCGGGGTGCACAGCCCTCCGAACGGGTCGCAAATATCCTCAAACGGGTGAAACGCGAAGCTGCCCCAGCCTGACAGGCGCCGTGTCTGCAATCTCACTGGAGAGAGGGCATGGCTGTGAATTACGATCATGGGGCAACGGTCGTGGTGGGTCGAATCTGCGGGGTCTTCGGCGTTAAGGGAGAAGTCAGGGTACAGGACTATTCCAGGCAGAACGGTAACATTCTCCACTATGAGCCGTGGGTATTGAGACTGGAGGACGGTTGGGTCGAGCGAAGAGTAAAAGGCCGGCTTCACCAGAAAGGTGTGGTTTGCCAGATTGAGGGTTATGAAGATCGGGATCGGGCGCGGACCTTGATGGATGTCGATATCGCCGTGAGTGAGGATCAACTCGGTACGCTCGAACCCGGAGAGTACTACTGGCGCCAGCTTGAAGGTCTCGAGGTGATTAACCTGAACGGTGAGAACCTGGGAAAGGTGGAAGGGTTGATTGAAACAGGCGCGAATGATGTGATGGTTTTGAAGGGTGAGCGGGAAAGGTTGATTCCGTATGTGGCTGGAGTGACGCAGGTAGACCTGGATGCCGGTCGGATCCAGGTCGACTGGGACAAGGATTACTGACCGGCAGGTGCCGGAACCGCCAAGACGGCATGACGATGCGAATTGACGTCGTCAGTATTTTTCCGGCGATGTTCGATGCTGTACGCTGCTGGGGAATGACCAGGCGCGCTCTCGACTCCGGGCAGCTTGAACTGGAGCTCTGGGACCCCCGGGAATTTACCAAGGATGGTTACCGCCGGGTGGATGATCGGCCCTATGGTGGCGGTCCCGGCATGGTGATGATGATCGAGCCGTTACGGCAGGCCATTGAGAAGGCCAGGTCCATGGGTGGAGGCCGCGTACTGTATCTTTCACCGCAAGGGTCGAAGCTGGACCAGGCGCGTGTCAGGGAACTGTCCCTGGAGACCTCGCTGGTGCTGCTGGCGGGGCGTTACGAAGGTGTCGACGAACGGTTGATCGAGAGCGCTGTCGATGAGGAGATCTCGATCGGTGACTATGTTGTTGCCGGGGGTGAGTTGCCAGCGATGGTGCTGATCGAGGCGTTGGTGCGAACTCTGCCTGGCGTATTGGGAAACGAAGATTCGGTGGAGTTCGATTCGTTCAGTGACGGATTGCTGGATTGGCCGCATTACACGCGCCCCGAGACGTATGAAACAAGGACTGTGCCAGCGGCGCTGTTGAGTGGTCACCATGAAGAGATTCGGTGCTGGCGCCTGAAACAGGCACTGGGCCGGACCTGGATGCGGCGGCCGGACCTGCTGGAGTCTAAAGTGCTGAGTAAAGAAGAGCAGCAGTTACTGGAATCGTTCAAACGAGGACGAGAAGAACAGGAGAAGTCAACATGAGCAAGCTGATCGATGAAATTGAACAGGAGCAGTTGAAAACCGACTTGCCTGAGTTCGACCCGGGCGATTCGGTACGGGTACAGGTCAAAGTCAGAGAAGGAAACCGGGAGCGACTGCAGGCTTTTGAAGGTGTGGTCATTGCGAAAAAAAACCGCGGGCTGAACTCCTCGTTTACGGTACGAAAGATCTCTTACGGCGAGGGTGTCGAACGTGTTTTCCAGACCCACAGCCCCATGGTGGAATCGGTCGAGGTTCGTCGACGCGGTGACGTCCGTCGGGCCAAGCTGTATTACCTGCGGGGCCGGACCGGCAAATCAGCCAGGATCAAGGAAAAGATTTCCGGAAGATCCTGAACGAGCTGTTTTGCCGAATGGGTCGAAGAGACGGGTTGGATCGGAAAGCATTCGGGCGGGCAGGCCCGCAGATGACCGACCTCCGGCTCGCTACCGCGGCTTAGGTCCTCCTGCCCATGGGATTCGGCTGATCTTCGGAATTTTCCGTTACGCCCACGGCCAGCTACTGACAGTTGGGCTGCTGGGAATGTGTTGTTTTTCACCCCACCTTTCGGCACAGACCCCGGATCTGGCACCGGGTCTTTCGCAAACGATCTCTGCCGGGTCGCGTGTGTTCCAGCCTCGACTGACACCACTGGTTGATACCGGATTCAGGATCTCTATACCGCATTTGGCAGAGCACGCAGAGACGGGAGACGGTGCTCCAGAAACCGTGGGGCCGTTGGGTACGGCGCTCACGCTGGAGCGGATCCAGCAGCTGCGCCAGGAAGGGGCTCTCGGTCTTGCCCTTGCCCTTTTTCAGCAGACTGGGATGGATGAGCGGCCAGATTGGCTGGATTGGGAACGAGAACGCTGGGCCATACTGAAAGCAGCAGGCCTGAAGGCCGAACTGGTGGAGCACCTCCGGAGCACTTTGCCGTCACTGGAGGGCGATCTGAAGGTCGACGTGACCCTGGAGCTGGCGGCGTTGCTGTTGACCCTGCAAAAGCCACGGGAATCCCGTGCCGTCATCCGGCAGATGTGGGCCAGCCAACGGCCCGCTGCCGATTCTATGCTCGCTGCCAGACGGTTGGTCATTCAGGCTTACCTTGCCGAAGGCCGGCTGGACGATGCCGATGTGGCCTGTGACCGGTACCAGGCCGATTACTATCCTGACGATCCGGCGTGGAACAGGTTGCGGGCAACACTGTTGCTGCGCTCGGAAAAACCAGGGGATGCTCTGCGCTATCTTGCCGGCTTACAGGATGTTGAGTCCCAGCAGCTTCGCTCTCTGGCACGGCTCAGGGAGGGGTCCCAAACACCTCAGGAAGTACTTTCCCGGATGCAGGCGCTGCGGACCAGCAGCCAGCAAGGCTCTCAAACAGATCGGTTTCGACTGGCCGTGCTGGCTGAAGCCGCAGAGCGCGGCCTGAACTGGCTGGAGAGTGCCAGGGCTCTTGAGGTACTGCTGGCCGAGGGCGCCGCACCAGGGCGTCTAATGCCCAAGGTCAACCTGCAACGCCTGCTCAGGGTCTATCAGGTGTTGGGCGACAAGGCCCGCCAGGAACTTGCCCTCGGCGACAGTGCTTTCGGCGCCTGGAGCCAGACACTGGCTGAGCAGCAAGTCGATGGCGTGACCCGTAGAGCGATTTATCTGTCTTGGTATTTCGATGCCGGGTTGGAGGCACCGAGCGATGAACTGAACCAGGCTCTGGTAGGTGGATTGCTGGACGACAGTCTGGCCCCGCTGGTGTTTCTGCTGTATGGCACGGACGGTCCTCTTGGCCCAATGACCCGACTCGCGGACGACCTTCTACACAAACTCTCCCGCTATGCGCTGCAAAGGCAAGACTACAGTCTGGCCTCTACTTTGAACCAGGCCTCGCGCACACCGCCGGAGGGCATGAATGAAGGCGAATGGGCTCTGCGCCGGTCTCGGGTCGAGATATTCGCCGGCCATGCAGAACCCGGCCTGGATATTCTTCTCGCGTGGCTTGGACAGGTTGAGCTTATTGCCGAGGACAGCCTGGACCGGGTGATACAGGTTTTGTTCGATCTGCAGACGATCGGCCGACACGACCTGGCGATGCTGGGCTTTCAACAGGCCGCGGAGCTGGCCCGGACGCCGCGCCAGCAAAGAGAACTGCTCTATTGGATGGCTGAGTCACAGGCCGCACAGGGAGAGCACAGTCGGGCTGCCGATCTCTTCCTTCGTTCTGCCGTCATCGGCCGGTCAAGGTCGAGCCAGTGGGGCCAGAGCGCCCGCTTTCGAGCAGCGGGTGAACTTGCGTCAGCCGGGCTGGTCAATGATGCTCGAACACTTTACCGTGCCTTGCTTGAGATGACCTCCGACCCAAAGCAGCGCCTGGCATTGGGGCAGAAGATCCAGGATCTTGACCTGCAGGCGGCGTGGGGTAACTGAACGGAAAGATGGCAAAGGAACCGCAGGGCAATCCACTGGTCGACCAGTTTCTGGACAGTGTCTGGCTGGAGTCCGGCTTGAGCGCCAATACCCTTTCTGCCTACCGAGCAGATCTGAAGAATGTCGCAACGTGGCTTTCCGGGCGGGGTGCGGACCTGGAGTCGGCCAGCCGCGCCCAGTTGCTGGAATATCTGGCGCACTGTGTGCGGTTGGGCCACAGTCCGCGTTCTTCGGCCAGACGCGTCTCGACCTTGCGTCGGTTCTATCGATACCTCGCTAGGGAAGGGTTGCTCGAGCCCGATCCGACGACAGGGCTGGATTCACCTAGGGTAGGACGGTCACTGCCTAAGACGCTGTCGGAGAAGGGCGTCGAAGACCTGCTGGCAGCGCCGGATAGCGGATCGCCTTTGGGACTGCGCGACAGGGCCATGCTTGAAACTCTCTACGCGACGGGCCTGAGAGTTTCAGAGCTGGTCCGTTTGACATTGGATGAACTGGATGAGCTTGCCGGGCTCGTTCGGGTGCTGGGGAAGGGCGGGCGCGAGCGCATCGTGCCGCTGGGTGATGAAGCTCTGAACTGGCTGAACAGCTATCTGCACTCGAGTCGAGGTGAACTTCTGGGCCGGCGTGTGTCTGAAGCGGTATTTGTCACTCGCCGCGGCGGTCCCATGACTCGACAGGCACTGTGGTACCTGATCAAACGCTACGCGTTACGTGCCGGCGTCGGGGAGGAGTTGTCGCCGCACTCGCTCCGGCATGCCTTTGCGACGCATCTGCTGAACCATGGGGCAGATCTGGTTAGCGTTCAGATGCTGCTGGGGCATGCCGATCTTTCAACGACCCAGATCTACACCCACGTCGCACGGGCTCGCCTGCAGTCATTGCACGCTGAACATCATCCCCGCGGCTAGTGCTCTCGGAGCCCTGTCGCTGGGAAAGAAGTCTAGCTGGGTGTGTAGTGCCCGCACTTGAACACGGGAAGGGGCCGGTATAATGGGGTCGAAACAGCCCAGTTAATAGGAAAGAGGAGCCGAGTTATGGTAGCCAGTCGTGCGGCAGTCGCCCATGAAGCAGGTCAACCGCTCAGTATCGAGACGGTCAATGTGGACGGTCCCCGGGAGGGTGAGGTGATGGTCGAAATCAAGGCCACCGGAATCTGTCACACCGATGCTTTTACCCTGTCGGGAGAGGATCCTGAGGGGTTGTTTCCTGCCATCCTTGGCCACGAGGGTGCCGGAATTGTGGTTGAGACAGGCCCGGGTGTACACAGTGTCGCCACTGGAGACCATGTCATACCACTTTACACACCGGAGTGCCGGGTTTGCGATTATTGTACTTCCGGCAAGACAAATCTCTGTCAGTCCGTGCGTGAGACCCAGGGGCGTGGACTGATGCCGGATGAAAGCAGCCGGTTTTCCGTTGGTAATGACTCTTTGTTTCACTACATGGGGACCTCGACTTTCTCCAACTTCACGGTTCTACCTGAAATCGCTGTCGCCAGAATCCGCGAGGACGCACCGTTTGAGAAGGTCTGTTATATCGGCTGTGGCGTGACCACCGGCATTGGGGCGGTCATCAACACCGCCCGGGTGGAGCCCGGCTCAAACGTGGTGGTCTTTGGCTTGGGTGGCATTGGGTTGAACGTCGTTCAGGGTGCCCGGCTCGTCGGTGCCGACAAGATCGTTGGAGTGGATCTGAACCCGGCTCGACAAGCCTTGGCTGAGAAGTTCGGCGCGACCCATTTCGTCAATCCAGCCGAGGTTGAAGGCGATCTTGTCAGTTATCTGGTCGAACTCACAGGTGGCGGTGCCGATTACAGTTTCGAATGTATAGGCAACGTTGAGGTGATGCGCCAGGCTCTCGAGTGCTGTCACAAAGGCTGGGGTGAGAGTGTCATTATTGGCGTTGCACCGGCCGGGGCCGAAATCTCGACCCGCCCGTTCCAACTGGTGACGGGCCGCGTCTGGCGCGGCACGGCCTTTGGCGGTGCGAGGGGTCGAACCGATGTGCCTAAGATCGTTGACTGGTACATGGACGGCAAGATCAACATCGATGATCTTATAACGCACACCATGCCGCTTGACGAGATCAACACGGCTTTTGACCTGATGCATGAGGGCAAGTCGATCCGCAGTGTGGTGATCTACTGACGACCGATCTCGCCTGGAGCCGGCCGTCAGTCAAATCGTAAATACTGCGCGGAGGGCAGGTGTCTTCCGGCCGCTATCCGGCTGAAACAGCAGATTGCGTGGCGATCCGCTTTGTGTCAGTTCAGCGCCTGGGCAAGTAGCCGCCGATAACGGGATACCCGATCATCGCTGCTTCCGAGTGCCTGAAAGACCTGTAACAGGTTCTCTCGAGCGCTCGCTTTGATCTCACTCTGGCCGGTTCTGACCATTTCCAGCAGGTGATCCATTGCGGCTTCAGCCTCGCCCCGCTCGAAAAGTACGGCACTCAGGCGACGTCGGGAATCGTGGTCGTCAGGGGTCGATTGGAGTCGACTCAGCAGCGTATCCTGATTTTCACTGTTTAATGCAGTTTCCCTGATTTCTATTCGTGCCAACAGTCCTTTGAAAGCCTCATCCTGTTGAGCAGGTGGTGACACACCTTTGAGAGTTGTCCTGGCTTCTTCAATGCCGTCTTCAGCGTGCTGATATCCAGCTAGCGCCAGCCTCAGCTTGTCGTAACTCGGGTCGTCTTCCAGTGCCTGATTGAGCAGCGTCACGGCCTCGCTTATCTTTCCCAGGCTGGCCAGATCATTCGCGAGTTTCATTACATCGTCGGCAGGTCGGGGCAGATGGCGCTCAATGAACTCCCGGACAGCCCTTTCCGGCAGAACGCCAGTGAATTCGTCCACAGGCCGTGCATCTTTGAATATCTTGACGGTTGGAAGACTGCGCACACCGTACTCCGAGGCCAGTTGCTGCTGCTGATCGGTGTCGATTTTGGTGAGCTGAAACCTGCCCTCGTATTCGCTTGCAAGACTGGCCAGAATTGGATTCAGCATCTTGCACGGGTTACACCAATCGGCCCAGAAATCGACCAGCACTGGCATTTCCCTGGACTTTTCGAGGACCTCCTGGTGAAAACTGTCAGTGGTCACTTCCACTGCGTGAGTGCTTTGTGTCATCTAGCGGCTTCTCCTGACAGTCAATAGAACATGATATTCTAGGCTTGCGCATGTCGAAGTTGAAAGTCCTTCAGGACCATTGTTGTGGGTCGATGTGCAGGATCGATCCTGTGAGCGGCCAAGATCTCTTCCTGCCGTTTAGCGGCTGCGATAATCCATGGGTCCAGTGATGGGCGGTCTACTTGTTCGAGGCCGTTTGTGCACCTTTGTGTTCGTTGCGCTGCTGACATGGCCGGCTTTCGGCGGGCAGGGATTCAAAAACCTGGATGGAGAACCGAGCTCCGTTGCCGGGTATTTTGAGCCAGAGCGCTGGCTGGTTGTTCTGATCTGGTCATACAGTTGTCCGATCTGCCGGCAGGAGATCGCCAGCTACGTCGCTCTTTCTAAGCGTCATACGGGGGGTGACATTGCTGTTCTGGGGCTTTCGATGGATGGCGAGGAGGGCATAGCGGATGCGTGGGGCTTCGTCGCCGAGAATGACGTGTCCTTTCCCAACCTGATTGGCGAGCCAGCGGACGTGGCTGAATTTTATCGAGGCACTACCGGTCGCGGGTTTCAGGGTACTCCGAGTCTGTTGCTATTTGCACCTGGCGGCAGCTTCAAGGCGTCCCAGGTCGGTGCGGTCCCGGTCACTGCAATCGAGCAGTTTGTTTCAGCTCACCCAGATTGACAGGTTTCACCGATTTGTGCTCGATCTCTCAGGTCTGCTTCTATGCAGTTCAATCCATGGGTTGGAAGGACCTGTTGACATCCATCGACCGCACCTGCAGGGCGGCAACATGGTCGAGGATGAGAGCTGGGGGTGACCAATACGGTACTGGAAATTGACCACAATGGTGACAAGTGCTAGAACCGTGCATGCCACTGGACAGGCGCGTCCTGAGGGCTTCAAAAACAGCTTGTTCTGTGAGATGGGCAACGGCCTGTCGGGAGCAGGGCGTAGAGATCCGAGCAGACAGTGAAGCAGGAACACGTGATGCAGAACCAACACCCGCCTAAGATCAATGGTGAGCGACTCTGGCAGAGCCTGATGGAAATGGCACGTATTGGCGCGACCGAAAAGGGCGGATCCTGTCGCCTGGCACTCACCGATGAGGACAAAGCTGGCCGGGATCTCTTTGTCCGGTGGTGCCGGGCCGCAGGTTGCTCGGTCGAAGTAGACCGGATGGGAAACATCTTTGCCCGGCGGGCTGGCAACCGGCCGGAACTGTCCCCGGTCCTGGTGGGCAGTCACCTGGATACTCAGCCGACCGGCGGCCGGTTCGATGGGGTCTACGGCGTCCTCACAGGTCTTGAGATCATCCGCACACTCAACGATCTAGAGCTCCAAACAGAGCGATCCGTGGAGGCTGTCTGCTGGACCAATGAGGAGGGTAGTCGGTTTGCACCGGCCATGGTCGCCTCTGGGGTGTTCGCGGGCGTCTACGACCTTGACTATGGACTGAGCAGGTGCGATGAGATTGGGCAGACGATGGGTGAAGAACTGGAACGCATCGGCTACGCGGGTGCGCAAGAGATGGGCCGGCCGCTGCATGCTTATTTTGAAGCGCACATCGAGCAGGGTCCGATTCTGGTCGAGGAAGGCACCACCATCGGTATCGTGACGGATGCGCAGGGCCAACGCTGGTACGAGTTGACCCTGACCGGGGTGGAGTCTCACGCCGGTCCTACGCCGATGGACCGGAGGAGAGACTCGCTGCTCGGGGCCGCGCGGGTCATTAGCCTGGTGAACCAGATCGGCCTAGCCCATGCACCGCTGGCCTGTGCGACTGTTGGTATGATTGATTCCCATCCCAATTCCCGCAACGTCATCCCGGGACGCACCTTTCTGACCGTGGATTTCAGACATCCTGATGACCAAGTGCTGGCCGAGATGGATCAGGCACTGCGTCAGGGGGTGAGTGAGATCACAATTGAAGGCGCTCTTGAGAGCGAGCTCGACCAGATCTTCTACTATGCCCCAGTACCGTTCGATCCGACTTGTGTCGCAGCTGTTCGTGACGGCGCCGCGGAAAATGGTTACGCAGCCCGTGAAATTGTCGCCGGTGCCGGGCACGATGCCTGCTTTATTGCACAAACGGCACCGACCTCCATGGTGTTTATTCCGTGTGTTGACGGGATCAGCCACAACGAGGTGGAGGACATCGATCCCGCCTGGGCGACGGCTGGTGCAAACGTAATGCTGCACGCAGTGCTTGGTAAAGCCAGCGACCGGCCATCGCTTTAGATAATGACGGTCCGGATCCAGCTTCCCCGGCGGTTGAACAGGACGAACATTGCCGACTATGATGTCCGGCCCGGCACTGGATAATGCTGTTTCAGCAAAAGGAGTGACCCGTATGACCTCAGAAACCCGTGTCCTGGCAACTTATGTTGCCGATCTTGAATTCAGCGATCTGCCAGAGAGCGTTGTCACGCGTACCCGTCTGCTGGTGATGGATCATGTTGGTATTGCGTTGCGGGCCCGTCACGCTGCCGACCTGAATGACGCGATGGCGACCGCACTGCAAAGCCTGGGGTTGGCCGGAGGCAGTTCGATTGTCATTGGAGACCAGCAGGGTTACTCGTCTGCCGCAGCCGCCTTTTACAACGGTAATCTTGCACACTCGCTCGATTTTGACGACACCCACGCGCGAGGATCAATTCACCCCAGTGCACCTATCGTGCCAGCGGCTTTTGCCGCTGCACAAATGACTGGCGCCAATGGGCAGCGTCTGATTGCCGGAATTGTGGCCGGCTACGAAGTACAGATCCGGCTGAGCATTGCGCTCAACCCGACCGAACACTACAACCAGGGATTTCATCCTACCGCCACGTGTGGTGTGTTTGGCGCCGCCGCGGCCGCAGGCAATATCCTGGGGTTGTCTGCCGATCAGATGATCAGCGCATTTGGCCTGTGCGGAAGCCAGGCCGCTGGCTCGATGCAGTTTCTCGCCGACGGGGCGTGGAACAAGCCCTATCACACCGGTTATGCTGCCATGAACGGACTGGTCTCCGCGGTCATGGCGTCAAAGGGTTTTATCGGTACGGCCGAGCCGTTGGAAGGAAGCAAAGGGGGCTTCCTCCGGGCTTATGCACCGAACCCTGTACCCGCCGAGGTCGTCTCCGAACTCGGTGAACGGTTTGAGACGATGAAGATTGCGGTCAAGCCTTATCCTTCCTGCCGCTATGGTCATGCTGCCATCGATGCGCTGATCTCGCTCAAGGCGGCCAACGATATCGACTATCGCTCTGTCGAGTCGGTCGAAGTGGGATTACCTAAGACGGGCTGGAGTCTCATCGGTGACCCGGAAGCCACCAAGCAGAATCCGAAGAACTATGTCGACGGGCAGTTCTCGATGGCGTTTGTGGGTGCTGTGGCGATCCGAGAGGGCCGTATGGGCTGGGACGACTATGAAACACATCTCAAGGATAAAGACACCTTGGCATTGTGCCGAAAGATCAGGACAGTTGTGGACGACGGCGTCCAGGCCCATTACCCGGCAAACATGAGCGGCGTTGCCAGGGTCAGAACTTCGGGGAGCAGTTTTGAAGAGATGGTCGTGATCGCAAAGGGTGAGCCCGAGAATTTTCTGACTGATTCCGAGATGCGTGACAAGTTCGATACACTGGTTGGCCCCTACCTCGATGCCGGCACGCTCGAGGCGCTGGCAGGTTCACTTCTGCAGCTGGATCGCGAGAGTGGTGTTGACGCCCTGCTGGACTCGACCCGTTCAAGTAGGCCGGCATCTCTCAAGGCTGTCTAGGTCGAGTTGCGCCAATGGTAGTGGAAAGAAAAGAAATCGCGCCCGGCCGTTATCGGGAGTCGTATGGACGCTATTTTGAAGATTTCGAGGTCGGCGATATCTATGAGCATCGTCCGGGGCGAACCATCACCGAAACAGACAATACCTGGTTCACGTTGTTGACTATGAACACGCATCCATTGCACTTCGATGTCGAGTATGCGGCCAATACGGAATTCGGCCGGCCGCTGGTCAATTCGGCCCTGACGTTGGCGATTGTGGCGGGCATGAGTGTCAGTGATCTTAGTCAGAAAGCGATCGCGAACCTTGGCTGGAGTGACATCAGGTTGACCGCGCCGGTGTTTCCAGGTGACACGCTGTATGCCGAGTCCGAGGTGCTGTCGAAACGCGAGTCAAAAAGCCGTCCGACCCAGGGCATCGTTTCCGCCCGGACCACCGGGATGAAGGCCGGAGGCACAGTTGTGATGACCTATGAGCGCTCGTTCCTGGTGCCCAAAGACGGCCATGGCGCCGATGACTGATCACTCCTAAAGGGCAGGATCTGTTCGATGAATAACGCAGCCCAGCGTACTTCTGAAGAAGTGATGATCCTGGATTCCGTCGACCGGTTTCTGGAGCGTGACGTGCGACCGGTAGCCCGGGATCTCGAGGCTAGTGACACCTATCCTCAGTCTATCGTTGACAGAATGGTTGAGCTTGGCCTCTTCGGCGCGACGATCGCTCCGGAGTATGGTGGCCTGGGCCTGTCGGCCAGCACTTACGCGACTATCATTGAGCGAATCTGCACGGTCTGGATGTCGGTATCCGGCATCGTCAACTCTCATCTCATCATGGCAGCCGCAGTGCAGCGTTTTGGTACCGACGAGCAGAAGCAAAGCTATCTGCCGCGCTTTGCCAGTGGTGAATTACGTGGCGGAATCGCTTTGACCGAGCCGGATTGTGGAACGGATCTGCAGGCGATCCGAACGCGTGCGGTACGTGATGCTGATGACTATGTCGTGAATGGGGCCAAGACCTGGATCTCGAACAGCGCCGAGGGTGGAATCCTGGCGGTATTGGTCAAGACCGATCCCAAAGCCGAACCCGCTCATCGTGGCATGAGCCTGATTCTGATCGAGAAAGGCCCCGGATTCAGCGTGGTCCGGAAGCTCGACAAACTGGGTTACCGGGGCATCGACACCGCAGAGCTGGTGTTCGAGGATTGCCGCGTGCCACGCACCAGCCTGATCGGTGCCCAGGAAGGTCGGGGGTTGCAGCAAATTCTGGCGGGGCTTGAGTTGGGCCGCATCAACATAGCAGCTCGCGGCGTCGGAATTGCGCGGGCATGCCTGGACGAGTCGATCGCCTACGCACAGTTGCGCAGGAGTTTCGGCAAGCCGATCTGTGAGCATCAGGCCATTCAGATGAAACTGGCCGACATGGCCACGCGGGTGGAAGCTGCCCGTTTGCTGACCGAGTCCGCAGCCCAGGCCTACGACAGCGGTGAGCGCTGTGATATGGAGGCCGGGATGGCCAAGCTCCACGCCTCGGAAGCAGCGATCAGCAACAGCGTCGACGCGATGCGGATCCATGGCGCCTACGGCTACTCTCGCGAGTTTAATATCGAACGCTATTACCGGGATGCACCGCTGCTCGCGATTGGTGAAGGCACCAATGAACTGCAGCGGATCATCATCTCAAGGCAATTGATTGAACGCAATAAAGTGTGAGGGGTGGTGGTTTCCAGCCCGGCAATGCTTCCATTAGAGTCTGTCCGCGTCATCGCCGTTGAGCAGTACGGTGCTGGCCCCTTCGGGACCATGTATCTGGCCGACCTTGGTGCCGAGGTGATCAAGATCGAGAACCCGAATGATGGTGGTGATATGGCGCGCAGTGTTGGGCCGCATTTCTTCGGCCCGCATGACAGCCTTTTCTACCACGCGCTGAATCGTAACAAAAAGAGCTTTACGCTGGATCTCAGCAGGCCCGGGTCCCAGCCGCTGTTCCACGAGCTGGTCGAAACGGCCGATGCGGTGTGTTCGAATCTGCGCGGCGATGTGCCGGAAAAACTCGGCCTGACCTACGCCCACCTCAAGCACTGCAATCCGCAGATCGTCTGTGCGCACTTGAGCGCTTACGGCCGTGAAGGGCCGCGTGCCGACTGGCCGGGTTATGACTACCTGATGCAGGCCGAGGCCGGTTTCCTTTCGCTGACTGGAGAACCAGGGTCGCCGCCGGCACGCTTCGGATTGTCGGTGGTCGACTTCATGACAGGGCTGGGCCTGGCTTACGCCGTGCTCGCAGGGCTCACCGGAGTACGGACCAGCGGCCGGGGCCAGGACATGGACGTCAGCCTGTTCGATTTTGCCCTCAGCACCACCAACTACCTCGCGACCTGGTACCTCAACAAGGGTGAAAGCCAGCAGCGCTTACCTCGATCTGCGCATCCATCCCTGGTGCCCTGTCAGCTCTATCGTACCCGCGATGGCTGGATCTTCATCATGTGCAACAAGGAGAAGTTCTGGGTTACTCTGTGCGATGCGCTGGGGCATGCGGAGTGGAAAGACGATCCCCGTTTTCGAACGTTCACCGAGCGCCTGGAGCACCGAGACGAGATCACAGAAATACTTGATCAGGCGCTGTCCGCCCGCTCGACGGACCAGTGGCTCGAGGTCCTGTCCGGTACCGTGCCGGTCGCGCCGGTCAATGACATTGCCCAGGCACTCGACAACCCGTTCGTGGCGGGGCAGGGCCGCTTGCAGTCACTCACTCATCCGACCGGTGACACCTACCGGATGGTTGCCAACCCGGTTCGAAGCAGCGAGGGTGAGACACCGTCACATCCGGCGCCAGGGCTGGGCCAGCATACCAACGACCTTCTGGACGAGCTGGGTTACAGCGAAGAGCGTATCGACGCATTGCGCGATAAAGGCATAATATGAAAATTCAGTTCCCCTAAAGGTTGCGAGTCATGAAAATTGGCGTTTTTATCTTTTCTACGGAATACTCGATCAGGATCGTCGACCTGGCGCGGGCCCTGGAAGAACGAGGCTTCGAGTCATTGTTCGTTCCCGAACACACGCATATCCCGCTCAGTCGGCGAACCCCCTTTCCAGGTGGTGAACCGTTGCCCCGGGAATACTCCAACACCTTAGATCCATTCGTCGACCTGACTGCGGCCGCTGTCGTGACCCGGACGCTGCGGGTCGGTACCGGGATCTGCCTGGTGAGCCAGCGAGATCCGATCGTGACGGCGAAAGCGGTAGCCAGCCTGGACCTGATTTCCGAGGGGCGGTTTGAGTTCGGTATCGGCGCCGGGTGGAACCAGGACGAGCTGGAGAACCACGGCACTCGCTATGAGGACCGGTTTCGGGTCATGGTCGACCGAGTCAAAGCCATGCAGGCGATCTGGACAGGGGAAGAGGCAAGTTACGACGGGGCGTTTACACATTTCGAGCCCACCTGGTCATGGCCCAAGCCGGTGCAGAAACCCTACCCGCCCATACTGTTGGGTGGTGAGACCAAGTACAGCCTGCGGCGGATCATGGATTTCTGCGACGGCTGGATGCCCCGTGGAAACTATATGTCTGATCCCAAAGTGGCCATGCAGGAACTGCGCAGCTATGCCGATGAAGCCGGTCGTGACCTGGATTCCCTCGCGGTCAGTGTGTTTCGAGCTCCACCCAAGGCGGATTATCTCGCTAAGTGCCAGGAAGCCGGCGTCATGCGGGTGGTTCTACAACTGCCCTCGGCAGGTGAGGACGTGGTGATGCCACTGCTGGACCAGTACGCTGCGTTGCAGGGTGTGTAACCGGGAAATCCAGCCTGTTGTGATTCGCTACTCGGCGACCGGTTGAGCCGCCTGTGACTTCAGGATCTCGTTATTGGCTGTGCCGAGCCGGGCAACAGTCGGCATGGCGCCGTCCTCTAAATCAGTGAAAGTCCAGGCGTTGGCAGCTATCTGAAAGGTGGCAATCTCCTTCAGAGCAATGGTGCGACCTGTTTGGCGAACTTCTCCATCTGTTTCATAGCAAAGCTTGGTGTCTCCAGCCCGTGGAACTGAAATTCAACCACGAAGTGCCAGACGCCAGCCGCATGCAATGCGTGAATTCGCTCGGCACAGGCTTCAGGCGATCCCGAGATGGTCACCTGTCGAGGATCGACATCGGGTTGGTCAAATGCGACCGCCGTCTGTAGCTTTGGCGCGTAAGCCTCCAGATCACTCGGGCTGTCGGCGACATAGGCAAAGGTAAAGCTGGCGAGTTTCGGGTCAGTGCCGTACTTTTGTCCTTCCTCTTTGAGTTTCGGGATCCACAGATCCCTGGCCTGGTCCGCATTGGGCCAGAAAGCCAGGATGCATTCACCGTAGCGTGCTGCACGCCAGATTGATTTGACTCCGCCGCCGATCCAGATCGGTGGGTGAGGTTTCTGTACCGGTTTCGGTTCAAGCGGGATGTCGCTCAACTGGTAGTGCTCGCCATCAAAGGTGACCCGATCCTGGGTCCACAGTTGTGTGATCGCTTCGAGCTGTTCATCGAACAATTTCCCCCGTGCTTTTCGATCCACACCCACGGAAGTAAAATCCTCCTCCCACCACCCCATCGCGGCCCCCACGATCAACCGTCCGTCAGAAATCACATCCAGCGTTGAGAGGTACTTTGCCCATTGGTAAGGCGGCAGCAGCGGTGGAAGGATGGAATTGAATCCGATCTTCAGCGTTGAAGTGGCTGCGGCGATGACCGGTGCTATCGCCAGCGCGTCAAGCACATCATGGTTGGGAAAGGTTTCAAATAGCCAGCTGGGTGCCATAGTCATGTGGGTGGGCATGGTTGCCGAGTAAAACCCAAGGTCTTCCGCCAATTTGGCGATCTCAACGATTTCGCCCACGGAGGTCTTTTGTGCACCCCAAGGGAAGAGCATGATGCTTAAATCTGAAATGTTCGGCATTCTGTTAACCTGTGGTCAGTTATGTTGTTGATGCAACGGGCTGGTCGTTTCGAGTGTCACCCATCTCTCGAATCCTTCTCCAGGCAAAAGCAGTCTGCCTGATGAGATTCGAAGGTGGGCGCTAACGCGCATTCAGATGGTGGAAATCTACATGGCCATGCGAACTTAGACAACTCTTGATGCTCTGACGCTCCGAGCGGATTGTCACTACATGGAATCCTCGTTTAAAGCCTAGACAATCTTCCTTCGCATAATCGATAATCAGCCGATCGAGTTGTGTTGTATAGATGGGGCTTGAAAACCCGCCGCATTCATCACCGGGCAGATCCGGCCGTCATCGGGCTGGTGACTGGGTGATTGTCCAGACATCAGAGCTTCTCATTGGTCAACCCGGCCGAATGGTCGTCGACAGCAAAGAACGAGGAAGTGATCATGGATTTTGGAATGACTATCCCCACCCGCGGGCCGCTGGCGGAACCGCAAAAGATCGAACAACTGGCCAGACGTGCGGAGCAACTCGGATTTACCTACCTTGCCGTCCCTGACCATATCGTAGTACCGCGAAAGATCGACTCGCGCTATCCCTATTCAGCTTCGGGCGACTTTCCAGGATCCGAGTCAGGTGCCTGTCTCGACCAGTTCAGTGTGCTTACTTTTCTCGCTGCACTGACCACGGGACCTCGCCTGGTCTCGTCGGTGACCGTGATTCCGCACCGGGGTGCTCTGGAGTCGGCCAAGCTGGTGGCGAGCATTGATGTGCTCTCACATGGGCGTATGACACTAGGTGTCGGGGCGGGATGGATGCGGGAGGAATTCGAAGCACTCGGTGCGCTGTCGTTTGACCATCGCGGCCAGGTGACCGACGAATACCTCGAGGCATTCAAGATACTGTGGACCGAGGACGACCCGGTCTTCGATGGAGAGTTTGTCCGCTTTCGCAACATCAGTTTCCTTCCCAAACCAGTACAGAAACCTCACCCCCCGATCTGGGTCGGTGGCGAGAGTGGTCCGGCGTTGCGGCGTACCGCACGTTACGGTGATACCTGGTATCCCATCGGGAACAACCCCCGTTTCCCGCTAGGTTCGCTCGACCGGTTTGCCGAGCGCGTCAGGCGGCTTGGTGAAATTGCCGCTGAAGAGGGCCGGAATCCAGCGGACATCTCTCTGGTGTACTGCGCGTTATGGTTCGATGAGCACAAGACCCTGAGCCTGGATGACGGCAGTCGCCATCTGCTGAGCGGTTCGGTCGAACAGGTAGCCGAGGACGTCGCGGCACTCGCTGAGATCGGCGTACAGGGCCTGATGCTCAATTTTCAGCGAGACACCCTGGAGCAGTCGCTCGACAGTATGCAGCACTTTGCCGATGTCATCCGGCCGGCACTATGAACCTGTCGCCTTACCACAGGCAAGCTCGATTGGTTCTGGGTCTTGACCGGTTCGCTATCGCTTTGCCTGTATCGTCTGCTACCCATGCTTCGTGATGCTGGACCGATTCACTACCAGCGAGGTCCTTGGCAAGTTGTGCCGAAGTAGCGCTACCGGCCTCAACTCTGGTTGCTGCGGGCTTTCATCAATTGGTAAATCTGGTATCGTTCGCGCTTGGTTGTTCTGGGCTTGCCTCTTATTCAGGCAGAATTGTTCCACGTAAACACATAACCATGGTGCGTCTACTGATTCTTTTGCCGATCGGCGATTGGAACTGCACCCAACCTCGGGCGTGAGCATGACCCAGGATTTGACCAAAGAAGTTCAGGACCGTTATCACAGGTTGCTTGAAGAGGGTGCCGACCCTAACGAATGGGCGTATGCCTGGCGTTCCGAGTACAACCGCGGGGGCTTCAAGGCTGTTGACTTTCTCATGGAAGAGGTCGTCAATCCTGGTAAATGCATCGGCTGTGCCGCCTGCCTGACGATCTGCCCGGTCGATGTATTTGATTACGAAGACGAGAGGCCGGTGGACACACGAGATACCGCCTGTGTTTTCTGCGAACTGTGTGTGGACGCCTGTCCCGTGCTTCGGCCGACCGACAAGGATCTGACCCAACAGATCGAACTGCGTGAACCGAGCATGGACGATGGGTTCGGGCCCTACGCCTACGGGGTGCTCGCACGGACAACACAGGAGTACATATTGAACGAAGGGCAGGACGGAGGAATCTGTTCGGCTCTTGCTATTCATGGGCTGCAGACCGGAACCCTCAAAGGTCTTGTCGTCGGTAACGAGTATCCGGACAATCCTCAGATGGGTTATGCGCAACTGGCCACTACGCCCGAAGAAGTCCTCACCAGTGCCCGTTCCCGTTACTCATATCAGCCGAACACGCTGGCACTGGTTGAAGCGATGGAGAAAGACATCGCGCCGCTGGCGGTGGTCGGTGTGCCGTGCCAGGTCGATGGGGTGCGCCAGCAGCAGTACTCCAGCATTCGCCTGGATGTGGCGGAGTGGTACCGCGAGAACATTTCCTTGGTCATTGGCCTGTTCTGTTCGGAGGCCTTTACCGAGGAAGGCATCGACTGGCTGGCCAACGATCTTGGTGTTCCCAAACGGGATATCGCTAACATCAACATCAAGGGCCGGCTTGAAATCAAGCTGCGAGACGGGCGTGAAGAGACGCGCTCATTGAAGGCTTTCGGCAAGTACGCACGGCCCGCCTGTCTTTACTGTATGGACTATGCGGCAGACAACGCGGATATCGGTCTGGGGGGAATTGGACTCGATGGGTGGACGTTTACGGTCATTCGGACCGAGGCCGGGCACCGGGCCTGGCAGGCACTGGTCGAAGCAGGCTGGGTGGAAGTCAAGGAGCTAGAGGAGTTGCCAAAATCAAAAGAACTCCTGACCCGGCTTTCGCGTTACAAGCGCAACCGGCCTCTACCCGCATTGATGCCGACGTATCAGGAACGTGAGGCCATTGGGAATCTTGATCCGAAAAACTACTATAGAGGTTGGGAAGATGATTCGTCTGCAAAGGACTGGCGACCTCTACCACCACCTCCGCCTAAAAAGAAGAAGGCTAAGTCGAAGAGTGAGGGAGGCGTCTCATGAGCCGCGGAAGGCCACGGCTTGAGGACCTCAGCATTATTGTTTCCGGCCAGGGTGGTGACGGGTCTCTCACAGTCATCAATATTCTGGCGGATGTCCTGCGCTCAGTCGGCTTGCGTGCTTATGCCGAGCGTGATGTGCTGTCTCGCATCAAGGGCGGCATTGTCGCTGCCACGTTACGCGCCTGTCATGAAGAACGTCTTGGCATAGGAAGTCAGATTGATCTGATCGTTGCTTTTGACGTGTCTGCGATCGACAAAGAGTCCCACCGTCTCAACGCTCGCAGTGTCGTGATATACGACAACTCTGGTGGTGCGCTAGCGGACGACAGTGGCGTTCCCGAAGGTGCGCGGGTAATCGGTATTCCTTTCAGTCGGCATGCGGTAAGGAAGTTCAGTCGTGACATCTACAAGAACAGCATATCGTCTGCGGTCGTAGGACGTCTGATTGGCCTTAGCGACAGCGACATGCGAGACGCATTCGAGAAGCGTTTTAGCAGACGTGGTGCCCAGGCGCTGAAATACAACCTCGACGCGCTGGCGGTGGGCCATGAGCTTGCTGACAGTGTCGGGCTGACGGTTGAACAGGGGCTCTACGAAATCGTCAGCGCCAGCTCCAAACCTCATATGCTGATCACTGGAAACGAGGCGGTCGGCTTTGGGTTTGTTGTGGCGGGTGGGCGCTTTTTTGCCAGTTATCCGATCACGCCGTCAACCGATATCATGGAGTGGCTGGAGAAGTGGTTACCGAGGTTCGGTGGGGTCGTTCGGCAGGCCGAGGATGAACTGTCGGTGATCAACATGGCTATTGGCGCAGCCCTTACTGGCACGCGGGCGATGGTCGCAACTTCCGGTCCCGGTCTGGCACTGATGCAGGAGGGTATCGGACAGCTGGGGATGGCAGAGATTCCTTTGGTCGTAGTGGATGCTCAGCGTGGCGGGCCGAGTACAGGTATGCCAACCAAGCCAGAACAAAGTGACCTTAACCTTCTGGTTTACGGGGGCAATGGTGACTTCCCACGCGTTGTTCTCGCGCCTGGAACGCCCGACGAATGTTTTCACCTCACTGTCAAGGCGTGTAATCTCGCCGAACAGTACCAATTGCCGGTCTTCATCGCCCTGGATCAGGGACTATCACAGAACCTTGCGACCATAGATCCGATTGATCAGAGTCAGGTTGTCGTCGAGCGTGGCAAACGGCTCGATCGCGAATCGCTCGCTGAGTTGCCGGTCTACAAGCGTTACGCTTTCAGCGAAGACGGCGTTTCGGCTTTTGCCGTGCCAGGTACACCTGGAGGGATGTCGCTTGTTACCGGAAACGAACACGACGAGTTCGGGCAGGTCTCCACCGATCCCGACAATCGTACCCGCATGGTGCACAAGCGTCACAGTAAGTTACAGACCATGCAGCCTGATCTGCCGCGGGCCATTACCCATGGTAACAAGACAGCAGATATCGGTTTTATCGGCATCGGCATGACCTATGGGGTGATACTTGAAGCCATTGAAATACTGGCCGAGCGGGGCTTATCGGCCCAATACCACCAGTTGCGGACGCTCTGGCCGATGTTGGAGGAGACGCCGGCATTTACCCGGGATTGTCCCTGTGTTTTTGTCGTCGAATACAACGCAACGGGGCAACTGGCGAGACTCATTGTTGCACACGGTGGCAAGGATGCCCATATCGAAAGTGTCCTCGTCTATGATGGTGTACCGTTACGCGCCGAAGACCTGGTTCAGAAGGTCATTGAGCGTGTTGATTCACGGGGGGACAAGGTCGCATGACTGAGACATTTACGCCGGGCCGGCCAATCTGGTGTGCGGGGTGTGGCGATTTTGGTGTGCTGGAGGCGTTGATCAGCGCTCTGGATGAGTTACAGGTGCCAGCGCATGAACGCATGATCATCGCGGGTATCGGCTGTTCGGGCTCACTCCAGAACTACCTGTCCTGTTATGGTTACCACGCCCTTCATGGCCGGGTTCTGCCGACAGCGACTGGCGCCAAGCTTGCCAATCCCGAACTCACGGTTGTCGGTGTAGGCGGCGACGGTGACGGTTACGCGATCGGCGGAGGGCATCTTGTGCACGCGTTCAAACGCAACCCCGGTGTGACGTATATCGTCATGAATAACGGCACTTATGGTCTGACTAAAGGGCAGGCGTCACCGACCAGTGCGGCCGGATTCCAGGACAATATTGAAGAAGATCTTGATCCAATCATGCTGGGTCTGAGCATTCCCGGTTCGACGTTTCTTGCTCGTGGCTACAGCGGCCACCCGACCCAATTGCTGCAACTGACCCGTGCAGCACTGGAGCACAGCACACAAGGTCGGGGGATGTCTTACCTTGAAGTCCTGTCGCCGTGTGTGACCTACAATGACACCTACCGTGAATGGCGGACCAATGTTTACGACATCGACAACGAAGAAGGCTATGATCCTGGCGATCGAGCTGCCGCGTTTGGGCGCATGACTGAATTGCGAGAGCAGGGCCGCCTGCCATTGGGCCTTGTTTACCAGGGCAAACGTCCTGCCCTTGAGTCTCTAGCGCTTAATCCGGAATTTGCGGCACCAGCACGACAGGATCTGCAGGACCCGAATCTAATTGACCGTTATCGTGAAGCGATGCAATCGTTCATCAGATAGATGGATCGGTCAGCTGACCTCACTCTGACTGCTGTACCCGGAATTCCGCTGGTTAGTGCAGGTGACAGCATCGTGGGATTGATTCTTTCGGCGCTGGCTGCAGAGAGCCAGACGCTATGTTCCGGGGATGTCCTGGTGATCGCCCAGAAAATCGTATCCAAATCCGAAGGCCGGATGGTTGATCTGAAGGATGTCGAGCCTGGCGAGCGTGCTGTTGAGTTTGCCCGCTCAACCGCCAAAGATCCCAGGCTCATCGAGTTGGTGCTGTCCGAGTCCAAAGAAGTTCTGCGCGCTGTCGATGAACTGATTATCGTTGCCCACCGGCTGGGCATCGTTCTTGCCAACGCCGGAATCGATGCCTCGAACGTCGGCCCTCAGGAGCCTGTCGAGCAGGTACTGCTGCTGCCGAAAGATCCCGATAGAACTGCTCGTAAATATCGTGCGTCGTTTCTGGGTGAGACGGGCGCTGACGTTGGCGTGATCATCAACGACAGCGTGGGTCGGGCCTGGCGTACCGGCACGGTCAGTCTCGCGATTGGTGTTGCCGGTGTTAAAGCGCTGGAAGACCACAGGGGCAAGGTCGACCTGTTCGGTGTGCCACTGAAAGTCAGCGAGGAGGCCGTCGCCGATGAGCTGGCCAGTGCTGCGTCTCTGATCCAAGGACAGGCAAGTGAAAGCCTGCCGGTTGTACTGATTCGCGGGTTCAAACAGTTTTCCGATGAACAGTCTGCTGCGACCCTGGTGCGTCCTTTGGAACAGGATCTTTTCCGATGAATGCCACGGCCCTTGACACCAGTAGTTGTCGTTTTGTCGTTCTGTCGGGCGGTGTTGGCGGAGCAAAACTTGTTCAAGGACTTTCCCTTTGCAGGTCGCCTGGGGAACTGATGGTCGTGGGCAACGTCGGTGACGATTTCGAGCATTGGGGAATGCACATCTCCCCGGACCTGGATACGCTGATGTACACCCTGGCGGGTGTTGCCAACCCGGAAACTGGCTGGGGTCGGACTGGAGAGACTTGGCGTGTTCTGGAGGGGGTTTCTGCGCTCGGTGGTGAGAGTTGGTTTCGCCTCGGCGATCAGGACCTTGCTGTTCATATCGAACGTACGGCGCGGCTCAAATCAGGAGCGCCTCTATCGACGGTGACAAGCGGCCTGTGTCGTGCAATGGGAGTGTCGATTCCGATTCTGCCGGTCACTGATGATCGTCTGCGGACGATTGTGGATACGTCGGATGGTCCACTGGATTTTCAAACTTATTTTGTTCACCAGCACTGTGAGCCCGTGGTTACAGGCCTGCGATTTGAAGGTGCCTCAGCGGCAGTGTTGTTTCCCAGTATTTCCACCGCACTGGCAGACCCGGACCTCACGGCAGTGATTCTGTGCCCGTCCAATCCTTTTCTGAGCCTGGACCCGATCCTGGCAACGGCGGATCTTCGCTGTCGTTTGCAAGATTGTGTGGCGCCAGTGGTTGCAGTATCGCCCATGGTCGGCTCAAAGGCCTTCAAGGGACCCACGGCAAAGATCATGCAGGAACTGGGTCACGCACCGACCACACTGTCGGTCGCCCGTTACTATGCCGACCTTCTTGATGGTTATGTGATCGACACCGCCGATGCCGAGATCTCTGACGAGATTGAAGAATTCGGTCTCCGGGTCAAGACAGCCGGTACGCTGATGGATTCTCTGGAGCAGAAGCAAAGGCTGGCTGCCGATGTGGTAGCATTTTCTGAGACAATAGGCCGGGAGCGTTCCAGGAGCCAAATGGGTGATCTGAATGTCTGACCAACTGCCATGGGTCGTCATGCCGCTGAAACCTGCGCGACAGGCCAATAGCCGGCTGTCTTCTGTTCTGAAACCGGCAGAACGTGAGCAGCTCTTCGAGGTTATGCTGCTGGACGTGCTCTCGGCACTGCAGGAGGTCGGCCGAATCGGCGGTATCCTGGCTGTCACCCGCTGTCCGCTTGCCCGTCGCCATCTTCGACGCGCCGGTGCGCACTTGCTGGACGACCCGGATCGTAGGGGTCTGAATGCGGCAGTCTCCAGGGCCGCATCCGCGCTTGAGACGCAGGGTGTACCGGGGTTTCTAACTGTCCCCGGTGACATACCGGGGGTGTCCCCACTCGAGATCGATCGGGTTGCTCAGTCGATCAAGGGCTTCGCCGGGCTGACACTGGTGCCGGCGGCGGATGGTCAGGGGACAAATTGCCTGGCGATGTCACCGCCTAAGTTGTTGCCACCCTTGTTTGGCCCGGGCAGTGTCGATGCTCATACCAGAGCGGCCGCCGGGCAGAACATAGAGGTTCGCCTGGTGGCACTGCCTGGTTTCGGCTTCGATGTGGATACCCCTGAGGATCTGCGACAGGTCCATCAACATCCTCGTGCCCGTCAGACGGCGTCGTTCCTCGACAGTATCGGCTTTGCTGAGCACTACACCCGCCTTGGCCAGGATGTAGGATCTGACTTTGCGGCAATCGGATGAGAACAAAGACTTTTCAATTGGATCGCTTTTTCGACAGACGACCCGATCGGGAGGAAGCCAGGGCGCTTGATGTAAGCATCCCCGGCGAGCCACTGCTGCTACTCGCCGCTGCCTTGCGTGACCAGGGCCATGGCGATCTCGTGACCTATTCACCCAAGGTGTTTATTCCATTGACCGTGCTTTGCCGGGATGTCTGCCACTACTGCACCTTTGCCAAGCAGCCGCGTGAACTCAGTCAGCCTTACCTCGCGGAATCGCAGGTGCTCGAGATCGCAAGAGCTGGTGAGCAGCAGGGTTGTCATGAGGCCCTTTTTACTCTGGGCGATAAGCCTGAACTTCGTTACCGTGCCGCACGAGAGGCGCTTGATCAACTTGGCTTTGCCAGTACCGCCGAGTATCTGGTACACACTGCTGGTCTTGTGTTCGATCAGGCAGGGCTGCTGCCGCACATCAATGCGGGCATCCTGGACTCCGATGAGATGTCGGCACTGCGCGAGGTCTCGGCATCGCAGGGCATCATGCTTGAATCGGTCTCCGAGCGGCTGACAGAGCGGGGCGGGCCGCACTACGGCTCACCGGACAAGCGGCCGGAGGTGCGGCTGGCAAACATTGAGCAGGCGGGCCGTCTGAAGATCCCCTTCACCACCGGAATTCTCATAGGGATTGGCGAGACCCGTCTTGAAAGGATCGAATCATTACTGGCGATACGGGAACTCGACGATCGTTATGGTCACATACAGGAGCTGATCATTCAGCCATTCAGGGCCAAGGCGGACACGCTGATGGCCGCCCATCCACCGGCCGAGGACGATGAACTCGACTGGACAATCGCTGTGGCACGTATTCTTTTCGGGCAGCACATGAGTATCCAGGCCCCGCCCAATCTGTCGCCGGGAGCAGAAACACGCCTGATCGCAGCCGGTATCAATGACTGGGGCGGGGTCTCTCCTGTGACCCTCGACCATGTCAATCCGGAAGCTCCCTGGCCGCACATCGAAGTATTAAGGGAAAAGACCGCCCAGGCTGGCAAGACACTGGTGCCCCGCCTGCCTGTTTATCCCCGTTTCATAGAAGAGTCCAAGGTGTGGTTCTCATCCCGGGTCTCAGATCGGGTCCGGATTCGGTCGGATTCGACTGGCCTGGTCCGGACTGACCGCTGGTTTCCAGGGGCCTTGACCGAGGTGCCCGATCGACGCGGCTCGTTTCCGGCCGTGACTGTGCCAGGCACAATTGGACAGATCCGGATTCGTGTCGAGAAAGGCCTGGATCTTACTGAAGCCGAGATCACACGGTTGTTTCTGGTCCGCGGTGAGGAATTCGATTACGCCTGTGCTTTTGCTGACGACTTGAGAGATGAAGTCAATAGCAGCACCGTAACGTATGTGGTCAACCGGAACATCAACTACACCAATATCTGCCATTATCGCTGTGGGTTCTGCGCATTTTCCAAGAGCAGTACACGCAAGGGTCTGCGCGACCAACCGTATCTGCTGGATACGGGAGAGATCACGCGGCGTGCCGCGGAGGCCTGGGATCGTGGTGCTACGGAAGTCTGTCTGCAGGGTGGAATTCATCCGGACTTCACCGGCCAGACGTATTTGTCGATCTGCAATGCGATCCGGGAAGCACTGCCGGATATGCACATTCATGCCTTCTCACCGCTCGAGATACAACAGGGAGCCGAAACCCTTGGCATCGGGATACGAGAACTACTTGAGGCGCTCAAAGAGGCTGGCCTGTCGACTCTTCCCGGTACGGCGGCTGAGATCCTGGACGACGAGATTCGCCAGATCATCTGCCCTGACAAAATCAACACGGCCCAATGGCTCGAGGTGATCGAAACCGCGCATGCCCTGGGCCTGCCGACCACTGCAACCATTATGTTCGGTCACGTCGAACACCCCCGCCACTGGGCGCGGCATCTGCTCCGAATCCGGAATCTGCAAACCATATCCGGTGGCTTTACCGAGTTTGTCCCACTGCCGTTTGTTCACCAGGAGGCACCGCTTTTCCGCCGCCACAGCGCGCGCTCGGGGCCGACTTTTCGCGAGTGCATGCTCATGCACGCGGTCGCTAGGATCGTTTTTCACGGGCAGATCTCCAACATCCAGGCATCCTGGACAAAGATGGGCAGAAGCGGTATATCGCAACTGCTTGCCGCGGGCGTGAATGACCTGGGAGGTACCTTGATGAACGAATCGATTTCCCGGGCAGCAGGCACTCGCAATGGCCAGGAGTTGCCGCCCGAGGACATGGATGAACTGATCCGGCAGTGTGGCCGTACGCCCATCCAGAGAACGACGTTGTACGGCAGGCCGAAACAAGATCGAATCAATTGTTCTTATGGTGCGCCCCAGTTGTTGCCGGTGGTGGCCATGGCGCCACCCGTATCGACCGACAACCGCGTGCCCGCCACGCAATCTTAATCAGTGATTGAGAATTCGGTGAATCCTCCGCGCTGCCTGTCTGCCTGGTATCGGCACTGGCAGCTGGCTGCCCGGGGCAACCAGGGTCACCGGTTCGGCAGATTTCATTGTGTTCTGATGTCAGCTATGATGTGCAACAAAAGTCGTTTAGCTCAAGAGCCACCATGGGGGAAATTATCGTGACCAATGCAACAGAATCAAAATTCATCAACCGGGATGTTGCTCACCTTATTCATCCACTGCACAGTCCTTCGGCACACGCGTCGGCTAAGGTTTGGGTAACTGGCGACGGTGCGTTCATCGAGGATGCCGACGGTAACCGTTTTATTGACTGTTTGTCGGGCCTGTGGAACAACACGGCAGGCAATGGCCGGACCGAGCTTGCCGATGCGGCTTCACAGCAGATGCGTCAGATGGGATTTGCCTCGGGCTATGCAGGCAGTTCAAATCCGCGTGCCATCGAATTGTCGGAGCGTCTGGCTGAGATCACCTACCCGAACATCAATCATTTCTATCTGACCTCCGGCGGCGGTGAGTCGACGGACAGTAATATCAAGCTGGCGCGTTACTACTGGAAGCTTAAGGGTAAGCCGGATAAGACCAAGGTCATTTCCCGCATCTGGGGTTATCACGGCGTCACGCTGGCAGCAATGTGTGCTACGGGCATATCGTCATACTGGCCCATGTTTGAACCGCGAATCCCCGGGTTCTTTCACATCCCGGGGCCGTATCCTTACTTGTATGAAACGCCTGATGACGCTCCCAGTCAGGGTATAGCTGCAGCCAACGAGCTGGAAAAAAAGATCCTGGAAGAGGGTGCTGACACGGTCGCCATGTTCATCGCCGAGCCGGTCCAGGGAGCGGGCGGTGTAATCGTTCCCCAGGATGATTACTTCAAGCGGATCCGGGAGATCTGTGATGCGTATGACGTGCTGCTGGTATCAGATGAAGTGATCACCGGGTTCGGTAGGACTGGCAGGATGTTCGGACTCGAGCACTGGGACGTACAACCGGACCTGATTCAGTTTGCAAAGGCGATTACCTCGGGTTATTTCCCCCTGGGTGGCATCGGGATCAGTGACGAGATCGCCCAGGTGATGAACGACAGTGGCTCTCCCTGGATGCATGCCTATACCTACAGTTCACATCCTGTCGGTTGTGCGGTCGCCCTTGCAATGCTGGACATCATCGAGAAGGAGGACTTTGTCGCCCAGGCACAAACCAAGGGCAAGCGGATGCTGGTCAAGCTCAAGGAAGCACTGGGTGATCACCCGCACGTGGGTGAGGTGAGAGGGCTTGGCATGATGTGTGGTGTGGAGCTTGTCAAGGACAAGGCGAGCAAACAGATGTTCGATGCCAAGGACGGAATCGGTGCCAAGGTCCACGTGGAGACGGTCAAACGGGGAATGTTCAGTCGCGTTCGCGGTGACGTGTACTGTGTTGCACCGCCGATCGTCACCGGTGAGAACACCATTGATGATATCGCCGATATCCTGGGCGCTTCGGTCAGGGCTGTACTCGGTTAGGGTCAGCTCTTGCAGTCTATGGAGCTGGCATCGTATTTCGGCGCAGCGGTGTCTATAACACAGGCCAAGATGTGAACTGGAACTGAACCCGGTCGCGCGGGGCTGTGTCAGGCCGAATCTGAAGCCTGTCGCTGGTGGTGAGCTGGCCAAATTTCTAGTGCGGTTCGGACAGTTCTGGTCCTAATTGAAGACCATGTCTGAATCATGTCTAGAATTGTCTGGAGTCTCGCATCGACTCGTCATTTGTTCGCTTTGAATATTGGCTTTTCGGACCCGCTCGATTTGCTCGACTGTCTATGGAGTCGGTGAGATGAGACGTGGTGCGCGAAGTCGGGCACGTGAAGCCCGTAAAGCGGTACAGACGGCAGGCGCAGCCCTCTTTCAGAGCCCCGGGCGGTCACTCGATAACCCCCATCCTCCTCTGGCGCCACTGACCGACGAGCAGCTTGAGTTGATTCACAACGCGTCCATGACGGTGCTGGAGGATCTCGGTATAGAGGTAGCCAGTAGGCAGGTGCGGGAGAGATTCCGTGCAAGCGGCGCCATTGTCGACGATGTGTCCGATGTGGTTCGAGTCGAACGGCAACTGGTGACCGCACTGGTGTCACAGGCACCGGAATGTTTTTCGCTTACTCCCAGAAATCGAGCGAACCGCATCAAGGTCGGCGGCAACCGTGTCAATTTCGGACTGGTGTCCGGCCCGCCCAATGTCCATGATCGGGTCAATGGCCGGCGAACCGGCAATTTCGAGGATTACCAGAAGCTGATCAAACTGGGACAGGTCTTCAACGTGATCAGTTTCTTCGGTAACCAGGCCATTGCGCCCGTCGACCTGCCAGTGGGTTCGCGGCACCTCGATACTTATCGCGCCAATCTGCTTTTAAGTGACAAGGTATTTTCGGCAGTACCAATCGGCCAGGGTAGAGTTCAGGATGCGGTCGAGATGACAGCACGGGCCCGGGGGATAGCCGTGGCTGAACTCAGGGAAGAGCCGTCACTTTTTGGAAACATCAATATCAATTCACCCCGGAAACTCGACGACGCAATGTCTGATGCTGCGCTTGCGCTTGCTGAACATGGGCAGGCGGTCATCGTCACGCCATTTACCTTGCTGGGCGCCATGGCGCCGGTGACCCTGGCTGCCGGGCTGGTTCAGCAGAATGCCGAAGCGTTATTTGGGATTGCCATGATCCAGCTGTTTTATCCCGGTGCCCCGGTGGTTTATGGTGGATTCACATCAAATGTTGATATGCGTTCCGGTGCCCCGGCTTTTGGTACCCCCGAGAATGCCCAAGCCAACCTTGCTGGAGGGCAGCTTGCGCGCCGTTATCGGTTGCCCTACCGGACCAGCGGTTGCAACGCATCGAACCTCGCCGATGCGCAGGCGGTCTACGAGACCCAGATGTCCCTCTGGTGTGGAGTCTTAGGTTATGGCAACCTTGTCTATCATGCCGCTGGCTGGCTGGAGGGGGGTCTGGTGGCTTCTTTTGAGAAATTGATCATCGATGTAGAGATGCTGCAGAATCTTGTTGCGGTGATGTCGCCGATCGAAGTGGGGCCGGAGGAACTGGGTCTTGATGCGATTGGTGAGGTTGCTCCGGGGGGTCATTTTTTTGGGACAGCGCACACCATGGGTCGTTACGCGAGTGCATTCTATACACCTTTGTTGAGTGACTGGCAAAACAACGAAAGTTGGCTGGATGCGGGCGGCAAGGATACGGCCCAGAGGGCCACCGAGATCTGGCAGAGCGCCCTTGAGAGTTTTGAGGCACCGACTCTGGATCCGGCTCGATTGGAGTCAATAAACGAATACGTCGCCAAGAGAAGGTCAGAGATCGGCCACGGAGAGCCCTAGCAGAACTCCGCTGCACATCATCAATCGCAGGAGGATCGACAAATTATGCAGACACAGGCACAAGCAGTCGTCATCGGTGGTGGCGTCATCGGTTGTTCGGTGCTCTATCACCTGACCAAGGCGGGCTGGAGTGATGTGGTCCTTCTGGAACGCTCGGAACTGACCTCGGGTTCCACCTGGCACGCAGCTGGTGGCATGCACACCATCAATGGCGATCCCAACGTGGCAAAGCTGCAGCAGTACACGATTGAACTGTACAAAGAGATAGAAGAACTCTCTGGGCAGTCTGTGGGGTTGCATATGACAGGAGGTGTGTTCCTTGCAGCCACGCCCGAACGGTTTGATTGGCTGAAGAGTATGCATGCCAAAGGGCGCTACCTGGGGATGGATACGGAAATTATCAGCCCAACAGAGGCAGCGGAGATTTTCCCCCTGCTGGATCCGTCCAAGTTCGTCGGTGCGATGAGTGATCCTCTGGAAGGTCATCTTGATCCGTCCGGTACCACCTGGGCCTATGCCAAGGCCGCCAGGAAGAACGGCGCGAAAATCTACAGCCAGACCATGGTGAGCGATCTGCGCCAGGAAAAAGATGGCAGCTGGCGGGTGATCACGGAACAAGGGGAGATTCACACCGAACACGTGGTCAATGCCGGAGGGCTGTGGGCCCGGGAGGTCGGCCGAATGGTTGGCCTGGAGTTGCCGGTTCTGGCTATGGAGCACATGTATCTATTGACCGAAGACATGCCGGAAGTCATCCAATTCAATGAGTCATCCGGCCTGGAAGTACCCCACGCGGTGGATTTCGACGGCGAGCTGTATCTCCGACAGGAACGCAAAGGCATGTTGATGGGGACCTACGAAAAGGCCTGCAAGCCGTGGTCGCCAAAACAGACACCCTGGGATTTCGGCCATGAGCTGCTGCCGGAGGATATCGACAGAATTGCCCCCTCGCTGGAGGTCGGTTTCGAGCATTTTCCGGCGTTTGCTAATGCCGGTATCAAACAAATTATCAACGGCCCGTTCACGTTTGCACCGGATGGCAATCCCCTGATCGGACCGATCAGGGACCTGCGCGGCTTCTGGTGTGCCTGTGGTGTGATGGCCGGCTTCAGCCAGGGTGGTGGTGTGGGTGTAGCGTTGGCGAACTGGATGGTCGATGGCGATCCCGGATTCGATGTCTGGGCTATGGATGTCAGCCGGTTCGGCGACTGGGCGACGCTGGCTTACACTAATGCCAAGGTACAGGAAAACTACGCGCGACGGTTCTCGATCCGTTTCCCGAATGAGGAACTGCCGGCCGGGCGGCCCCTGCGCACCACGCCGATATACGATCGGATGATTGCAGCTGGTGCACAGATGGGGGAGGCTTATGGTCTGGAACAACCCCTGTGGTTTGCACCTAAAGGCGTCAAAGACGAGTTCTCATGGCGGCGTTCCACCGACTTTGAACACGTCGCAGCTGAAGCCAAAGCGGTCCGCAACGCAGTCGGCCTGATGGAGATCGCCAGTTTCGCCAAGTATATGATCAAGGGCGCTGGTGCGGCCGACTGGCTGGATCAACTACTGGCGTGCCGAATGCCGGTCACCGGCCGTATGACATTGGCACCGATGTTGAACGAAGGCGGCAAGCTGATCGGTGATTTCAGCCTGGCGAATCTGGGTGATGACACGTTTTTCATCGCAGGATCGGGGCTTGCCGAGAACTACCACATGCGCTGGTTTCGCGCCCATCTTCCAGCAGATGGTAGTGTGGCGGTCGATGCCCGCGGCCTTGGGTTGGTCGGTGTTTCTATCGCCGGGCCCAAGTCCCGGGAGCTGCTACAGGAACTGGTCGATGACGATGTCGCCAACGAAGCGTTTCGATTTCTCGATATTCGCAGGATGAATGTCGGCATGGCACCGTGTCTGGTCGGGCGGGTCAGCTTTACAGGCGATCTTGGTTACGAGATATGGATGGAGCCTGAATACCAGCGTCATGTTTTCGACCTGTTGATGGTGCACGGTGAGCCCTATGGCGTACGACTTTTCGGCTCCAGGGCGTTGAACGCACTCAGGGTAGAGAAAAATTTCGGTTCGTGGGCGCGGGAGTACAGACCGGTCTATGGTCCCTATGAGGCTGGTATGGGGCGGTTTGTCGCTTTGAAAAAGGATGCGAAATTCATCGGAAAATCAGCTGCCGCGGCAGAAAAAGAACGAGGCGGGACGATGCGGCTACGCGCTTTCGTGGTCGATGCGAAAGATGCCGATGCGATCGGAGATGAACCGATCTGGTTCAACGAGCAGGTCAAGGGCTGGGTCACATCCGGCGGCTACGCCCATGCCTCCGGGGTGTCCGTCGCCATGGGATATGTTTATAAAGACATCGCCGACGAACAGCAGGGCTGGTCGATCGAGATACTCGGCGAACGCTGCGCGGCACAGCTGCAGGCGGCGCCACTTTTCGATCCCGCCGCCGAGCGGATGCGGGGTTGAGAGCCTGGTCATCCTTTTCTCTACTGTAGTTTTGACGATAATGGAGACTGGAATCACCCGACAAGATCAATTCTATGGTCGCCACGCCCTCTGATCCGGCCCTCTGGTACAGCGCTGCATACGCCGGGTCTGACCAGTGGATATTCAGCTTCGAGAAAAGCCACATTCTGGAGCTGGAAAAGGCCGTTGCGGCCTCGTGGCGAACAGCGATTCCCCAGCTCGAAAAAACCAGCTTCGAACTGCCACAGTTGGGTCGTTGCCTTGAGGACATACGCTCCACCTTGCTCGAGGGACGGGGATTTGCTGTACTCAGGGGACTGCCGGTCGGGAGCTGGTGTCGAGAAGTCTCGGCACGGGCTTTTTACGGGATGGGCTGTCATTTGGGGGTTCCTGTCTCTCAGAATGCGAGCGGCCATCTGCTGGGTCATGTCAGGGACCTTGGGCTCGATCCCCTTGACCCGGTCAACCGGGTCTACCAGACCCGCCACCGCCAGCCTTACCACACTGATTCGACCGATGTCGTTGGGCTCATGTGCCTGCAGAAGGCGAGATCCGGCGGCAAGAGCACGATCTGCTCATCGACCACGGTCTACCATGAAATCGCTAGGCTGCGGCCCGATCTGCTGAAGGTGTTGCAAGAGCCGTTCACTGTAGACCGCAAAGGAGAGATTCCGGAAGGTAAAGCTGAGACTTATGAGCTTGCCATATTTCATCGGGTTGCCGACAAAATCACCTGTATCTACGCCCGGGACTTTATCGACGCGGCCCAACGTCATGGCACCGTTGCCCGGTTGCGGGCCGAACAGGTCGAAGCACTGGACCTGCTGGATGAGTTGGCCTGTAGTGACCCGATTCGTCTTGATCTGGAATTCGAACCCGGCGACATTCAGTTTCTGCACAACCACCAGATTCTCCACGCTCGGACCCTCTATGAGGATTGGCCTGAAGCTGGGCGTAAACGTCATCTTCTGAGACTGTGGCTGTCGACAGCGGACGGCCGGGTGTTGCCGCCGGTGTTCGAGGAGCGTTATGGGGAAATCGTGCCGGGTCAACCGCGTGGCGGGATCCGGGTGTCTGGTGCTGAACTACAGGCACCGCTGGAGCCTTGATTTCAGATAAGTTTTTGTACAATTTAGACCGATATGACAGCACCAGAGATGTTCCGAACTGGGACTGTGAATGGAGAATAGTGTAATGTTAGGAACTTAGGCAGCCTGGATAGGCCCGCGTTGAGCAAGAAGCCGATCCGGCCCTGATTATTGGTTAAAATGTGCGTCTGATGCTTTTTTCAACCATCCATCAAATGTCCGCAGCTCCGATTAGACGGTTGAACCCAGCCCTCCGGGCGCTGGTGCTACCTGTATTGCTGCTCTTGATGTCTTCTATGGTCCATGCGGCTGATGCTGAGAGTCTGCGTCAGTCGTACGACGAGGCCTTCCAGGAGATGTACAAGGATGTCGGAGACCTTGACAAGACCTTCCGTTTCGCTGAGCTGGCGGCGCAGGTGGGTGACCTCGAAGGTGCCATTGCGGCATTGGAGCGGATGCTGCTTCTCGACCCGAACCTGCCTACCGTGCGCATGCAGCTCGGTGTGCTGTATTTGAGGCTCGAGTCGTATGGCATGGCCTACGCCTACCTCAGCGAGGTGCGTGACGACGAGCAGGTTCCTTCAGAGGTCCGGGAACAGGCCGAGAACTTGATTTCCCAGATCGATGCGGCCGTCTCATCACACAAGCTGTCAACCACGCTTATGGCCGGTGTGCGCTATCAGAGCAACGCCAACGGCGGGCCCCTGAGCGGCAATATACTGCTTTTCGGTGAGTCAGCCACTCTGGATGACCAGTATACCCAGCAGGCCGACTGGGATGTGAACGCCACCGGCCAGTTCGGTTACATATACGATTTTCGCACTGAGCCGGCCACGACTCTCAATGTGGATCTTTCGATCTATGCGAACCGGCAGAATGAACAGAGCGAGATCGACACTAAGCTTCTAGAGTTGAAAGCCGGGGGCGGCTTCTTGCTCTCGACTGATCTGGAACAGTCTCTTGAGCTCAAACCCTTTCTTGTAGCCAATGACCTTTCATTGAACAGTGTCGGTACTTTCAGTGGTTACGGCGGTGGTCTGACGGTGAGTCGGCGCTTGTCCAAGACGCGTTCCTGGAATATCGAAGCCCGGTATGTCGAGCGTGATTATGATGATGCCGCTCAGGCAGGTCTTGAAGGACCCCGAACCCGTGTTACGTTCAGTCACACAGCGTCGATTTCAGAGCGTATGACCGGCGTGGTGAGTGCATTCGCCTTTGATGAAAATGCCAAAGATAACTTTGCAGCCTACCGTCAGTACTCATTAAGCGGAACATTGCAACGGATACTCGATCCTCCAGGGGTGCTGTCACTGCAGCCCTGGATCGGTTCGCTGGTTTTGGGCTATTCCGATAAGGCATACCAGGCGGCCAGCGTGGCCATCGATCCGAATACCATCCGTTCCGACGGGACGCTCAGTACCAGCGCCAGCTTGACTATTCCGCTGTGGTTCAATACGGCACTGGTCACCGTTATTGGATATACTGACGTTGATTCCAATCTGCCCAATTACACCAACCAGAACCTGTTTACCAGCGTCAGCGCTATGGGACAGTTCTAGCCACATGAGAAAGTCAGTTCTTCCACCGATCGGGTTCCGTGAATTGTCGCGGGGCTGTTGGGGATGCGTCTTCCTCATTGCCTTGTTTGACCCGGTTCTGGCGCTGGGTGCCTCAGGAGAAACCGAAATCGGTGTGACTGCGGCATCGAATATTGCCGCGGTGGGTAAGCCCCCCGTATCGCCGGCGCGAGATCTTGAAACGGGGGTGGATATCTTCTTCTCGGAGAAGATCAAAACTGACGTGGATGGCCGGGCCCAGTTGTTGTTTCTCGACGGAACGACTCTGACCGTAGGTGCTGGTTCAGAGATGGTCATCGATGAGTATCTTTACGATCCCGCGAGCGGCACTGGTGAGATGGCTGTGAGCCTTTCCAAGGGCGTATTCCGACTGGTCGGTGGCAAGATCTCCAAAAAGAAAGCTATTCAGTTCAACACACCCGCAGCCACCATCGCGGTCAGAGGTGGAATCGCGATGTTTGACGTATCGGAAAAGACAAAAGTAAGTCATTTCTACGGTCACACGACGATCATGAACGCGGCGGGATCATCTGAAGCATTTAAGCCGAGTACTCTTGTGGCGAGCCGGGATTTGAAACCCGAACCACCAAAGCCCATCGATCGTGACAGCCTGAAGGCGCAGCTCAAGTCGCTTGAGAAAACTTCGAAACCCCGTGAAGACAAGACGGTATCAGAGGATACCGCTGACTCGCAAAAGGCTGAACAGTCTCAGGAAGATTCTGACGACCAAGCGCAGGCGGCGTCCGATGACGAGCCTGAAGATCAGGGCGGACAAAGTGACGAGGCAAGAAATGAGGACGAACCGGCTGACAAACAACCGGCTGACGATTCTGCCGGGGATGGTGGCGACGAGACAGATCAGAGCCAGGCAGACGATGACCGCTCACCAGGGCCGCAACAGGACGAACGCCCCAAAGATGCTGATGATCAATCCTCCCCGCCTGATAAAGATTCCGCCAGATTACCGGCTGGTGATGACGCGGGCGAGCCACGAGAAGATGATGATATGCGAACCGCCAAGGCTCGGGAAGAGGAGCCACCGGGCACGCAGCTCGGAAAACGTCCCGCTGATGACGAAGCCTTTGACTCTGATGGCAGCAAGCGGCAATTGACCGGTCCCTCCGGCACCGACGAGGGTAAGAAGGATGAATTCTTTGAAAAGGAGCCCGCACGATCGGGTGCTCCAGATCTTCTGACCAAACAAGAAAGCGAGATGTTCGATCCGGAAAATCCTGACCGGGAGTTTCGTCAGCCAAGCGACCAAGGGAGTGATCAGCCTCTGATCGATTCGGCAGGGCATGAGGGTCAAGGAGAGCGTCCAGAAGATGCAGGCTTTTTTTCCCGCATGATGAGCACGTTCGGAATTGGTGATGACAGTGAACCGCAAACTGATGACGATTTAAGGCTTACCCGGACAATGAGCACCTCGTCTGAGACAACCAAGGATAAGGAACCTCTTCCGTCAACAGCAGGCGGGGCAGGGCCGACTGTTGAACCGAAGGGTAGTGCCGTTGGAGGTTCAGGTGATGTGTATGTAGCGCCTGCTACCAAGGGCGATTGGACTCCGGATTTGTTATCAAAAGAAGATCACGAGAAATTTGACCGAGAATTTTCTGACATTAAGAAAGGGGAACCGTCGCCTTTCGGCCTTGCTGATGGTGAACACGACCCCGACCTTGGAACTGATGTGACGAAGAGTCGCGGCTCAACAGAGTCGATGTCGAAATTGGATACCACAACAAGGTCGACGGCATTACCGGACCTGTCTAAATCGTCCACTGCAATACCGGACCTGCCTAAAGCGTCGACTGCATCCACAGGGTCGATGTCCAAATTGGATACCACAATAGGGTCGACAGCACTACCGGACATGTCTGGGTCTAGTCCGGCCAGCCATATTGCCACCTTGACCGATCATTTTGGCGAGAAAGTGTATTCGATGCCGATTGACAGGGGTGGTTTCATCGAAGTCGAACATGACCACCACTCGCACGAATTGACCGAGGAAGTCACTGAAGTCAGCAAGGAAAGCAGCAAGGGTGAGGCGGGTACTTTAGCGCCCATAACAGTCGCCACGACGTCCAGGGGAGAGAAAGTCCTCGTTGTGGAAGGCGATGTCGATAAGGTGCTGCATGCATCTCCCGGTGCTGGATCGGATATCAAAGTGTATTCCGTTGCTGCGGGCAGTAAAAAAATTACAGTCGCTAAGATGGATGATCACGGAGGCACAGACGCTGTTGGTGGCTCGGCAATCACCTGTACCGATGGTCACTGTTATGTTGACGAACATTCATCTGAGGTGCATCCAGTCGGGTCTTTTTCAAGCGATGGGCATAAGGATGATGATGGCACGGTTGGTAAATACGTGGATGACGGCGGCAGAAAAGACTCTAAAGACGAGAAGGATGGCAAAGACAAATGTGATCCGAGGCGCTCTCGATGTGAAGAGGAGAAAAAAGAAGAAGCCAAAGACGATCGTAAAGAAGAAGCCAAGGACGATCGTAAAGAAGAAGCCAAGGACGAGCACAAAGAATCGGTAAGCTCCGGTGATTCTCATGTGACTGCCCACGTCGATGAAAAAGGAAAATTCTGCGATCCTCATATAGAAAAATGCAGGGCTTTTTCTGTTGCCACTTTAGTGTGGTCGTCAGGGGATCAGCTAGGGTTTGAGGCCGAGGTGATGGGTGCGCCTTCCGGGTCATGGGCCGATTCCAGGGAGATCACACACCTTTGCAGCGAATGCCGGTTCCTGGACTGGGGCCGGTTCGCCCAGCGGGGCAGTACCCCCGACAGCAGCCGGATCCGCTACTGGCTGGCGGGAGCCTCGGCAACTGCCGCCCAGATGGCCGCGGCAGCGGATAAAACGGCCACTTATTCGGGGGGCATGATCGGCGGGGTGGTGCAGTCTGGCGGGCTCATCGAGCAGCAGGGCAGTTTCCAGTCGCAGGTTCAGTTCGGTCTGACCCACTACCAGGTCAATACCTTTAATGCGTCATTCGACGGGATGCGCTTTACCGGTGCCGGGGGCCGGACGGCCAATGATGTGCCGTTCGGGGTGACGGCCACATCACACTATGAGGCATTGAATGAGTCCCGGGCGCACACAATGTCCGGGCAGGGTTATTTCTACGGTACCAGTGCTGCCGGGCAGCCGCCGCCTGAGATGGGAGGCAACTTCCAGATCACAGGTGACAATTATCAGGCCGGTGGGGTCTTTGTCGGAGGGCGGGACTGAATCTTACGCGTCGGCGATGGACGTTCCCGATCATTTGACCAGTCGTCGTTCAACACCATCCCAGTCCGAATCCGGTGGTGTTGCCCTGAACTCGGTCACACGTTCGTCAAACATATCGTAGTATCGCGTCATACTGATCGCAGCGGCGTCATTGCGCAACTGGCGTATGATCTCGAGTGCATTGTCCCATTGGCGCTCGCGATAGGCGTCGAGCATATCGTTCTGCAGCCGGATCAACCTGTCAAACCCGGTTGAATCTTTTACTGTCTCGTCGCCGATCAATGCAAAGATACGAACGGGCTCAGTCTTTCCAACAACCTGAACGAGGTCCAGTTCTACTGCCGCAAGTTGATTGGCGGCCGCGTAGGTCTCTTCAGCCAATAGAATGTCTACACCATAAGTCTTGGACTGACCTTCGAGTCGCGAGGCCAGGTTGACGCTGTCGCCTAGGGCGGAATAATCGAATCGCTGCTCGGAACCGAGGTTTCCCACGCACGCAGTACCCGTGTTGATACCGACCCCGACGCGCAGTAATTCAGTGGTGGTCCCGTGCAGCTTACCGCGGTGTAAAGAGATGCCGCCTCCAGTTTCATTCTTTTGCAAAGCAAACGATTTAGCAGCCTCCTCAGAGAGTTCGTTATTCAGTTGTTCCAGGGCGTTCATCATAGCCAGAGCCGATTGGCAGGCCTTCAGCGCATGATCGGGTACGTCAACAGGCGCGTTCCAGAAGGCCATAATGCAGTCACCCATGTATTTGTCGATGGTTCCGCTTCGGTCCAGGATGACCTGTGTCAGGGGCGTCAGAAAGCGGTTAATAAGTCGGGTCAGGTCTTCCGGACTGTGCCGCTCAGAGACCGCCGTAAAGCCGCGAATGTCGCAGAAAAGGATAGACATCTCGCGCATCTCTCCGCCCAGGGTCAGACGATCTGGTTCTTCAGCCAGTTGTTCCACGAGGGCGGGTGACAGGTACCTGCCGAAGGCGTCGCGGACGGTTTTTCGCTCCTGCTCGCTCGATAGGTACATGCGCAGAGACTGGGCCAGGTAGACCAGCAGAATCACTAGCGCGAAGTAAACCGGGTCGACCAGAGCATTCTGCTCGGTGAATAAGAGCCAGGAACCACCGAAAGCCATCAGGATCGATATCAGGGCGATAAGCGCGCACCAGGCCGATCCCAAGTAGGGCAGGATCCAGATCAGCATCAGGCCGAGGGCCAGCGATGCCAGTATCTCCGCACCGTTAGACCAGTCTGGTCGGTAGAGGTACTCTCCGCTGATCAGGGTCTGCAGGATCTGGGCTCTGATAACGACCGATGATACCGAGCTCGCAATGCTGGTTGCACTGGGCATATTGAGCCCAGCAGCGGTGCTGCCGACAAGAACAATGTGGCCAGCCAGGTCTTGGGTGGGAGCTGTCCCGTCCATCAGCTGCCACGCCGGAACAGTCAGGTTAGATGAATAGGGGGCGTACCGTATCCAGATACGGCCGTGTTGGTCTGTAGGCACGGTCAAAGCGCCGATCCGGGCGTTGACAATACCGCCGCGAGATCCCAAAGACATCTCCCCGCTGGCGGTCGTTGATTTGAGGATATAAGTGGACGCTCCCTGGGCTATGCGAAGAACCTCGGCGTCTACAGAAGGTACCACCTTGTTTTTCAGGTTATAAAAAAGGGGGGCCCGCCTGACGATACCATCGCGGTCTGGAACAAGATTGAGGGCGCCGTATCCTGCTGCCGAAGCCTCGAGCTCGGGCAGCGCGGGTATGTTTCCTCTAAAAGAAAGCAGGAAAGACCAGGGTTCGTCACCGGCTTGAACGATGCCGGCTTTTGATGATGGCATTCGTCCGGCAGGGTCTCTGCTCAGCACAAAGCCAATCACGGTATTTGCCTGACCGGCCGACATCGCCAGTGATTCGTCAAAATCGATCTGCTGTGAGAGGGTCTCACGGGCTGCCGCAAATCCGGGCTCGTCGGGCAGCATCTTTGCCAACTGCGAAGGGGAAAGACGATCAGGTTCGGAGATCAGAACATCCAGGAGAACAGCAGCCGCACCAGATTCACTCAGCAGGTCGATAATCTGGGCAAGTCGAATTCGGGGCCATGGCCATTGACCGAATCTCTGCAGACTTTTTTCATCAATATCGAGTATCCGGACGGGTAACTCGGTCGACTCCCGGGGTTTCAGTGCCTGATACTGGTCAAAAACACTCAAGCGCAGCCGTTCAACCGGCGCCGGCTCATAGACCCGCAATGCAACGGATGCCAGTAGAAGTGCAACAGGCAGAAGGCGCAGACCCCGATCGAGTTTTGCTTTGATCAAAGAACCAGGCCGGTGTAGAGATCTGTGAATTCCAGGATCATGAGTTGATCAGGATGAAGATCAAGCGTGTTCAAGAAACTCCGGGATTCAGCCTGTGGCGAAGGCGAATCTGCCAGGCCTGATCGTTGTGCCTGAACCGAGGTCTGTCCGGATAATCTTCAGGATTGCATTGGCTGGGTCTGATGAGCATGATTGCGGGGAGACGATCGGATCGGACTGGCTACAAGTATAAGGAGTCAAATAAACCGTGCCGATCTACTCTGGTAGCAGAGGTTACCTCGTTAGTATGGGTCAGTGTCAAATAGGAATTCTGATCGCCTGTTCGGTGTCATAATGGTTATGGTTCGATGGGACTACCGGTTCCTGTTCGGAGAGCGATTTTGCAAGCCATGTAGATCAAATGGACGAGCGGAGTGCGTAAGAATGTCAAGATCAGAGCTCGCTTCAGGTCAGTCGGCCTTTAAGGTGTTTTCCGCCGAATTGTTGGCCCTAGCGAACGGTTGGGGCAAGTCGTACTCGATAATGGCGTTCGTCATGGCCGCTTTTTTGCTGTGCTGGGGGTCTCCGGTCTGTGCCGACGACTATTCCTTCGCGCTCAAAGCCTACCAGAAGGGTAACTTTGAGCGTGCCCTCGAGTTGTGGACCAATCTTGCGGAAAGGGGAGATCCCCGATCGCAGTACCGGCTTTCACGAATGTATCAGCAAGGCAGCGGTGTTGAGCAAGATTTGTATATTGCGATCGGATGGTCTCGCAAAGCCGCGGCCAAGGGGCATTCCGGTGCCCAGAATTTTCTTGGTTGGCGGTATTTCAAGGGTGACGGTGTTGCGCAGAACTATACCGAGGCTGCGAGCTGGTACGTCAAGGCTGCGCTTCAAGGAAATGCCAAGGCACAGAACCAGTTGGGCTGGATGCTGTTACATGGCCTTGGTCTTCCTCAGAATTTCGATGAAGCCCGAAAGTGGTTACAGGATGCGGCAACCCAGGGTGATGCGGAAGCGCAGAACAATCTGGGCTGGATGTACCTGAATGAAATGGGAGAATTAACCGATCGAGGTCAGGCGCTTCAATGGATTCAGAAAGCAGCCAGCCAGGGTCATGCCAAAGCCCAGGATAACCTCGGCTGGATGTACCACACTGGTAAAGGTGTCGGATGGGACATCGATGAGGCGGTGCGCTGGTATCGAGAGGCCGCAGTACAGGGTCACGCACGGGCTCAATTCAGACTCGGGGCTCTTTACTACAACGGTACCGATTTCTCACAGGATCTGGTCGAGGCAAAGAAGTGGTTCGAGCTTGCGGCCCGTCAGGGCATTGCTGAGACGCAGTTCAACCTGGGTGTGATGTATTTCAATGGCGAGGGTACTGCGCCGGATATTGGCGAGGCTCTCAAATGGGTGGAGAAAGCCGCGAGACAAGGTCTGGCGGTAGCGCAGTACACCCTGGGCACTTTCTATCAGGATGGTGTCGGTGTCAGTATCGATGATGACCGGGCCCTGTACTGGTTCCGCAAAGCGATCGGCAATTACGAGGGTACGACGGATTACGCCGAAGATCTCCTTCAGCGTTACCAGGAGCTGGAGTAACATCATGGCTGGCCAGTCAAGATCGAGCCTGTCACTTAAGAGACTGGTCGACCCATCACGTGCGAGTTCCAAATCTTCTGTTCAATAAGGTCACAATAGCCCTCAAGAGGTCCAGGAATTCGAGCGAGCCGACCATTAGCAGAGCACCTGATCGGAAAGGGGAAGGCCGAATGATTCGTCTGCCGAGACGGCACTGCCTGCGGCGCACTACAATACCGGAATGAACCGTGAGCCGAAAATTATGAGATTCACTGTGCTTTTGCTGGTTGCGACTATTCTTCCCGGTTGTGCAACGGTGGCACCAGTCAAGACTCAGCAGGCGGAAGAGTTGGTGTATCTCGCAGCAGAAGACCGGGTATCGTGTGAATTGCTGGACACTTATCTTGGGCCGACTGGAAGTGTCTTCCTGGTGGGAAGCAGAGAAAATATATTGAATCTGCCATTCAATCAGCTGGCAGCACTGGGTGCCAACAGTGTTTATGTGGTCGAGGACGGTTCCGCAGATTCAGGTGTGATTGTCGAGGGTTATTTTTGCCCCGGGTCAGAGACGGCCATTCAACCGGACCCGGCCGCCGAAACCGAGTTGGCAGAAGGAGATCAGTCCAGTACTGAAGAAATTGAGATTAAGCTAAAAACTGTTGCCGAACCGACTGTCCCAGCCACGGTTACCAGCATTGTGGCGGCACCGGTGCTTCCTGTCGCAGCACCGGAGAAGCTGGTACTTCAGCCCGATCCATCGGTCGAAACCAAGTCGGTAGAAGGCGATCAGTCCGATGCCAAGAGTATTGAAAGTAAGATTGCATCCGACCCTGATTCGGGTGTCCCTGCAGTCGGTACCAGCATTGTGGCGGCACCGGTTCTTCCTGTCGCAGCACCGGAGAAGCTGGTACTTCAGCCCGACACATCGGTTGAAACCAAGTCGGTAGAAGGCGATCAGCCTGACGCCAAGAGCATTGAAAGCCCGATCGCACCGGATGCTGATTCGGCTACCCCTGCAGTCGGTACCAGCGTTGTTGCGGCACCGGTTCCAGCTGCAGCACCTGAGAAGGCTATATCTCTTGGTGAATTTGAAAGGTTACTCGCCAGAGGTCAAAAGGGAAACGCCGAGGCACAGTATCAACTTGGGCAGGCCTACCAGCGAGGAGAGCATGTTGATGCGAGTCGCAATTTAGCCGTCTTGTGGTTTGCGTCGGCTGCAAATCAGGGGCATAAGGAGGCCAGTCGAAAAATCTCGCCGGACTGCCCGCTGGAAGATCTGGCGGCGGGGCTGGTACCTGGCGCTCCTATCGGGGATTGCCTTGTGTCATTTGTCGACCCATCCAAAGAGGCGGCCCCAGGCGTCGATTTTTCAGATAGTGAGTTGTTGACCAATCTCGTTGGCAACTACGAAGGGACGGCCCGGGAGATTTTCGGTAGTGAAAGTAAGTTCAAGCTCAAGTTCTACCTGGTGTCCAGCGAAAAGGTCGCCGGCCGGCTGGAGGATGTCAGCGGATACCATGAAGAACTCAGCGACATCGTGCGAATCGAACCGGAAACCTGGGCTGTTTATGGATTACCGGAGGGTGATTGTGCAATCGAGAAGATCTGTATTCGAATGAAATGGGCAAGCCTGGTGTCAACGCACAGTGGCTTTACATGGCTTCAATTCGAGCCTGATTTCAGTCGATACGAAGGCATCGTCATGCACGGAGGAAGAGCAGCGCTCGAGGTCAGTGGTAGCCGGGTCTACCTGAATTGACTTTCTGTAAGTCCTGCCGTAGCTCAAGGCAGACAGCAGCACTGTTCAACTGTATGGCGGGCGCCCGGTAGAGTGGTTGATCACCATATGGAATCCCAGGATTCAATACCGCGTACTGGCGATCAGGCCGTAAATTATGCCGAATAGGCATAGGGCCAGAAACGATCCCGTAAAAACCCCGAGGGTGGTGATGAGCAGATCGGTTGCCTGCTCCGTGTTGAGTTCCAGGTAATTCATCAGCAAAGAAACGATCTTGTCCATGACGGGCTCCCTATGTCCGGCAAACTGTGGTTTCGTCGAATGACTAACCTGTTGTCAACAGCGAGGTTACCAAGATAATGTTTTCCATGCACGTCCCGCCCGGTCCAAAACCTGAACGGACAGATTGCTGTCACGAATGATGAGTGCCAGCTACGTACCCCCGACACTCATTTCGAAGATCGGCAGCAGCAGGGCGATGACCACCATACCGACCACTGCACCCATGAAAAGAACCATGAAAGGCTCGATGATCGAGGTGATGCCGGAGACGATCTCTCGGGTCTGCCGGTCGTAGACTTCCGCTACGCGCTTCATCATGGGGCCGACCTGGCCGGATTCTTCACCCAAGGCGATCATTTCTCTAAGCAACACCGGCATGATCGGTGCGCTTGACAGTGCGACTGCCAGGGGTTTGCCCTGGCGGACATCGGCCAGGGCCCGTTTCATGATTTCGCTGATATACAGATTGCCCGAGACATCTCCAGCAGACGCAAAAGCATCGACCATATTGACGCCGGATTCCAGAAGGGTGCCGGCTGTACGGGCCAATCGGGCGACGGCGAACTGGATCATAAAACCGCCAATGAGCGGCATTTCGAGGCGCATCCGATCGTACTGGTAGGCTCCCGCGACGGTCTTGGTCCAGGCACGGAAAGATGCACCAATCACCACCAGCACGACGATAATGGCGAGCCACCAGGTTTGTGCAAAATTACCGACGTTCAGAAGTATCTGTGTAGGCCCGGGTAGGGCCCGGCCCATGTCCTCAAACATCGTGGCGAACTGTGGCACCACGTAGGCGAACATCACTCCCAGGGCAATGACCATCGCCCCCAGCATCAGGGCAGGATAGGTCATGGCACTTTTGAACCTGTCATTCAGCGCTTCATCGGCCTCTCGCATCTCTGCGAGTCGATCGAGCATGATGGCCAGAATCCCACCGGTCTCACCGGCGCGGATCATGCTGAGGTATATACCTCCGAAGTATTGCGGATAGTCGGCCAGGGCCTGGGAAAAGTCCCGGCCCTGCTGTATGGCACGACTGAGATCTCCCACCATTTCACTCATCGATCCTGAGCTATCCTGGCGAGATACGAATTCAAGGGCCCGGGAGAGGGGAAAGCCTGCCTCCAGCAGTGTAGCCATCTGCCGTGTCAGGATGGTGATATCACGAGGTTTGACCTTTTTACTGCCGCCCAGGCTCAGTGAAATGCCGCCCTCACTTGAACCGCTTTTATTGCTGTCAACCTCGGATAATTGCTGCAGCTGGACACCCTGACCGTTGAGCATCGTAATGGCCTGTTTCCGGTCTTCGGCTTCAACAGTGCCGTCGCAATGCTTTCCGTCACGTCGACCCTTGTACTGAAAAGAGGCCACCCTAGTGCCCCACGCGGAGAACCTCGTCGCGGGTCGTCAAACCTTGCTCAACCTTGGCCATGCCGTCGTCCAGTAAACTCAGCATGCCTTTCTCGCGAGCGTGCTGCATGATTTCGCTCGCACTGCGGCCGTCCATCACCAGTTTACGGAGGTCATCGTCGATCAGTAACAGTTCATAAATGCCGAGCCTGCCGCGGAACCCGCTGTAATCGCAGTGCCGGCAGCCGGGGGCGTGCCAGTTGTTTTCCTCATCCTGGGACCGGCAGTCTGGACACAGTCGTCGCACGAGTCGTTGGGCAAACACACCGATGACCGTCGAGGCGACCAGATAGGGATCGACACCCATGTCGACAAGACGGGTCACCGCGGTTGCAGAGTCATTGGTATGCAAGGTAGAGAAGACCAAGTGGCCGGTGAGCGCGGATTGAGCGGCGATTTCGGCTGTCTCGCCATCTCGGATCTCTCCGACCAGCAGAATGTCCGGATCGAGGCGTAGAATACTGCGCAACACAACAGCAAATGTTAGGTCGATTTTCGAATTTACCTGGATCTGCTTGATCCCTTCGAGTTCGTACTCGACCGGGTCCTCAACCGTGATGACGTTGACTTCTGGGGTACTGATTGCGTTGATCGTTGCATAGAGTGTCGTGGTCTTACCTGAACCGGTCGGCCCGGTCACAAGGACGATACCGTTGGCCCGACGGATCAATTCCTGCCACTGCGGGCCAATGGTGGGCCCCATTTGGAGATCGTCTAGGCTGACCCGGATGCTGGACTTATCAAGGATTCGCATGACCACGCTCTCACCGTGAACAGTCGGCACCGTCGCGACGCGAAGATCATAGCTTTTACCTTCCAGACGTAATGAAATTCGCCCGTCCTGGGGCAGGCGCCGTTCTGCGATATCAAGGTCAGCCAGTATCTTGATCCGGCTGATGACCGCGGGATGATACTGGCGGGGCACGCTATTGACGACCTGCAATATTCCATCCATACGGTAGCGAACGTCGAGACGAGTCTCTCCCGGGTCAAGGTGGATATCTGAGACACCGCGGTTGATCGCTTCGGTAAATACACTGTTGACCAGCTTGATCACCGGCGCAGCCTGGGCCTGTTCCTGGAGATCGTCCAGGTTGTCCAGTTGTTGCCAGTCGTTTTCGGTAGTGGCCTCCGTCTGCTCTTCTTCGACATCGCCGATGTCGCGGTAAGTGTTCTCAATCAGTCGATCAAGGAAATCGGGCTCGGTCAGCCGAAGGCGCACCGGTGCTTCAATCAGTTCTGAGCACTCGTTCACCAGTGATCCCAGGAAAGGCGTAGAAGCTAGAATCTGTACCCCCTGCCCGTCATAGAAGACCGGCAGTAGTTGGTACGCCTTGGCAAAGTCCCCCGGAAATCGTTTTGGTAGATCACTGTCGATCAGGAGATCGTCACTGGGGTAGAGCGGATCAATTCCGGTTACCTGCTCGAGGATGTCCAGAACCTGGCGGGGCGTCTGATGGTTGTACCGGTAACGTTGCCAGAGTTCTCCGGGGTTATGTCGCAGCAGCTCATAGATCAGGCGTGCGCCCTCATCTGTGTCAGGCTGAAACAACAAGGCATCGTTCTCAAGGCGGGGCAGTGAAAGTTCGCGGGATATACGACCGTCGATTTTTCTGCTGCAGTCACGCAGGCGCTCGATGCCTGCCTTGGACAGTCGCCAGGACTCTCCCCGGTTGACGGTTCTGAGAGCCGCGTTGTAGCGGCCATGTTGTAGCAGGCCAGCAACACCGGTCAATGCGCCGGCGGCCAACGTGGCGACAGCAGTATCCTCAGCACTTTCCTTAAGCACCAGATACTCGCCACTGGCTATCAGGAAAGCCGCTTCGGACGAGTCGTTCTCATGGAACAGGTAGTCTCCTGCCTCGTGCAGTTCAAACATCGGTGAGAGTTCCCGGACTAGCGCATACAGATCGATCGCGTTCAACTCCGGAAACAGCTCGGTTTTTCTCAACAGGTGGTATTGGCGATCGAGGGCAGAACTTTCAGTCAGGGTTGAGCGGCACTCCGGGTGCCTGCTCAGCCAACCATCGAACGTTGGTTGCACCAGTGCTGATAAAGAGGTGTCTTCAGCTGCCCGGTATTCGGCATCCTGGGCCGAACCATTGAGCAGCTCAGTGAGGCCGATGACTTCTCCGCGGCCCACCGTATAGGCGTAGCTTTCTTCGGCAAGACCGCGGTTCTCCAAGATCTGCACGTTGCCGGAGCGAACCAGGAACGCGGTCTCGACAGGCTCTCCGCTTTTCTTGAATACCTCTCCTGCCGGTACCTGTCGTGGCTCTCCAAAACACTCGGCAAGGCCTTGCAAAAGGTCGGGCGGGAGGCCAGCCATGAGCCGGGATTGGGACAACGACTGGGTCAGGTTGGGTTCCATTGTCAGATCATCGAAGACTCGTCGGCTGTGATCAGACCAGTGTGGTCTTCAAGGCTACAGGTCAAATTCAAACTCGATGTGATCGAGTGCCCCAGCCGTCGCTGCGCCCGGGTGTTTCAGCAATTGATCGGTGCCAATGCGAACGGCTTCTGACTCAGAAAGGATGACGTAAGGGGTGATCAGAACCAGTAATTCGGTGGACTTTTTCTTTTTCCGCTGGCTGCCAAATGCCGGACCAACATGGGGAAGGTCTTTCAGTTCGGGTATGCCGCTGGTGCCTCCACTGAGATCTTCCCGGATCAGCCCGCTGATGACCAGGGTGTGTTTGTCCTTGATGATGACGTGGGTTTTGACCAGTCGCTCGGTGATCGTGTGCTGGTTGTCGCCGGTGGTTCCCGCGATAACGTTACTGTTGGAAATCTCAAGGTCCAGGCTCACGTCCCGGTTGCTGGCGATGGTGGGCTTGAGTTTTAGCTCAAGGCCGACTTTCTCTCTGTCAAATGTCGAGATCGGATTATTATTGGTATCCATCCGCGTTTCTTTGAGCACCGGGATCTCGTCACCGATTCGAAGCTCTGCCTCTCGGTTATTGGAGGCCATCAGGTGAGGTGAGGCCAGCACTCGGGCGTCGCTGTCTGTAGCCAGCAGGTTGACCATTACTGCGTGGTTTTTGGGATCCAGCAGAGCATAGTTGATGCCCTCTTTTCCACCCAGGGACTCTTTGGCTGTTTTGAGAACATTGGTCACTCCCGTAGCGCCTGCTTCCGAGAACGTCAGAACAGACATCGGTAGTACACTGAGGATCTTCTGCCACTGCAGACCCATCTGGTTGTTTCGGTCCAGGGTGATTTCAACCACTTTCGCTTCGAGGAGAATCTGCGGGCTTCTTTTGTCCAGTTCTGCCAGCATCGCCCTGGTTTGCTTGTGGTATTTTTCCTCGGCGATGACGATCAGGCTGTTGGTTCTTTCCTCAATCATTACGCTGCCCGAGGTGATGGAGTCTTCGGAGTCTCCAGGGCTGTCCTGGCCTGAAAGTTGAGCGATGAACCCCGCAATGACGGGTCCGATCTTCTCTGCGGTCGCATACTGAAGGGGGTAGGTGCGCGTGATCACCTGGCGCTGGGGAACGTCCAGCTGCTCAATCAGTTCAGCGATGCCTTTCAGTTTTGAAGCTGCAGCAGTGATCACCAGCACGCCAGCGTCACGGTTAGTGGACACCGGGCGCATCAACCCCATGGCAGCGAATGTTTCAGCCAGCGTTTCTTCGTCGATGTACTTGGGTCGTACTGCCAACATGGCCACCTGATCATCCGGCATGTCGGGTCGGTAAAGGGGGAAGCCGCTCAACTCTGCGATTGCATCCTGAACAACGCTGATGTAGCCATCGTTTTCAATGACCGCAAAACCACGGTGTTTCAGGATTGAGTGCAAAAGGTTTATAGCCTGTCGTCGGGTGACCGGCCCAGGTGAGATGACCGTGACCACACCGGAGACCCCTTCACCAGGGACGACATTGATGTCGAGCAGGTTCGAGTACGCTTCCAGCACCTCGAGAATATCGGCCTCACGAAAGTTGATCGTAATGGTCGCTTCCTCGGAGGTCTCATTACTGTCCGGAGATGCGGTCTCGCTGTCTAGAACGGCGCGTGACTCCGTGTCTTCCTCGGTGGGTTGAATCAGCCCTGTCTGTGCAACAGCGATAGCGGAAAACAAAGCGACTGCCACAAACAATGTTCCGGCAAGAAAGGCTCTGGATCCTGTGTCTCGGGTCATGGTGTTCTGAATGATGTGGCGAGTATTGGTGAGATGAGGTCTTGTTATTATCCGGTCGGGTAAATGGTGGTTCTTCAGCGTCGGTTCTGGTAGTCCGCGTTCCTTTTGGTACGGGCCTTAAGGCTAGAACTGGTAGCTTACACCTATCAATTCCTCTTCTTCATCACCGAGTGCGACAAGTACGGAGTTATCGTAGATCTCCTGCACCACAGATCCATTCAGGTCGTCGCCCACCATAACATATACAGTCTCTCCAAGATTGTCATCCCGGATGATCGCGATCGATACGCCATCAACTCCAGTCAGTGTGCCGACCAGGGCCAGGCCTTCGAGATCTGGCGTCGGGATTGGCGGAGGCGGTTCTGGCTCCTCTTCCTGTTCGGTTTCTTCGACAACCTCTTTTTCTTCAGCCGGTGGGGGCTCTTCCTCGACAGTCAGAAGATCGGCGAACTCCTGTCGGACTTCACCAAATTCATACAAACTGGGCCGGGTAACGGGTAGTTCTCGGTAGACCGGAAAAGGATAGCGGAACAGTGTCTCCTGTTTGACTACAGCCTTAGCGGGTACCAGTGCCGATCGAGATCGATCAGCTCCATCCAGGGGGATCAGCAGCAGTATAATTGCGGCGCTGCCAAACAGCAGCGTGAGTAGCAGTTGGAATCGAATCAGACGGCCGAGTGTGCGCCTCGAGCTCAGTTTTCTTTTCCAGTCAATCTTCATCCAGGTGTTCCGTACGCAGTTTGTCGAGGATCGTGTTGTTGACAAGATCGCGGGTCGTCACATCCGGAACGTCTTCGCCGAGCTCCAGCAGAAGTTGCTGGAACATCGCTAATCCAATCACGTTGTCCTCGGCCGTTGACATGAGGTTCCAGGCATCCTGACTGTCCGGGAAACGAATCTTCTCAATCACCGGCCCGGCTGGCTGATTGTTGTTTCGCCCAAGCCACTGGTTCGCCGCAGCGGCTACCTGTTCAGAGTTTTCCTGTAGCATATGGTTGGCCCGGAATACAGCACGGGCAAGCTGGGTCAACGGGATCTTTTCCTGTTCAAGGGCGTCTGCGTGGACAATCAGAAAGGACTGCCAGGTTTTCCTCGCCGTTTTCAGTTTTTCAACGGGGCTTAACCCGAAATACTCCAGCCTGCCGGGTTCAAGACCACTGATCAGACTGGCATCAACCAGGCCGCTTCGAAGGTGTCGCACCAGGTCTCTTCGGTCAAGGTGAACCAGATTGACGTCATCGCGCCCGAGCTCATTTGCGGCCAGCAGTTGGAGAAACAGAGGTTCGACCATTCCGTGCGGCTCGAGTGCTACGGTTTTGCCTTGAAGGTCTTCAAGTGTGCTGACGCCTGAGTCCGTAGACGTCGCCAGTTGTACCTCCAGAGGAACCCGGCTTATTGGCATGATAGCCCGAACCGGGACACCACCCAGTCGGTAGCGCAGTATGTCGTAAAGACTGGCAGTGGTGACGTCGACCTGACCAGACAGCAGTCGGCGCAGGCTGGTGTCCGGAGTGCCCGCGGGTACCAGACCAACCTTGAGCTGGACTTCATTGAAGAAGCCCATGGTCTGTGCGAGGTAAATCGGCAGGTCGTCCTCCGTGCCGTAGACTCCGATGATCAGGTCCGGGTCGACATCACTGCCTTTACTTTCCGGGTTGTCCGATAGCACTTCCGCCGGGTCGAGAAACCGCACTCTGCTTCGAAGGATGCCTTCTTTGGGCGGATTCAGTTCGAACTCGGTCAATTGAAATTTGCGGGGTGACGTTTCCAGCAGATACAGATATTGGCGCAGCGCAGCGTAATCCCCCAGCAGGACGAGGTCATGAAATCCACCTCCGCCATCCAGTGACTCAACGTTTGGAACCAGCTGCCGAATGGTGACGCCAGTGATGCTGGCATAGGAAGAAAGCTCATCGATCAAGGTCTCGGCCGGGGCGCTTCTGGAAGCCGGGCTGACCTTGAAATAGGTGTCAACAGCAGATTTTTCCTGTTCCAGTTCCGCCAGTCTGGCCTCCCGGCGGGGCAGCATCCTGATTTTCTGGATATAGCCAGCGGACAGTTGTTCCGACCGCTCGAGTCTTCCCAGTGCGTTCTGAAAACGGAACACCAGGGGTTCAATAGCCTGTGTGTAAACGACAATGGCAATCAGAAACGCGCCGACCAGAAAAAGCGCCCGCCGGTCCCGCTCGCTCATTCTCGCAAACATCTATCCTGGACCCTCAGTTTTAATCACGATTCGACGGACTCGGCCGGTGCGTTCCAGAGCGGCCTTTCAAGCTGCACCCGGACCCGAAACCGGATGCCCTGATCCTTCTCCTGATCCTGCTGGGCCGCTGTTACAGACTGCAGGCGTACCTTCTTTACCCGCGGGTGGCGGCCCAGTTGGCGCACAAAGCTGCCGATATCCTGTTCTTCATCAGACACGCCGTCCAGGGACAGAATGCCGCGACGATCGATCTGCAATGCACCTGCGAGTCTTATGGTCGAGGGCATCACTGCTGATAGATCATCGAGAAGTGCGACCATACTGTTCTGGTTGAGAGATCTTGTTTCGCGTACCTCGGACATCAGTCGGCTGACACGATCAGCAATGCGACTCGATCGGGCAGCCTGAATCTTGAGCAGGCTGGTTGCGTGCTCCGCTTCGGCGGCCTGATTTTCCATGTCTTGCAACTGTACGACGAGAAAGACGGCGACCGAAGCGAGCAACAATATCCCGCTGAGCAGTGCCCCGCGCTTGCGGCTCGGGCTGGCGGGCTGAAACGCCTGTTCCTGTATGAATTGGGGGAATGCACAAAGTGTAGCGAGCCTGCCGCGGGACTCAGTGAGAGGCTTTTCCAGTACCCGGATTTTGGCACCCGGATAGATGCTCGAGCAGGTCGTCGCTATTTGTTTGCCATAGGTTGAACCAGGATCTCCTGGAGCGCGGATGAGGATTTCAGTGACGTCGATTGGCAGGGCGTGATGCAGGAAACGGCCGAGGGCTGTTGTGCCATTGGGGCGGGGCATTGTCTGCCACTCAGTGAGAACTCCGTTTTGCCATGCACACACCGTGACGGCATCTTCCAGGGTCCAAAGGACGAGGCCGTTCTTGAGTTCCTGCGAGAGCTCCGGAACCTGAATACGGGTCGCGGCTCGTCCGGTTTTATCCACGAATTCGGGGTAGTCTTCGAGCAGACCACGTGGGATCGCCGCCATGCCCCAATTGTTCTGTTCGATGTGCCAGTAGTCGATCAGGTAGTCGTCCAGCGAGCCGGTAAGAACTGACTCGGCTGCCAGTTGCAGGGCTGGACGCCGTTCTCTTCGGCTCATGGCTGCGATGGAAAGTTGCCTGAGTACGACCCGGCCAGGCGGTACGACCAGTGCATAATTCTTGGTCGAGCCGCGTCTGGGCTCGTCTGTATGACCGCTGAAGTCACCAGAAGGTCCAAGCAGAAATGTCGCCGCGGTCCGGGGCAGACGATGAACTTTTGCAGGGGCGGCCATCAGATCTCCTTCCAGGAGACAAACTGGGCGTCACTCTCGCGTAGAAAAATCCGGGCAAAGAGGCCCAGTTTCTGGTCGTTACGGGTGTTACTGGCATGGATCGTAACGGGAAACGTACTGGACCGGACCGTGATGCTTTTCAATAGCCTTGTCCAGCGCTCTTCGTCAATTTCCGGCAGGACCGATCCGGAGATCGAAAGATCCTTGAAAAGCCGACCGGAACGTCTTTCGGCGGCCAGAACATTCGCCTCCTCGGGGCTGAATCCAGCTGCTACCAGCACAGGATGCGGGGCAGTGTTCAGGTTGATCTTACCGTTTGAACAGCAGGTCAGGAAATCGGCTGGGGCGCCGTCAATGTCTTGAACATGACCATAGAGGATCTCTTCGGTCATATCGGGCACGGCCAGGAGGTCATCAATTGAGCGAAACGGTGTGCCGACGTACTGCACGGGAGAGTTGTCTTCGCTTTGACTGTCACTGGATTCTTCTGCGACAGCTTGCTCATCTTCATCACTGGTTGTGCCACTCAGCTCCTCCCGGTAGCGGACAATTTCTTCGGCCAGGATGTTGGAGAATCCTGGAAAGCCCATGAACTGCTCCTGTGTTGCCGTGTTGATGTTAAGGCGCGATTCAGCGTCGACCAGGCCATGCTCCGTAGGCTCGTCCTCAGCGCTCGATTCGACCGTTGTGTCACCATTGAGTGAATCCTGTGCCGCTTCAACATCGCTCGGTGTGCCACTGTAAATGACCACTTCCGCCGACTCGGTACCGATTGCCTGCAGTGCTGTTGTGTCTGTCCACCATTCTGCCGGCGGACCATTGGAGGAGTCCTCGACATGGACCCTCAGAAAGCTTGCAAACTGGTGCGCGCCGCCCCGGGCCAGGGCACGAAGAGCAGTCAGGGCGTTGACGTGTTGTTGTATGCGCAGCTCTAGGCGTGTCTGATAAACGATTCGGCCGGCCATCGCGCTGATGAGTGACAGGACCACGAGGGTGACGATGAGTACGGAACCGTTCTGAAAATTCGCCGGCCGTGTCTGCATGGTGGCGTTCAACCTTGTGGTTGGCCGGACTGAGGATTGAATTCGAGGGCAAAGGTGCGGCTGTTCTGCCCCTGGGGGGTTGCCACCCGTATCCCAAAGCCGAGCGGAATCTCCTCGGCCGAATCGTTCCATTGATCGCCTATCTGGTAGCTGAAAACCGCCTGTTGGAATTCTGCCGGTAGTTCGATTGTCGATACGACGTTTCCCGCAGAACGAGTGATGGCGCTATCCTCAATCTCGTACTTCAGTGGCAGCGGTTGGCCCCCATCTGCATGGATGAACAGCGCCTCAAATCCTCGGACAGTCCCAGTAAACGACGTGCCGGCCGCGATCCGGTTAAGATCTTCTCGCAACCGCTCAGTCAGGTAGCGCCAGGAGGCTGTCGAATCCAGAACCCGCTCGACCCGTTGTTGTGTTTGGCTCACACCAACGAACGTGGCGTAGACTGCTGTCAGCAATATGGAGCCGACTGTGAGTCCGACAATGAGCTCGAGCAGGGTAAACCCGGCTTGCCTAGAAGTTGCCGATGTCCGCTGCATCTCCTTCGCCGCCTTTCTGCCCATCTTTGCCCAGACTGAATAAATCGTACCAGTTCTTGTTCATCTTCCCGGGAGAGACATACTGATAGGTGCTTCCCCAGGGGTCTGTCGGCAGTTCGCGGGCCTTGATGTAAGGGCCTCTCCAGCCCTGCGGGGACGGACTGCCCGATGGTTTGCTGAGTAGTGCAGCGAGACCCTGTTGGCCTGATGGATAGTTACCGGTATCGAGCTGGTAGTTGTCCAGGGCCAGCGAGAAGTTCTCGATCTGAGCCCGGGCGGCCGCGATCTTGCCCTGGTCCGCCCGGCCGAAAAGCCTGGGACCGACCACGGATGCCAGGACACCGATGATAACGATCACCACGAGTAGTTCGATAAGCGTAAATCCTGATGTTTTCGAACCGCCGGATTTACAGGCGGTGGTCAAATGCGTCATGAGTCTCCTCCTTGACCTGTGTTCTACTGGGCACCTTGGCGCGACTAGATACTCGAGCGTAAGACCGCAGTCGCCAGGTCTACGGTCAGGACAAGCGTTTCCTCGCCTCGGGTGACGGTCAAAACCACGTTGTCCTTGTTCCTCTTGCTGCGCATAATCTCGAGCGCATCGCTGATATGGTGAATCGTTTTACCGTCCAGTGCCTGCAGGATGTCGCCGGGCCTGACACCGGCGCTCTGGGCCGGGGTGTCAGGTCGAACGGCCCGTATCAGAAAATGTCTTTTTTCCTCGCCTGGTTCGACTGAGTCGTGGACGACCACGACTGCAATTCGCAGACCCAGGTCGGGCCACTTTTTTATCCGTTCTGGTTGGTAAAACATGTCCGCACAGCCACTGAGCAGGGCCAGTACGACCAGCAATACTGACAGAGATTTCACTGAGACTCTGCCTCGTTCGAATTCAGTTGCGCCTGCTGGGTCACCAGCTGAAATGTTCGGCCCATCGGGCGCCCGACCAGGTGGGTGGCAACAGTGACCTCTTTGAGGCTTAGGAAATCGGGGTCGTCGCTGATCTCCAGTGTCCAGCCGACCCGTCCGACCTGTCCCTGACTGCGGCCGGTGCGCAGCTCCACCTTGAGAATCTCTACAGCGAGCAGGTCTTCTGCAGCCTGGCGCAGCATCTCCAGTTCCTGGATAGCGGTGGTAGAACGTGCTGCCTGTGCTGCAGCGGCGACGACAGCCACCAGCCCGAAACTCAAAACAACCATGACAACCATGATCTCGATCAGTGTGAAGCCTCTCTGCCGGGTTCTCATCCTAACTGTTTCCTGAGGTCACTTTTGCGCGCACGGGATCGAGTCGTAGCTGCCGGTTTCCGGAACTTGATGAAAGCTCGAACCAGGTTTCGGTTACGGTGCCGTCTGGTGAGAAGGTCACTCCCTCTTCTTCACTGCCGGTTTTACTGATCTGAATACGTATGCTTGCCCCCATATCGAGTGGCAGAGTATTCAGCGACGGTGCCTGATCATCGGTGTAATTCAGGTAAATGTAGCGTCCGTCCGGTGAGGCCGTCAGTACGATCGGCCGGCGGTCGAGTACTGCCCGGGTGCGGGCGTGTCTAGCCAGAGCATCGAGCTTTGCCGCACCTGAGTCGAGTTGCGCCTGGCGCACTCTGGATCCAAGGTTGGGTGCGACGACGGCGGTCGCGGCGACGATGATCACGATAACGACCAGGAGTTCGATCAGGGTGAAGCCCCGTTCTAACCGGGTACCGTGACGATAGTCAGGTATCGTTCGAGAATACCGCACGGGGGGTGTACTGATCATCTGGAATCGACAGTTTCTTTTTCGCCCGATTGCTCCTTGCCGAGCAAATAGCTTCAACTGGTAGCCGGTCACAGGTTTCAACCGGATTTATTCAAAGTAATACTGCCTCGCTTGGCCTCGCAGGTATCGCCGGAGGCAACCGAGTAGGCCAGCTTGATCTGTCCGCCGGCCGTCTGGTGGCCAGACAGCGATAACCGTATCCCTGTGCCTGCGATGGTGACCGTGTTTGCCAGAGCTGCGGTAAACGATGCACCGCTGCCACCACCGCCAGTGATACTGATCGTAGGTGCGCTTTCATATCCAGAACCGGCTTGGTCGACGATGATGTGAGTGACAAGTCCCAAAGCGGAGGTGTCGGTCAGGCTTGCGGTGGCGACCGCCCCTACTCCTGGAGAGTCTGTGTCTGTGTCTACAACAGTGACACCGGGTGCTGTCGTGTATCCACTGCCCGCTTCGGTCACGACATAACCAGCAGTGGCGTTGTCCGAACCGAGGATGACAGTTGCCGTGGCCTGAACTCCTCCCGCCAGATCCGGCGCCGTTATAGTGGCTGTTGTGGTTGCCTGAGAGTAACCTGAACCGGCTTCGGTCGCGGCGATTGAAGCCACGCCGGCGGTTCCACCAATAGCAGCAATCCCGGTGGCGGTGGTGCCGTTCGAGAGTTCCGGAGCGGAAAAGGTGACAGTCGGCACCGAGGTGTAGCCGGTTCCTCCCGATACCTGTGTGACTGTGGCACTGACACCGCTGGTCGAGACCTGGGTCGACCCGCTGACCGCGGTCATGCCGATGTTCGAGCCGGACCAAGAACCCGATACGCGGCCCGTGTCGAAACAGCTGAAACCCGACATCAGGAGCTCCCCGGATATGGTCTGGGATGAGCCACTGGCCGACGTGATCTGCAACCGGGCGACGCCGTCTTCGGGATCGAGATTGGTGGTGACGTCCTCGGTATCGTTGATGAGGTCGGTGAGCGTCGTGTCTCTGGACCAGGAGCCGGTCCAATAGCCAGCGAGCGGCACCACAATTGTGCCATTGCCGCCGGTAGTCCCGGAGGAAGTGCTGCTGCTGCAGCCGCTGAGTACGACCGATGTAGAGGCCAGCGCAAAAAACCAAAGTACTGTGCCGAACTGCAAGTCCTGTTCCTCACCAACAATATCTTACTTTCCATAGTAGAACACTTGCTTGAGTGGGTCCAGCCCAGAGGATTAAATAGTAGCTCTGGGAGGTGGATAGAGCGAGTCGGATGGACCCCCCTTGAATATCATCTCAGACTAGCCTGAAAAAAGCCGGAGGATTAATAGGACACAAGAGATCTGCGATCGAGGAGATGCTTGTAACGGACAAGATGGCCAATGCGGGATTCATCGCCGGATCACAGGTGCTGTTTTCAGCTTGATAACAAACGCCCGAGGCTTCACACTGGATGGCTGAAGAAACACTGAAAGCGTGTCTAAACTTCAGGGCCTTCCGGGGTCATTGAAGCAAGAGGAGTCAGAAAATGGCAACACCCATCCCGGTGGAAAACTCTTTCAACACAGATCCCAAATCCGTGATCAGTCAGGGGCGGGTGGATCTTGCGGTCGCACTGCGCTGGGCGGCGCGACTGGGGCTGTCGGAGGGGGTCGACAATCATTTTTCAATGGCTGTTCCCGATAAAGATGGGCGGGTCCGCGGAGACCGGTTTCTGATCAACCCTTACGGCTGGCACTGGTCGGAGATCACCGCTTCGTCACTGGTCCTTGCTGACGCCGAGGGGAACGTGCTCGAGGGTGAAAACACGGTGGAAGACACCGCATTTTTCATCCACAGCAGGATTCACGTGAATGTGCCGAGTGCGACGGTGGTGCTGCACAATCACATGCCGTACACCACGGCTTTGACGCTGCTCGAGAACGGCCGCCTGGAGATGTGTGAGCAGAATGCCCTGCAGTTCGATGGTCGGATCGTCTACGACGATGACTACACTGGCCTCGCGCTTGACCGGGAAGAAGGTGATCGGCTTGCCGGTCTGATGGGTGATGCGAATGTCCTGTTCATGGCAAGTCATGGCGTCACAGTCGTCGGTGAATCGGTTGCGCGGGCGTTCACCGATCTTTATTACCTGGAACGGGCGTCAATGTTCCAAGTGCTGGCCCGATCAACCGGTGGAAAATTGCGCACGATCAGAGAGTCGGTGCTGGCCGCGACCCGGAAACAGATGAACTCGGAACTGCCGTTGATTGCGGATCGCCATTTCAAGGCGTTGAGTCGTATTCTTGACCGCGAAGAGCCTGAGTATCGTTTCTGAGTCACCGCTCTTCGGATGGCCGAATATGATCACATTGCGGTAGAACCGATCTCCACTGCTCTGGGCGCAGTGATCCAGGGGGTGGACTGCGCGAGCGAGTTGCCGCAGTCCGTAATCGATGAAGTGCGCGCAGTCTGGCTGAAACACCTGGTCGTGTTTTTTCCGGACCAGGTAATGACACCTGAGCAGCAACTGGCATTTGCCCGTCGCTTTGGAAAGCCGGCCGAATATCCCATGGTTCAGGGACTTGACGAGACCCCGGAGGTGGTGGCAGTAGTCAAACTTCCGCACGAGCAGTATAACTTTGGCGGTATCTGGCACGCGGACACGACCTATCTGCAAGTACCGCCGATCGGTGCTCTACTGCTGGCAAGAGAGATACCCCCTGTCGGAGGGGATACACTGTTCGCCAATATGTATATGGCTTACGAGACTCTTTCCGAAGGTATGAAGCAGATGCTGGCTGAATTGAAGGTTGTCCAGAGTTCTGCCAAGGCCGGTGCTGCGCGCAGCCGGGCCGACCGGCTTGAAGCGGCTTCAGCCCCGGAGCCAGACGTTCTGGAAGCCGCGCATCCTGTGGTCCGAATCCATCCCGAAACGGGGCGCAAGACGCTGTTTGTCAACTACGGTCACTCGGTGCGGTTCCAGGGGATGACTGAAGAAGAGAGCGAACCGGTACTGTCGTATCTTTTTCGTCACCAGACACGACCCGAGTTCACCTGCCGGTTTCAGTGGGCGGTCGGATCTATGGCCATGTGGGACAATCGCTGTACCCAGCACAACCCCATCAACGATTATCACGGGTTCAGGCGGGAGATGCATCGCGTCTCCATCAACTGATAGGGAGAATTTCCTGATCGTTGTGTATCGACTGAAGCCGAATGTCCAGGGCACAGGCTAACTGGTTGTTGGCTGGGATTTGTCAAGATTTGGCGGGTTAAACAATGAGTATCAAGAAAATCTTCTACGGCCATTACATCGTCGGTGCCTGCATGGTCACGCAGATGATGTACCTGGGTCTGTTCTTCACGTTCAGCGTACTGTTTCCGGAATTCGAACGGGAGTTCGGCTGGTCACGTGCCCAGATAGCTGGTGCTCACTCGACGATGTTTGTCGTCATGGGGGTCGTGGGTGTGTTCATGGGTAGGGTTAATGATCAGATAGGGCCGAGATTGCTGCTGAGCGTATCGACAGTAGTGTTTGCGCTCGGCTTCGCCCTGATGTCTAGGATCGACACTGTGGTGGAGTTGTACCTGTTCTACGGACTACTGGGGGGGTTAGGGCTTGCAGCGCATGATGTCGCCACCCTCTCTACGGTCGCACGCTGGTTCAGACGGAGTCGAGGCCTGATGTCGGGATTCGTCAAATCAGGGGCGGGTATTGGCCAAGTCGTCATACCACTGCTGGCGACTGTTCTTATCGTCCAATTCGGGTGGCGGAATGCCTGCCTTATAGCCGGGATTGTGGCTATGGTCGTCATGGTTGTTGCTTCCCAGGTAATGCGGCGCGACCCAGCGGCGCTGGGTCTGCGACCTTGGGGTGAGACCGACTCCGAGGCGCTGGATAGAGCAACAGAGGAGGAAGGATTGACGTTGCGTGAGGCGACCCGCACCCGTCAGTTCTGGCTCATCTGCCTGGCGAAACTGGCAGACTGGTACTGCCTGTTCACGATCATCGTCCATATCGTGCCTTATGCGATCGATCAGGGTCTGGAAAAGGCGACCGCGGTCGGGGTGCTTTCAGCTGTGGGTGGCTGCAGTATCCTCGGTCGTTTGACCATGGGCGGTGTGTTTGACATTCTGGGCGCCAGACGGTCGCTGATGATCTGTTTTGCTTTACTTTTTTCAAGCTTCATCCTGTTACAGCAATTGCCCAACCCGTCGTGGCTGTTCCTGTTTGCACTTTTCT
>Ga0207984_1000029_pt1 | contig 77287 bp, 78 predicted proteins | sample ETNtaG_30_FD_185760 | JGI IMG/M metagenome (GOLD analysis project Ga0207984, IMG submission 185760) | Marine microbial and viral communities from oxygen minimum zone, Eastern Pacific Ocean - ETNP201306PF43B (SPAdes) (version 2) | ecosystem: Environmental > Aquatic > Marine > Oceanic ...
TTAACACATTGATAAGGAGTTAAACATTATGAACACTAAAGCAATTATGAACGCTAAAGCAGCTGTAGTCTTATTTTCACTTATTCTCGCCGCCTGTGGTGGTGGTAGTTCCGACGGCAGCAGTGAGAATGCACCGGCCGAAGTTGCTCCGTATGAAACATCCTCAACCCATGTTAGTGGCGAGTGGAGATATTTAGTATCATCTTGAAGCCAGCGTTTCTTTAAATGCCAAGGCGCTGCGCTTAGGCGTTCTTTCCTGGGTTTCATAATCAACATGAACAATACCAAAACGCATTTTGTACCCTTCAGACCATTCAAAATTATCCATCAAACTCCACGCAAAATATCCTCTTATATCGACCCCTTTGCGAATAGCCTGATCAACAGAAGATAAGTGGCTCTGGTAATAACGACAACGCTGCTCGTCATCTACAGCTCCATCAATAACCTTATCATCTGTTGCTGCGCCGTTTTCAGTGATATAGACAGGGGGCAACGAGTAGGCTTGATTCAGATCAGTCAGCAACTTAAGCAACCCTTCGGGACACACTTCCCAGCCAATATGAGTGCGCTCAACATCACTCAATTCAACCTTTTTATAGTTTGGATATTGGCCGTCTTTATCAATAACACTTCGGGTATAGTTATTTATTCCCAAAAAGTCTATTTCTGCACTTATAACCGCCATATCCTCTTCTGAGATCAAGGGCATTACATCAATATAATGCTGATACACTTCTTCAGGGTATTTACCTTCCATAATCGGTTTAATGAACCAATGAGTGTGCTCCTGATCAGCAAAATCAGCGACATCAATAGCAGACTCATTAGCCGGATAATTTGGGGTAAAGTTAAGCACAATGCCGTGCTTAGAATTTTCTGCATTTTTTCTTAATATCGGGATAGCGAGGCCATGAGCCAGCAGCAAGTTATGACAAGCCTGATAGCCAGACTTCTCATCTGCAATACCTGGGGCATGCTTGCCATCACGGTAGCCATGGAATGCACTACACCATGGCTCATTCAAGGTGGCATAAAAATCAATTCTATCGCCGAAATATGAACTTACAACTTCAACATATTCAGCAAATTTATATGCGGTTTCTCGATTCAGCCAGCCGCCCTGGTCATCAAGGTACTGTGGCAAATCCCAATGATAGAGGGTTGCCATTATGGTTATGTTTTTCTCTTCCAGCGCACTGATAACGCGGTCATAAAAATCCAGACCTTTTTGGTTAATGGTTCCGTCAGGTCTGATAATCCGCGGCCAGGCGATTGAAAAGCGATAGGCATCCACACCCAAATCCGCAATCAAATTTAGATCATCCTGATATAAATGGTAATGATCACAAGCAACATCCCCGTTATGTTGTTTATAAACAGCACCAGGCTTGGCACAGAAAGTGTCCCAAATCGAGGGGCATCGGTCATCAACATTTGTTGCGCCTTCAATTTGATAAGATGCAGTAGCGACGCCAAAGAGAAAATCCGGGTCATATAATTTAGAGTCTTCCGGAAACCTATACATCACACATTACCTAAGAATAAAAGTTGGAAAAATAATTAATTTTTAATTTAAATAAAAGTCTTGTTCGGCAATCACAGGCGTTGCTCATTATCTAAATCAAAAATTGATGCCTGAGCCGGGTCAAAACCAACAGAAATCCTGTCACCAGGGGCTAAGGCACTGTTGCCATCAACGATAAAATGAAACTCCTGGCCACCCACCTGTGACCATGCCAATGTATCTGCCCCCATAGGCTCAACAACTTCTATTTCAATATCAAACGATTCAGGCATTGTTTTGGCTTCACCCTCAACCACAATATTCTCAGGTCGAATTCCAAACCAGGCACTCTTGTCTGTTTCAAGATTCTTTTGAAAATTATATCTCCCGAGATCTATCTCTAAATTTTCAAATTCAAAACACAACTTGTCCCTTGCAACTATAGTGCCCCTTAAGAAGTTCATGCTTGGAGATCCAATAAAACCAGCAACGTATTTATTAACGGGATAGTTATATATTGTCTTGGGAGTATCCAGCTGCTGAATAACACCTTCTTTCATGATGGCAATACGGTCTGCCAGCGTCATGGCTTCGATTTGATCATGAGTAACATATATCATGGTGTTGTCTAATTTTTGATGGAGCCGCTTAATCTCAACCCTTAGCTCGGTACGTAATTTGGCATCGAGATTAGACAAAGGCTCATCAAACAAAAATACTTCAACGTCCCGAACTAAAGCACGACCTATTGCAACCCGCTGACGCTGACCCCCGGAAAGTGCCGCTGGCTTGCGTTTGAGCAAGGGTTCGATCTGCAATACCTGAGCGGCGTGGGCGACGCGTTTTTTGATTTCTTCTTTTGGCAGACCTGCATTTTTCAGACCGAACGACAGATTGCCCTCAACCGACATTTGCGGATAAAGCGCATAGGATTGGAACACCATGCCAATCCCCCGCTGCGCGGGCTCATACCAGGTGACGTTTTTTCCATTGATAAAAATCTGCCCCTCTGAGACATCCAAAAGTCCGGCGATGCAGTTCAGTAATGTTGATTTGCCACATCCTGAAGAGCCAAGCAAAACAATGAATTCACCATTTTTTACAACCAGATTGAGATTTTTTAGGACCTCAACCGAGCCAAAATTTAGATCCAGGTTTTTTACAACTACACTGTCCATTGCTATCAACCTTTTACCGCGCCGGCAGCGATACCGCGCACGAAGAGTTTGCCTGAGATGAAGTAGATGGCCAATGGCACCAGCCCCGTCAGCAAGGTAGCGGCCATATTTACGTTATATTCTTTTACCCCTTGAACAGAGTTGACAATGTTATTGAGCTGAACAGTCATTGGGTAATTTTCCGGTTTGGTATAGATCACGCCAAACAGGAAGTCATTCCAGATGCCTGTTACCTGCAAAATAATAGCGACGACAAATATTGGCAGTGACATCGGCATCATGACGCGGAAGTAAATTCCCCAAAATCCGGCCCCGTCCACCCTTGCCGCTTTGAAAAGCTCTTCAGGTATCGTGGTGAAATAATTGCGGAACAGCAGGGTCAGAATAGGCATTCCAAAGATAGAGTGAATAATAACCAAGCCAGAGAGTTTGGTATAAAGGCCCATTTCACGCAGCATTATGACAAGTGGATAAATCATAATCTGGTATGGGATAAAGGCGCCAAATATCAGTATGGTGAAAAAAACATTTGACCCCTTGAAACGCCAGTTGGCCAACGCGTAGCCATTAACCGATGCGATTGCGATTGAGACGACAACGGAGGGGATGGTGATTTTGACTGAATTCCAGAATCCTCGGGACAAGCCGTCACAATTGAGCCCCGTGCAAGCCTGGCTCCATGCTTTGACCCAAGGCTCGTACGTTATCTCAAGGGGCAGTGAAAAAATATTCCCCAAGCGAATTTCCGGCATGCCTTTAACTGATGTAACCAACATCACGTAAAGCGGAATCAGATAATATACTGCGATGACAAACAGCGTCCCGTAAAGAATGATGTTTCGCCGGCTCAGCATTTTGCGTGGCTTTGGCCCTCTGGGACCATCCAGTGGATAGTCAACTGCAGAATCAGCCATGCTTGCGTCTCCCAAACTCTAAATAGGCAAAAGGAATTAAAACAATCAGAACCGAAACCAGCATCATAGTTGAAGCAGCAAATCCCTGACCAAGGTTTAGGGCGCCAAACATATAGTCATAAACATATTTTGCAGGCACCTCAGAAGAAATCCCTGGCCCCCCTGAGGTTTGAGCAATAACCAAATCGTAAACCTTAATAATCCCAGCAGCAATAATAACAAGCGTGGTGACAAACACCGGACGCATCATTGGGATCACGATGCGCAGATAGGTTTTCCACATCGGAATACCATCAACTCTGGAGGCCTTCCAGATTTCCTGGTCAATCCCGCGCAGACCTGCCAGCATCAGGCACATGATCAGGCCTGTTCCCTGCCAAAGACCTGCTATCAGGATCCCATAGATAACAATCTCTGCATTGTAAAGCGGGTCGAATACAAACGTATCAAACCCCAATAAGCGGACAATTTTCTCGACCCCGTAATCCGGGTTCAGAATCCACTGCCAAACCAAACCTGTGACAATAAAACTAAGAGCAAAGGGGTAAAGGAAAATAGTCCGGAATGTATTTTCGAACCTTATCTTCTGGTCGAGCATGGCTGCCAGCATAAAGCCGACAAACAGCGAAAAAACCATCGAACAAATTCCATAAATGGCCAGATTCTCAATCGAAACAAACCAGCGGTCGGAATTCCAGAGACGCTCATATTGAGCAACCCCGACAAATTCGCTCTTGGGCAACATCCGGCTGCTGGTAAACGAATGATAAACGGTCCACAGCGTTGCAATGACAAAGACACCAACAGCTGAAAAAGCCATCGGGACCGCTGCTATTTTGCTGGACAGTTTATGCACCAAAGAACGCTCAATATACCCCGGCTGGTCAAAGTCTGAATCTCGGGTTCCGATCACCAGCAATACAAGAGAGAACAACACAAACACAGCTGCGGCAAATAACACAAAGGGTTCAAATGTAGTCCAAACTTTGCGCAGTTCCTTGAGGATGGGAATGGCCTGCTGGGCGCTCGGCTGGGCAAACGACCAAACCATTGCTGAAGTTGTTGCAGCAATAAGCCAACCTATGGCGTGTTTTCGCAACCGATTGGTAAAGAGCTCCCATTTTCCCGTAGTAGCACCCATCCAAATTACCAAAACAAGCGAGAGCAGCAAAAAAACAAGCGGGGCACTTTCCAGTATTTGGGATTTTATGCCAACAGTGACCAGCACAAACGCGGCTAAGGCCAACACTATCGAGCCAATAAACAACCTTTCGGTCAAAGCGTGCAGAGGCATAGCCATTATTATAAGTTTAAGAAATCAGTAATATCTCAATGAGGACTGCCGAACCACTGTTGGGCCCGGCAGTCCTTTATTGGCAATGCTTAGTCGGCAGTTGAGATGATCTTCGCATATTTAGCTTGAGCATCCTCAGGACTCATATACAAGTCACTCCAAAATGTTGTCATAAGCTCATCAGTCTGACTAAGTGTATCTCTTGAAAGATTCATATTATCTGAAGGAAGAACGTTTCCTCCTGCAAGAATTTTCAGACCTTTTTGCATACAATCGTTAGCCGTTGACATGTCGATGTCACCCCGGATTGGCAACGAACCTTTTTTCAGGTTGAACGCCACTTGAACGGCTGGTGATACCAGAAGTGCAGCCAGTTCTTTTTGTGCCGCTTCGACCGCTGCATCATCCTGAACCGGGAAGTAGAATGCATCTCCACCAGTATCCAGAATTTCACGATTTCCTAAACCTGGAAGACATGAATAGTCCGTACCAGCAACTGAACCAGCAACGCTAAACTCGCCTTGCGCCCAGTCTCCGTGGATCTGACCACCCGCTTTACCAGTAATCACAAGATTAGTAGCAAGATTCCAGTCACCTACGTTAGAGCCGACAGCCATCTTACGTGCATCATCAAAAGCTTTCCATACGCGAGCGTACTCAGCACCAGCTGCAACTTTAGCATCCTTGTCACGATTTACAGCGTACCAAGCCTCTTCGCTTACTAGCGCTACAGACAAAACACCAAAAGCCAAACCAACTTGCCAGCCTTGCTGACCCATTGCTAAAGGAACAATCCCATTAGCACGAAGCGCCGGACCTGCAGCAACAAACTCATCCCAGTTTGTTGGAACCGCAACACCAGAACTCTCATAGGCTGCGTGGCTCAACCATAACCACTGGGCCGAATGAATGTTCACAGGCGCACAATAAACTCTTCCATCAACTGTACAGGCATCCAACAGTTTTGATGGATAAATCACATCTTTCCACCCTTCTGCTTCAGCAACATCAGTTAAGTCTAAAAGCAGACCAGCTTCGATTAACTCTTCAGCTTGGCGGCCGTGGTTCAGCTGAGTGGCCCCCATTGGCTCACCGCCAATGATCCGGCTGATAATGATTGGTCTCGCTACACCACCAGATCCAGCGATAGCACCGTCCACCCAGTTATTACCGGTGGCGTTGAATGCCTTGGCAAATTCAGCGACAGCGGCAGCTTCACCACCTGAAGTCCACCAGTGGGTCACTTCAAGATCTGTAGCTGATGCCACATTGACAGTACCCGTTAGAATCGCGGTCGCGACAAGAGTACACTTGTTGAAATTTCGTAGAAACATAAACCTCTCTCCTTAATAGATATTTAGACCTAACAAATAATTACAGCTAGACAACTACAATTCCAAATATGTATAATTGGAACCGGTTCCATTCTAGATCCAAAACAATATGTTTTATGTGACAAAATGTAACAAAATGTAACAAATAGTCTTAATAATAGGGCTTAATTATTAGATAAACTCAACCAATTATGGCCACAATCAGAGATGTAGCAAAGTTAGCTGGTGTTGGAATTGGAACTGTTTCCAGAGTTCTATCTGGCAAAGGGTCTGTATCAGCCAAAACTCTCCTAAAGGTAAACCAGGCGATGGAGAGCTTAAATTTCACCCCAAACAGTTCGGCTCGCTCACTCGTTTCAAAAAGATTAAACACCATAGGGATATGGGGCACTGAAACATCTGGCGAAATAAACAGACGTACACTAAGTGAAATTGAGGCCGAACTCAAAGAATTTGGAATACATTTGATTTTTGCCGATGGCGAGCTCAATTCGGGTGAAGACCCGACCGCTTCCAGAGATTCTTTTGACCGACTTGTCAGTAAAGGCTGTGATGGAATAATTATTTGGGGCACAGACCTGCCTGCACGCGAAATACTTCAAATCGAAAATGAATTCCCCAACATTACCCTGTTGAACAACAAAATCGACCTGATTGATGATAAATGTTTTTATTTTGATCACTATCAAGCCGGCTATGTTTGCGGACAGCATTTGATCGATAAGGGACACAGAAATATTGCTTGTATTACCGGATGGCTTAAGACTTTTGATGGAACTCAAAGACAGCAAGGCTTCATCGATGCAATGAGCAGCAATAACATCCATATCCCTCGGGAATTAATTTTTGAAGGGGATTACACTTTTACTAAAGGGTATGAAGGTGCTCTTGCTTTATTAAAACAAGACAACCCCTTTACTGCCCTTTTTTGTGGAAATGACCAGTCAGCGATGTCTGCAATTTCTGCATTAACAAGCAAAGGGTTTGATGTTCCCAATGATGTTTCAGTAATCGGTTACGATGACATGAATATTGCATCCTATACCAGTCCACCGCTGACCACAGTCCGTATTCCTTTCAACAAAATGGCAGTAAACGCTACAAGACGTCTATTAAATCTCTGCTATAACCTTGAGCTGAATATTGATTATGACTTCTCCATTGAATTAATTGAAAGAGACAGTGTGAAAAATATTGGTTAGAAAGTTCCTCTTGGTCCCAAACTGATTCGCAGTACCGTTAGGGATGAAGCGCCGGGCGGGCAATCAGCAAACAGGGGGGGTTACCGCTGTCTTATTTGGCCGACAGGCCTTTAGTGAAAAATGAGATCAACTTCGTCTTGTATGTTTCCGATTCGCCCCACATTGCATCCACATGGCCTCTGTCATCAACATACCATGTGGTGACATCACCGCCATTCTCCAGCATTCTCGCCTCAAATCTCTCTGCATGGACTATCGATACCCTGGGGTCATCCTTGGCATGAGTGATGAAGACAGGGCGATCTCCGGCAACGTCAGCCGCTTCCATTGGGGAGCGCCCGTCTATACTGGCGCCAGCAAGCCAACTACCTACTGTCTTTGCTGGTCCTACGAAAGAGGTTGGAAAGCCCATCCTCCCCAGTTCGTTGCGAACCACCAGCGGGAAGTCGAGTACCGCACTGTCGAGCCACATGGCGCCTATGCCCTCTTCCTCAGCAAAGGCAATGGCGGCTCCCCCGCCTAAGGAGATCGCAGTCATGCCGACCTCTCCGGACTGGTAGCCCTTCTCTTCCACCAGCCAATCATAGGCTCCCAACAGATCCCTATACTCAATCTGCCCCATGGCGAAATAATCGCTCACGACTTCGCTTTGGCCATAATTTCGCAAATCAAAGGAGAGCGTATTGATCCCGCCCTCAGTGAGATAACCCTGCATCAGCAGCATCTCGGGCTTACACTTGCCGTTCATTGGCATACCGTGAGTCTGAATGACCACAGGGGCCTCAGGATCAACTTCGACATACCATCCCCTGAGGGTAATATCCGAATCCCCCCTCGGCGAGAAAGTTACGTCCTCATAGGATTCCATCTGATAGGACGAGGCATCAAAATCACGGCGAATACGTACGCGCTCTTCTGCAACGGGCCCGGACCCGAAACCCGCCCAATTGTGATCGGCATCCCAATCGGAAGGGGTGTTATCCGCCCACATTCCACAACCGGGTTTGGTTGCCAAGGCCTGCGATGCAATGACGTAACCAATTCCAACATAACCAATTGAGAACAGAATCAGCCCGACAACTGCGACCGCAGAAATCTTAGTGTTCCTGCTCAGAGACTTCCACCACCCCCATCGATTAGCCATTAGCGCCAGAAACCATCAAGGAATAGAATGTTGCTCTCAGCACAGCCATCGGACCCGCCATTGGGTGGTCGATGTGAGTCTCGTTATCCGTATTGGGCATATCGTCTCTCCTGATCATAAACCGCGACAACCAAAAAGATTCTCTCATTCCGTGGTGATTTGCAAGCGCAGTGCAGTCCGTCCGGCCGACGCATTCGGAATCCGTAGTGCGTACGCACTTAGAACGCCCAGCGCTCTGTCTTGCCAGCATCTGACGATTGCTGGGCAAGCTCAAGGGCGTAGATCACCTTTACTGCGTCATAAGGGTCAACTGGTGAGGCTCCCCCGCTCAGGATTGCGTCAGCGAGGCTTGCAAACAACTCGTTATAGCTGCCGAACTCCAACTCAATCTCTTTTGCGGTGAAGGCGCCACCGATTTCCAGCCTGCCTTGATGTTGCTGGCGCCCAAACTCCGAACAATCTGCTGTGACACCGTCACGCAATTGTTGTTCTTGATTATCCAGCCCTTTGCAGGAGAAGGTGGCCTTATCACCCTGAACAACGAATCGTGGGCCTATGCCAGAGCGAAAAGGGCTTGAGCTCAAAATCACCTCTTTGTCGGCATAGTGAAGCATCATGTTGAAATAGTCAGTGGTTTTAGACCGACTCCGAATCGCTTGGCATCGTGCCGTAATGGACTGCGGCATCCCAAAGAGAAGCAATGCCTGGTCGACCAGGTGGGGCCCTAGATCATACAGAATGCCTGATCCATCACCGGGCTGTTCGCGCCATCGCGCTCTTACTTGCGGCGTGTAGCGGTCGAAATTGGATTCGAAGACCTTAACCTTACCGAGTTCACCGGATTTGATCAGCGACTGCACCGTCAGGAAATCTCCGTCCCAGCGACGATTATGGTATGGACACAGAATGCGGTCTTGTTGTTTTGCCATCCGCAGCAGATCCAAGCCCTGGCCACTGTTGACCACAATGGGCTTTTCCAACAAAACATGACAATCGGCCTGGAGTACTTGTCGAGCAAACTCATAGTGGGTGTCATTGGGTGTGGTAATCACGACCAGATCAAGCCCTGCATCACGCACCATCTCTTCAGTACTGCGGTAGAGCCCTGCGCTGGGCAATGCTTCGCGAACCGCATCACGCTGGGTTGAAACCACCGCGACAAGCTCAAAATCCGGCAACACGGAAAGAAAAGGGAGGTGAAACGTTTGAGCTGAAAAACCAAATCCAACAATACCCGTCCGAATCATTTTTTTATCCTTGCTGTTGATTCAAAATTTTTGCGATCAAAAACTATAAGGTATCGAGGCATGACTGTCATTACGTCTACTCGCAGCAAAACCAACCAGACCCTGTTTAGCCGCTCCGCTCTGCTGAGCATGATGTTTCCTGATTAATCATCATTATTAGACTAACCATCGACGTTCATCTCTGAAAAACTATATTCGGTCGAGTGAGAATGGCAGACTTGACTTCAGGCTGGGGCAGTAACATAGTGGTTTTTCGACCCTCTTCATGGCTTTAGGTGTGACACTGAATAATTGAGAGACTATGTTATGAATCGCTTCCCAGTGCTGTTGGTGTTCGTTGTTTTGACCTGTTTCAGTGCCACCCCAAATGTGGCCGCTGGCCAGGAACAAAAAGCAGCAGAGAATACCTGCAAAAAAGTTCTTCGCGCAGACAAATGGCTCGAAAAAGCTGGGAACCGAACAATTTGCTACCAGGCGGTGCTTGAGGGCAGTTCCTATGCCCGCAAAATGCTGCACCGCTCCTCGTTTCTGGTTGAACCGGCCCTGCGCCTTTATCTCGACGTAGCGATTCCTGCTGCAACCCCAGACCTGGAATTGACCACTAGTGAGCGAAAGCGCCTGCAACGACAACAAACCCGTTTCTGGCGCCAAGCCAAGAATGCGGATCTTGACCTGCTGTTCCTTGAGGACAATGCCGGCTTGCCTTATCGATTTTCAAAAGTAACCCAGAAAGGAAAGATGGCAGAGGTCATCGTGCACTTCCAGAGGGGTCTCAACACAGATACTGAATCTGCTCCCCAAGCTTCCACCGCCGGCCGCTATGTACTGAGCCGGCCAAACAGGACCTGGCTTATCGATGACTTTGAACCGGTTCGCATGGAATTGGAAATCACACAGATCGCACTCTGGTTAGGGGATTACGTGAACTATGCGAGGTCTGCCTATGGCAACGATATCGACCTGGGCTTTATCGCTCTCGCCAACGAGGCCGGCCTGTCTCATTTCTGGCTTACGGGTGAGTCAGGTCAAGATGCTGATTTTCTGCGCAGGAATCAAGGCAAGGGCTGGGGTGGAGAACCCCCCTTAATCACATCCTTAGGCGCCGATAGTGACTCAGGGGTATCTATCAACATCGGTTTTCTGAAAAAAGAATCTGATGCGCCGGATGCGTCCTCGATTGATGACCCGCTTGAGCGCGCACAATATCAGGTCGTCAAAAGGGATGGACGGTGGTTTATCGCCTCATTCAAAGAAATAGACACCACGCAAAGCGGTTCGGGTGAAGTTGCAGGCGATGAACAATGGGTTTTTGAAAACTCGGCATCTGTTGCCAAGTTCCTGTTGCAGTCACAGCTCCTGAGCAAGAATCTGAAGGCCTGTAAACCCTCTGAGTTCGCCTTTTCAATACCGACCATCCCCCCCCAAAAGGTCCAGTTCACCGTTCAGGGTTATGTCGGTGCTCTGTGCCGGTTCAAGGTGATGATCATTGGGGCAATCGGACTGCTGTGCAGGATGTCTGCAGAAGCAGTCGAGGCGCAACTGGCAATGGAGCGATACTGGGCAGAACAGCTCCAGGCCCACCGCGATGGTCCCTTCCCACTTCGCCTGACGGTCGATAAGAAGCTCGCAGACAAACTAGGCAAAGCAATGGCCAAGTCCTGCGAGATGACAGTGGACGAGCAGCCGCCGTTAGACATGGAAAAATATATCAACGACACCTTCGCCTATTTAGAGAATCTTAAGACCTGCACCCCGTCCACCTACAGTTACCCGCACCCGATAATCCCCGGCTTTACCGGGAAAAACGTGGTCAAGGGCTATGAGGGCGGAAACTGTCTTATTGATATTTATATGCCGAACAACATGATCATGCAATGCAAGGCGTCAAGTCGACATGTCGAACTGATGCGCAACCAGACCGCACTGATGCTGAAGGAACTTCGGGAAACCGGAGGGTATAAAATCTCAATCGAGATTGACCTTGGCAGCGGATTCAGTTCCTCTGAATTGGGTAATCTGATGAATGAGGAGTGTAAATGGTAGAAGCCAAGCCCAAGATTTAATCCCCTTGCCAGGGATAGGAATTTGTTTTTGGCAGATGCAGGGCGATCTTTGGCGCCAACATCGCGAGCGCGCTTTTCGATATCGATTCCGCCGGCAGCCGGGATGGCCTGCCGTACCCCGTAAACTACTGCCCCAATAATTCGATCATCCGGCCGGCTTCATCCTTCAGTTCAGGAATGATTCGGCGCATGATGGTAAGGCGGTCAAACAGCGTTGGATCACTCTCGAGCGTCTCTCTCATGGCCGTGCCGAAACGTTTCCGCAGGGACGTGCCGTAAGCCTGTCTGAAATCGATGGTTGATGTTCAGGGGAACCAAGAGCCGATGCCGATGATCGTGGAGAGGCGAGCGTGTCGAAAACTTCGGACAGCAATGATAGCCCTGACTAAGGGGTGACAATCCCTGCTGCGTGTGCGAGATTGATTGCCTATGCAGATCGCAAAGCATTCCAAGGCCATTAGGGTACAACATCTTCTCGGTTCGGATTACACCGTGCTTGAGTTTGATCAGCCTGCCGCCAGCGCCGCCCAGGCGGCAGCGGCCATCGGCTGCAGTATTGCCCAGATTGCCAAATCTCTGGTCTTTATCGACGCCGGCAACAACCCGGTGCTGGTGGTTGCTTCAGGCGCCAACCGGGTCGATGAAACAAAAGTGAGCCATACGCTCAATAGCGTCATTCACCGTGCCGACGCTGATTTTGTCAAGAAAACCACCGGCTTTTCCATTGGCGGCGTCCCGCCTGTCGGTCACGATACTCCTCCGACCGTTCTGCTTGATCAGGATCTACAACACTTCACCGAGATCTGGGCGGCAGGCGGAACTCCGAGCGCCGTATTCAAGCTGACGCCGCAACAACTGGCAGCTCTTACCGGCAGTTCCTTTGCTGATGTTGTAGAGATTATCGGACAACAATAAAGAGAAGAATTAAGAATATAAGCGTACTTATAACCTTTTTCGGTCTTGGTTGGACTTGGCTGGATTGGAATATGGTGGCTATGGGTGGACTTGAACCACCGACTCCGGCATTATGAATGCCGTGCTCTAACCAACTGAGCTACATAGCCATATTCAGGCGGGGCGCCGAATTTTCGAGGCTGTACTGCATAATGTCAAGGATCGGAGCGTTTCCTCTCTCTTAAACACTCAAACGTTGAAACGAAAGTGCATCACATCGCCATCCTTGACAGTGTAGTCTTTTCCCTCAAGGCGTAGTTTACCTGCCTCTTTCGCCCCCTGCTCACCATTGCCGGCAATAAAATCACCATAACCGATAGTCTCGGCGCGGATAAACCCACGTTCAAAATCGGTATGGATGACCCCGGCAGCCTGAGGGGCGGTGCTCTCCCGGGCCACTGTCCACGCCCGGGCCTCTTTCTCTCCGGCGGTAAAATAGGTCAGCAGGCCGAGGAGTTCGTAACCGGCGCGAATCACCCTGTTAAGTCCCGGTTCATCCTGCCCCATCTCCTGAAGAAAGAGGGCCTGCTCCGCCTCATCGAGGTCAGCCAGTTCAGACTCAATGGCAGCACACAGCGGGACGACGACAGAGCCCTCTCTTTCGGCTATCTGACGAATCACCTGAAGAGCCGGATTATCGACGAACCCCTCTTCATCGACATTGGCGATATACATGTTGGGCTTTGCCGTGAGCAGTGAGAGGGGCTTCAACAACTTGATCTCCTCTTCCTCCAGCCCCATGGCCCGAACAGGCTCGCCCTGATCAAGATGTGCCTTAACCCTGGCCAGCAGTGCACTCAAGCGAAGCTGTTCCTTGTCACCCGCTTTTGATGCTTTCTGGGCCCGGTCCAGCCCCCTCTCCACGGTGTCCATATCGGCCAGGGCAAGTTCCGTGTTGATGGTCTCAATATCGGTAGCGGGGTCGATGCGGTTGGCAACGTGGGTGACGTTTTCATCTTCAAAGGCACGAACCACATGGGCGATGGCATCGACTTCGCGGATATGGGCAAGAAACTTGTTCCCCAACCCCTCGCCGCGAGAGGCCCCTTCGACCAGGCCGGCAATGTCGACAAATTCGATAGTGGTTGGGATCACTCTTTTTGGGTTGACGATCGCCGCAATGGCATCAAGCCGGGGATCGGGCACTTCAACCACGCCCACATTTGGATCAATGGTACAAAACGGATAGTTCTGTGCATCGACCCCGGACGCAGTCAGGGCATTAAAAAGGGTCGATTTGCCGACATTGGGCAGGCCCACGATTCCACAACGAAAACCCACTTACACTCTCTCCAGGACTATTTTAGCTTTCAGGGTCACAATGCAATGCATTCATTGCAAGATCTGATTTTCCACTGATCACCTCCGGCATGATGGGCAGTACCCGATCTATTGCCCCCCTGATTGCAATCTCTTCATCTGAACCGGGCCTCTTGAGCACATATGAGACCACCTGATCTGCCGAGCCCGGATGGCCAATTCCCAGTCTGAGGCGTTGAAAATCCCGGCTCCCCAACTGGGAGATGATGTCTCTCAGTCCATTATGGCCACCGTGGCCCCCGCCCTGCTTGAGTCGTACCACACCGGGAGGCAGATCAAGGTCATCATGGATGACCAGAATATTCTCCGGTGCAATTTGATAGAACCGGGAGCAGGCCGATACCGCTGATCCACTCCGATTCATATAGGTGGTGGGTGCCAGTGCCCTGATTGTCGCCCCTGCAACGGTGAGTCGCCCCACATCACCAAAGAATTTTGGCTCTGATGCCAGCGTCTCCCCTGAGCCTGAAATCAGCGCCTCTAGAAACCAGTAGCCGGCATTATGTCGGTCCCGGGCATGTTTCTGGCCAGGATTTCCAAGTCCGACAACAAGAGATACAGGGTCCATATGCAGTCAGACCTCGAAACTGACTGAGGTCCAACCTCTCCTAACTGCTGGCCTCTTCGCTGTCGCTCTGTTCTGCTTCAGCTTCACCTTCACCTTCACCTTCACCTTCAGTTGCAGCTTCAAGATCATCCTCATCCAACACATCAGACTCTTCGACCTCTTCTTCCACGGCCTTCGGCGGCAGTATCACCACAACGGTCTGATCTTCTCCGCCATGAGCAAAAAGTGTGACTTCTACCCCTTCCGGCAGGGCAACCGCTGAGAGCATTAGAGACTGGTTCATGCGAAGAGTGGTGATATCCAGCTCCAAAAACTCCGGCAGATCCTTGGGCAGACAGGTGATGTCGATCTCGGGGACAAGGTGGGAGATGATACCGCCATCGAGATTGACCCCCTCGCACTCCTCTTCACCAGTGAAGTGGAGAGGCACCTTGATATGGAGCGCCTGGTCAGCTCTTACCCGCTGAAAATCAAGATGCTCAATCTCTTGCCTGAAAGGGTGATGCTGAACCTCACGGAGGATCGCTTCTTCGCTCTTTCCATCGTAGTTGATCTTGATTACAGCTGAAAGAAAAGCCTCTTTTTCCAGATCATGGAATATTTCATTATGATCTACTGTCAGTGAAACATTGGGCTTATCAGTACCGTATAGTACGGCAGGAACCTTGCCTTCATGACGTAGACGTCGACTTGATGCGGTACCGGTTGCTGTACGGATGCTGGCATTAAGTTCAAGTTGCACACTCATTTTTTCTATCTCCGAATTCATTCCCATCACTGCCCCGAATATCGGCAACAGTCGATAAGCCGGGCCTTTTCCCGGTCTTGTGGCAGCCCTTATTCCCTGAAAAGAGAGGGCAAAATAGTCCTATTCAACAAACATCGAGCTGACTGAATCATTGGTGGCAATCCGCCTGATCGACTCTCCAAGCAGCTCTGAAATGCTGAGCTGGCGGATTTTAACGCATTTTTGTGCCTCTTCGCCAAGTGGAATCGTGTCAGTGACCACAACCTGGTCAAGCTGGGAGGCCGAAATGGTCTCAATAGCCGCTCCGGAGAGCACCGGATGGGTGCAATAGGCAAGCACCCGAGTGGCTCCATTCTCCTTCAGAGCGGTGGCGGCCTCACACAAGGTATTGGCCGTATCGACCATATCATCCATCAATACACAGGAACGACCCTCGACATCACCGATAATATTCATCACTTTGGCGACATTGGCTTTTGGGCGGCGTTTGTCGATGATCGCCAGATCCGCTCCCATATGCTTGGCCATTGCCCTCGCCCGAACTACCCCTCCAACATCAGGGGAGACCACCAGAATATCATCGCCTTCAGCGCGATAGAGGGCTCCCAACATAACCGGCGAGGCATAGATATTGTCCGTCGGGATATCAAAAAACCCCTGAATCTGGTCGGCATGAAGATCCATGGTCAGGACTCGATCGATGTCTGCGGTGGAGATCATTTTCGCCACCAGCTTGGCTGTAATGGCAACTCTTGCCGTTCTGGGACGTCGGTCCTGGCGTGCGTAACCCAGATAGGGGATAACGGCAATAATTCTCCCGGCAGATGCTCTACGCAGTGCATCGGCCATAATCAACAACTCCATAAGGTTGTCGTTACTGGGCGCACAGGTGGATTGGATGACAAAAACATCACGTCCGCGAATATGGTCTTCCACCTCAACACTGATCTCACCATCACTGAAACGACCCACCTGGATTCGTCCGAGCGACATTCCGAGGTATTGGGCGACCTTTGATGCCAGCGCTGGATTGGCATTCCCGGTGAAGAGGGTAAAGTTGTCGATAATTGTTGGCATAGGGTTCTTCAGTCAGTTATTAAGGTTGGCTGGGGTGCCAGGATTCGAACCTGGGAATGCCGGAATCAAAATCCGGTGCCTTGGGCCTCTTGGCTACACCCCAGGAGTTATTGGTCTCATCTCCAATGTAGCGGGTTGCCCCCTTTTCGTCTATCGATCAATGTTCATTTCTCCAAAATGGATGAAAATCTACCCCTTGTGCAATAAATCCTCTCCACATCTCAGGCATCTGCGCCAGTACGCTCTGGCCGAAAACGGTATTTTCCAGCTCGATAAAAACCGCTGCACCACTTCCTGTCATCCGTGCCCGGCCATAATCTCCCAACCACTCAAGCACTTCACCCACCTCTGGATAGAGCCTGCAGGTAACCTTCTCCAAATCATTTCGTGACTCTCCCGCCTGATAGTCGGCTATTGTGATAAGCGGACTATTCCGTGTCAATTTTGAATCCAAAAAAATCCTGGAAGTGGACACATTTACCGGTGGAATAACCACCAGATAGGTAGCTGGCGGCAATTCTACCGCAGAGAGCCGGTCACCCACACCCTCTGCCCAGGCTGAGTGTCCCTGAATAAAAACCGGAACATCGGCGCCAAGGCTCAGTCCCAGCTCCTTAAGCTCTGAGGAGGACAGCCCCAACCCCCATAACTGGTTGAGAGCGAGCAGGGTTGTCGCCGCATCCGAGCTCCCGCCCCCTAGGCCGGCGCCCAGAGGGATCTTCTTCTCCACGCTGATCTCAACCCCCCTCGAACAACCCGATTGACTCTGGAGCAAGCGAGCCGCGCGAATAATAAGGTCCTCATCAATCGATACCGCCTCATTCCCTGATGTTCGATCGATCGCTGTTTCTGGAGTCGGGATGAATTCAAGCCAATCGCCAAAATCGAGAAAGCGAAAGAGGGTCTGCAACTCATGGTAGCCATCCTCACGACGGCCCACCACATGGAGAAACAGATTTAGCTTTGCAGGAGCAAAAAAACGTGTCTGGTTTGTACTCAGGGGGTATCCCTCCACTGTCCAACCACAACCTGAAAATTGAGAGTGTCGCCCAGGTCCCTGCCTTCTGCATCAACAAGTGAAACGGTCCCTGGCAATGCCTCGATCCAAAGACGCTTGGGCAGCATCAAATCGCCCGCCTGAGTATATTCGATAAAAGTAATCTCCCAGCCGGACTGCACCAGCCTCTTTAGCCTTCCAATGCTATCAAGCTCAAACTGATCTCTCGGGCCTGGTGCGGGGAGGCCAATAATCCAGTACTGAAGCGGCTCAAAGGGCACCTCCCACCCCCCTTGTTGTCTCAGCAACTCAGCGATGGTCTGGGCGGTGAACTTATTCTGCTGGGCATCCTCGAGGATGGCTCCATGCTGATTCAGGGTGATTCGGGTTTGCCCTGACCCAAAAATACCGAAGAGGTTGATCTGATGATCAGCCATTGCTCGCGACCAGTTCAGGGAGAGGCTGTCTGCACGGTGATCTGTCCGCACTCCCAGTCTGCCGTGGAGATTCCAATGGTCAATGGTGTGGAGCTGTTGCTCATGGACCTCCCAGGCCAGCCCGGGATCAACTGGCTCAGGCTGAGGCCCCATGGTTGAACATCCCGAAAACAACAGGAGTATCGCCAGCCACCCTCTTCTCATGGATCAAGTCTCTGCATCGTCTCCTTGAGAACCGAACTATCGGGGTTCTCTTCATAGGCATGCCCCCAAATCTCCCGAGCCCTCTCTCTTCCCCCGGAGACCCAGTTCACTTCACCCAGATGGGCCGCAATCTCAGCGTCCGGAAACAGTTCGAACGCTTGCTGGAGGTAGTTGATGGCTTGCTCATGATTCCCAAGACGAAAATGGACCCACCCGATACTGTCGAGAATAAAGGGGTCATCGGGCCGTAGTTCAAGTGCGCGGGAGATCAGTTCAAGCGCCTCATCCAACCGATCCGTCTTGTCGGCCAGGGTATAGCCCAGCGCATTGTAAGCATGGGGATTATCGGGCTCGATCTGAATCAACCGACGCATATCCTGCTCATGTTCTTCAAGCCGTCCCATGGTTGCGGTGATCAGACCTCTTTGATAGAGAAAACGGGGGTTCTCGGGCTGCTCATCCATAGCCCGATCCAACATCTCCTTTGCTTCGGCAAGCCGGCCGGCCTCACGGAGCAGTGCCTCACCAGCCAGTATCAACTCCTCATATTGATCTTCAGATTCAGGCTCAACCCCCTGAAGAAATTCAATGGCACTGTCGACCCCCTGTTGTTCGCTCAGGATTTTAGCAAGCCCGAGTTGTACCTGAAGTCGATGTTTCTCACCCGTCAGAGAGTGATACCACTTTTCTGCCCGCTGATAGTGGCCAAGCTTGGTCTCAAGCTCTGCGAGATAGAGCCGGGCTATATCGGAGTTGGAGGTGGGCCGAAGGGCAACAAACCGCTCGAGATAACCCACTGCCGCTGCGTAGCCATCAAGCTCTGCACTGACAAGGGCAGTGGTAAAGAGTGCTTCGGTATTCTCCGGCTGTTCATCAACCACCCGTAACAGGTGCTCAAGTGCTCTGGCCAGTTCACCCAGATCCACCAAGTGTTGGCCATATTGAAGGCGAAAGGCGGTTGCGCCGGGGTAGGTTGTCAGAAACAGATCGGCAAAGGCAGAAAGCCCTTGAAGATCATTATCAGCGATCAACAGCTCCATTTTGATCTTTGCTGCTCTTTCGTTCCCTGGGCTTAACTTGAGCGCTTCTTCTATCGCCAGCATGGCCACTTCGGGCGCTTTGTGTCTTCTGGCAACATCAGCCCTGCCAAGTTGAGCCTCAAACTGGTTGGGGTGATGTCTTAACAGACGATCATAGAGGGTGAGACCATCTCCCACATCCGGATAGCCGAGCATCTGGGCAATCCTTCGATAGACCGGCCCCACCTCTTGACCCGCCTTCCTGATGATCTCTTCCAGACGCTCAATGGCCTCTTCAGAGCGCCCAAGCCCCAGTAAAATACGGATGAGGGCATCATTTGCCCGTGTCTCATCAGGGTCAAGTTCGATCCAGATTGCTGCGGCTGCGCGGGCCTCTTCCAGTTTTCCCGCTTTTACCGCCAACTGCGTGGCTCGAGCCGCCAGCCTGTGGTCGCGGGCCGTCTCGGCTGCACGCAGCAGTGCTGAGACGGACTCCTCTGTATTCCCCCGTTGTGCTGAGATTTCACCAACGATAATCTCATAAAGCAACTCCCCTGAAAGCACTGTTGGCTCTCTCAAAGAGGCATCGGTGGCAGCCCTGTTCTCAGGCGGCGAGGCGCAACTGGCGAACGCCAGAACGGCCACCAGCATCACCATTGATGGGTGGGTTTTCCTGCACCTGGTTAACAAAAAGTAATGAAAAACGTTCATCCCCTATCCGTATCGGTGCCGGTCAGCTGTTATAGTCTGACTAGCCACTTAAGAGAGCCTGAGTGTCATATACCCGAGGCCCATCTGCAAGCATACTGATTATCTGTAATTTTGGAATTACTTGACACTTCCCTACTAACACGCACAATTTATCTATTTTTACCCTTTGACGCCCTATGCACCTGATCACAATCGGCTTAAACCATGAAACTGCCCCTGTTGCAATCCAGGAGCAGGCGGTGTTTGGCCCGGAAAAGCTGGTGCCGGCACTCCAAAACCTCACTGCACGGCGTGACATTGATGAGACAGCGATACTCTCTACCTGCAACCGCACGGAAATCTACTGTCGGCAGCAGCAGCCTGATGGCCAGGCTGTCGTCAAATGGCTGTGTCAATTTCATGCCCTTGAGCCCCAGCAACTTCAGGAGTGTCTCTACCACCACCCAGAGGAGGAGGCTGTCAAACATGCCTTTAGAGTGGCTTCAGGGCTTGACTCCATGGTTCTCGGGGAACCTCAGATTCTGGGACAGATGAAAACGGCCTTCGCCACTGCACATAAGGCGGGGACGACGGGAAAAATCCTCAACCGTCTCTTTCAAAATACCTTCTCAGTTGCCAAGCAGGTAAGAACCGATACTGCAATTGGTGCAAGCGCCGTCTCCATCGCCTATGCGGCGGTTGATCTGGCGAAAAAGATATTTGCTGATCTGGGCACAAAGACAGTGCTCCTGATCGGTGCCGGTGAGACCATAGAGCTTGTTGCGCGCCATCTGACGAATAATGGGGTACGCCATATCATTGTAGCCAACCGTTCTGTAGAGCGGGCTGAGCTGCTTACCAGCCGTATCAGCGGAGAAGCGATCGCACTCAGTGAACTCCCCAATCGCCTGGCTGAGGCAGATATCATTATTGCTTCCACAGCCAGTACTCTGCCTATCCTTGGAAAAGGTGCGGTGGAGAGTGCACTCAAGCTGCGCCGCCACAAGCCTATATTCATGGTGGATCTGGCAGTACCCCGTGACATCGAAGCCGAAGTCGGTGGCCTGGCCGATGTTTTTCTCTACACCGTCGATGACCTGAAGCAGATTATTGAAGAGAATATCTCATCCCGGCGTGATGCCACAGATGAGGCGGAGAAAATAATTGCCCTGGAGACCATCCGCTTCATGCACTGGCTAAGAGGCCTCAATGCAGTCCCGACGATTCTCTCCTTCAGAAAAAATGTCGATGATCTTCGTAATGCAGCGCTTGAGCAAGCCTACCGACAACTGGCCGCTGGAGAGAATCCAGAGAGAATAATTGAAATCCTGGCCCACAACCTCAGTAATAAGTTTGCCCATGCGCCAAGCCAGGCTCTTAAACAAGCTGACAATGAGGGAAACTCGCGCCTCCTGACTGCTGCTCGCAAGCTCTTTATGCTCGATTGATCAAAATGAAGCAATCCATTCAGACAAAACTTGAACAACTGGTCGAACGCCATGAAGAGCTGGGAGCCCTCCTGTCTGAACCCGCGGTGATCGAAGAGCAGAATCGGTTCCGCCAGCTCTCAATAGAGCTTTCCGAACTGGCCCCGGTGGTGGCTGAGTATGGCCACTATCGAGAGCTCAGCGATGAAATCAGCTCCGCCCGGGAGATGCTCAAAGACGGCGACTCGGAAGTAAGAGAGATGGCCTCTGAAGAACTGCCCACCCTTGAACAGGGTCTGCAGCAATCTTCTGAACTTCTGCAGCGGCTTCTGCTCCCCAAGGATCCCAATGATGATCGCAATATCTTCCTTGAGATCCGGGCTGGAACCGGAGGGGACGAGGCGGCACTTTTTGCAGGAGATCTCTTTAGAATGTACCAGACCTATGCAGAGCAACAGCGCTGGCAGGTTGAGATTGTCAGCTATCGAAATGGTGAACACGGCGGGTACAAGGAGATCATCAGCCGAATCGCAGGAGGTGGCGCTTACTCAAAGCTGAAGTTTGAATCCGGTGCCCACCGGGTCCAACGGGTTCCGGAGACTGAGTCCCAGGGGCGAATTCATACCTCCGCCTGTACCGTTGCAATCCTTGCTGAATCTGATGAGATCGATGAGATCGAGATCAATCCACAGGAATTAAGAACCGATACCTTTCGTGCTTCAGGCGCTGGTGGTCAGCATGTCAACCGTACTGATTCTGCAGTTCGACTCACCCATCTGCCCAGCGGGATCGTTGTTGAGTGTCAGGATGAGCGTTCCCAACATAAGAACCGGGCAAGGGCGATGTCGGTACTTAAAGCCCGGCTGCTGGAGGCTGAACGCAGTCGACAGCAGGCAGAAGAGGCCGAAATCCGCCGCAATTTGGTCGGCAGTGGAGATCGTTCTGAACGGATAAGGACCTATAATTATCCTCAAGGACGCATCACTGACCACCGCATCAACTTGACGCTCTACAAACTTGATGAGGTGCTTGCCGGAGGGCTCAGTCAGGTGATTGAGCCGCTGATTGTCGAATACCAGGCTGACCAGCTCGCCGCCCTGGGGGAGGAGAACGCACTCTGACTACTCTCGTGGGAGCTCTTCTGGAAGAGGGAAGGCAACGCCTCCTGGGAAAGACAGATCAACCGTCACAAGAAGCACAAATCCTCCTCAGCCACAGCAGCGGGCTCACCCATGCCCAGATTATTGCCAATCCCGACCATAGCCTGTCTGAAAAGAGTACCGCCGACTTTACCGGCCTTATTGACAGAAGGGTAAATGGAGAACCCATTGCCTACCTTTGTGGGGCTCGGGAGTTCTGGTCCTTAAAGCTCACGGTCTCAAAAGATGTCCTCATTCCGCGCCCAGAAACCGAGCTTCTGGTCGAACGAACACTGATCAGGATGGCCCTTTGGGAGAGCCCTGTTGTGGCTGACCTTGGAACAGGCTCAGGAGCAGTTGCCCTTGCTCTTGCAAAGGAGTCCCCCCCGACCCGGATCATCGCGACTGACCGCTCTGATGCCGCCCTTGGAATTGCCCGGCAGAACAGCCAGCAACTGGGCATTAACAACGTTGAATTTTACTGTGGCCGTTGGTTTGATGCCCTGGGGCCAAAGCTCAAGTCCAGGATCAATATCATTGCCTCAAACCCTCCCTATGTGATGGAAGGGGATCCCCACCTGTTACAAGGCGACCTTCCCTGGGAGCCTCGTCAGGCACTGATTTCAGGAAGAGATGGTCTGGCAGCTTTTCGAACGATTATTTCTGAGGCCCCCCGATGGCTTACCCCAAGCGGCTGGCTCCTTCTTGAGCATGGTCCTGCCCAGCAGGATCATGTCCGCGTATTGATGGAAGAGGCAGGCTTTTTGGAGATTATGGGTCACAGCGACCTTGCCGGGCTGCCAAGGGTAACAGAGGGTCAACTCCCACCCCCTTCCGGTTGAGCAGTAATAGACCGACAACCCAAGCTTAACCAAAAGAAGCCAAAGCCCTCCCTCTGTTTGGGCATTAAAGCTCCTTAGCTGATCGATTCCAGCGCTCTTTTTAGTTTCTCTGGAATCGCCACCGCTTTCTCAGTAGCACGATCGACATAGACATGGACAAAGAAACCAGTTGCATACGCGTATGGATCTCCAGGGATAAAGATCCCGAGCTCAAACTTCATGCTTGAGCGGCCGAGGTGGGCCACTCTTAATCCGGCATCAACACTCTCCACCATGGGCGTCGCCTTGATAAACCGACAACCGGTCTCAGCAGCAAAGGGGATAACCGGGTCTTTGATCCAATCGAGCCCTGAATCAACCAGAAAACGGATAATAGCGGCCTCAAAGTACCTGTAGTATTCAACATTATTGACATGGCCGAGAATGTCGAAATCAAGCCAGCGGGCCTGAATAGTATGGATATATGGATAGACCTCACGGGTAATTTCATGGCTCATCGTGCCCTGCCTCTATAAAACTAAAACCAAGTAATGTTTAACCAGACTGTCTGGCCAATAGCTCTTCTTCAAGCAACTTCATGGTTACTCTTCCAACATATTCAAAATCGGCGTTGTTCTTGTTCAGGGCCCATCATCTTCCCGAGCAACTCTGGATTATAGAGCAAACGATTTATGGTGAAAGGGTTTAATGTGAGAGGATTACAGCCCTTATCATTCCCCAACCAGATGGAGGCCCTGCCTGATGGCGATGGAGAAAATCCAGATATACTCAAGGCAGTGGGCCGGGTTGGCCCTGATTTTACTACTGCTGAATAATGATCGATTAATGGCAAATCCACCCCCTTCAAACGCCAGACTCCAGGAGGTCGCACATCGCCTCACCCCCGCACTAAAAAAGGCGATGCTAGAGAGGGAGGTGCAGCTGGGTCAGCCCCTCTTTATCCGGATCTTCAAGGCCAGCCATGAACTTGAGGTCTGGCTTGAGAGTGAAGGCGAGTTCACGCTTTTTCAAAACTATACGATCTGCGACTTCTCCGGTGAACTTGGCCCCAAACTAAAGGAGGGTGACCTACAAAGCCCCGAGGGCTTCTATTTTGTTACCCCTGAGCAGATGAATCCGGCAAGCCAGTACCACCTCTCCTTCAACCTCGGCTTTCCCAACCTCTACGATCGCACCCGCGGACGGACAGGGAGTGCACTGATGGTGCATGGGAACTGCGTCTCGATTGGCTGCTATGCGATGACAGACCCGATTATTGAAGAGATATACCTAGTCGCTGATGCAGCCCTGAGAGGGGGCCAGCCCTTTTTTCGAGTCCACATCTTTCCATTTCGGATGACAGACCACAATCTTCATCAGCATCGCCATTCCCCCTGGAGTTCATTTTGGGAAAATCTCAAACAGGGCTATGACCTCTTTGAGGCCACCCGGCGACCGCCCAATGTTGAAGTTGGAGAGGGCCTCTATCAGTTTGGCCCCGATTGACGCCGACCTTCCGACAGCTCACTCAGCCAGAGGTCAGAGATCTCCCAGCCTGACCTTCTTTCGCGCCGGTTTTTTAGCCCGATTCGGTCCTTTTTTCTTTCCAACCCTACTGCTTTTTGATCTGCTCTGAGTTGGCGATTTTTTTGCTCTCCCTTTGGGGGCGTTACGGGATATTTTAAGCTGCTTTCCTGAAACCCAGACTTTTTTCAGCTCCTTGAAGACATCCCCGGGCATCCCCTCAGGCAGATCAACCAGGCTGTGATCATCTTGAATATCGATCCGTCCGATATATTGGCTGTCAAGGCCGGCCTCATTGGCAATCGCCCCAACGATGTTGCCTGGATTAACCTGGTCCTGGTGGCCGACTTCAATTCTGTAACGCTCCATCCCCTTTTCAGGAGGAGCCCCCTTCCTGGGTGATTTCACTCGCTCTTTGCGGGAATATTTTTTTGTGCTTTCACCACCACCGCTGTGGCTTGAGCTGCCCTTCTTGTCACGCTTGGGCTGATGCTGGAACAGAAAAGGGGCATCACCCTGCAGGAGTTTTGCCAGTGCTGCTGCAACTTCAAGCGCAGGGACATTATGTTCCTGCTGATACTGCTCAACCATCTGGTAGAAGAGCCCGAGCTGATCTGTCGCCAGGGTGTCGGTAATGCGCTGTTTGAATTTGGCAATACGTTTGTCATTTATGAGTTCAGTTGAAGGGAGCTCCATCAGCTCAATCTTTTTTCTTGTTGCTCTCTCGATGGCATGAAGCAGTCTTTTTTCACGAGGGGAGACAAATAAAATAGCATCTCCCTCTCTGCCCGCCCGGCCTGTTCGACCAATGCGGTGGATATAAGCTTCAGTATCATAGGGGATGTCGTAGTTCACAACATGGCTGATACGCTCAACATCAAGACCGCGTGCAGCAACATCCGTTGCAACAAGAATATCCAGCTTGCCTTTTCTCAGGCCCTCAATGGTGCGCTCACGTTGCATTTGAGGAATATCGCCGTTTAATGGGGTTGATGCATAACCTCGCGCCTCGAGCTTTTCTGACAACTCAACGGTGGCAATTTTGGTGCGAACAAAAACCAGCATGGCGTCAAAAGACTCAGCCTCCAGAATACGGGTCAATGCATCCAGCTTATGTGTTCCACTGACAGGCCAGAAGCGCTGTCGAATAGTCTCCGCAGTCGCGGTTTTAACTTTGATTGTTACCTGCTCTGGCTGGTTCAGATATCGTGAGGCGATGCGGCGAATCTGCTGTGGCATGGTGGCCGAAAAGAGGGCGATCTGGCGTTCATCGGGGGACTGGTCAAGAATCCACTCCACATCATCAATAAACCCCATTCGCAGCATCTCGTCTCCCTCATCCAGCACCAGCGTGCTCAGGTTGTTAAGCCTGAGCGTCCCCCGACGCATGTGATCCATTACCCTCCCAGGAGTACCCACCACCACATGAACCCCTCGCTGCAAGGCCCGGATCTGAACACGATACTCCTGGCCGCCATAGATGGGTAAAACATGAAACCCTTTGAGATAAGTCGCGTATTTTTGAAAGGCCTCAGCCACCTGAATGGCCAATTCACGAGTTGGCGTCAGAACGAGCACTTGCGGGTCTTTTTGCTTCAGATTGAGAGCAGACAAAATGGGTAATGCAAAAGCCGCTGTCTTCCCTGTCCCTGTCTGGGCCTGACCGAGCAGATCTCTGCCCTCCAGCAGGAGTGGAATGGTCTTTGCCTGAATGGGAGAGGGTATCTCATAGCCCACTTCGTCCAAAATTTTCAATAGTGGCTTCGTTAGCGTCAACTGATTAAACGCTGTTACCGGATCGGCAGTCATATGCATTACCTGAGGGGAGGGTAGAGTGGATGAATCGCGCAGGGGTCCTGACAGGGCCGTGATCAGCAGCGAAATGACCACAGAGGCGCGAAGTTTACCGACTAACGTCAAAAACACAACCCATTTTCGGCAAACACGCCAATCACACTATTTTGCCCATCAATAGAGATAAGAGTGTTTTGCGCGTTGTTGTGACTGGCCGACATCTACCAAACCAGCTACTCCAACCGCTACAATACGCGCCATAATGAACTTGATCACCAGTAAGGCCTTTGCCCTCCAGATTATCCGCTGGCGCTGGGCCGTCCTTCTCTTATCGCTCCTCATCGCCGCCCTTCTCACAACCGGTGTGATTCGCCTGACCATCGATAACGACTATCGAGTCTATTTTAGTGAGGACAACCCCGAACTACTGGCCTTTGAAGCGCTGCAAAATATCTACAACAAGCAAGACAATGTACTCATCGCCCTGGCGCCCGGCGATGGGGAGGTATTTAGCCGCAAAACCCTGGCCGCCATCGAATGGCTCACCAAAGAGGCCTGGCAGATCCCCTTCTCCACCCGGGTTGACTCCGTCACCAATTTCCAGCACACCCGTGCTGAAGAGGATGACCTGGTTGTTGAGGACCTGGTCGAGGAGGCTGATGCACTCACCGATTTGGAGATTGATGCCAGGCGTAGAATTGCCCTCTCCGAGCCTGCCCTGGTCAATAGTGTTCTCTCCCAAAATGGGGCTGTGACCGCTCTCAATATCATTGTCCAGCTCCCGGGGAAAAGCCTGGATGAGGCATCGGAGATCGTGCGCCATGTTCGTCAGCTGGCCGAGAGTTTCAACCAACGCTACCCGAACATCGATATCTACTTAAGCGGCATGATGATGCTCAACAACGCCTTTGCCGAAGCCTCTCTCAATGATATTGTTGAGCTCATCCCGGTGATGTACGTCATCATCCTTCTGGTTATTATCCTCTCTCTGAGATCACTCTGGTCAACCGTTGCGGTCACCCTTGTCATTCTCCTGTCGATGATTCCGGCAATGGGTATTGGCGGTTGGACAGGTGTAGTGATCACCCCGCCTACAGCAGCCTCTCCCACAATCATCATGACCCTTGCTGTTGCTGACAGCATTCACCTCCTGATGACAATGCTTACACTCATGAGGCGTCACGGCATGGGGAGAGATGAGGCTATTGTAGAGAGCATGAGAATCAATATGGGCCCAATCTTCCTCACCAGCATTACCACCGCGATCGGTTTCCTTAGCCTGAACTTTAATGATGCACCCCCTTTTCGTGATTTGGGAAACATGACGGCGATTGGTGTTGTCCTCGCCTGGATACTCTCGATCACCTTCCTGCCGGCCCTGCTCTCCCTGCTCCCGATCAAGACCAAGACCCATGATGTCAGCCGGCCTCACCTTCTCCACGGCCTGGCCAACATGGCGATACGCCGCAAGCAGCTCTTCTTCTGGGGGTGGCTGATTGTGATCGCCTTCCTGGTTGCAATGATCTCCAGGATTGAACTGAATGATGATTTTGTTGACTACTTTGATGACTCGATTCAGTTTCGTCGGGATGCCGATTTTGTCTCGGAAAATCTCACTGGCCTCAATCATGTGTTCTTCTCAGTGAATTCCGGAGAGTCGAGTGGTATCAATGAGCCCACTTTCCTTCAACATCTTGAAGCGTTCCAGCTGTGGCTAAAAAAGCAGGAAGAGGTGATACATGTCTCAATTCTCTCCGACACCATCAAGCGCCTGAACCGAAACATGCACGGGGATGACCCTGCCTGGGAGACCATCCCCACTGAGAGAGCGCTCGCCGCACAATACCTGCTGCTGTTTGAGATGTCCCTCCCCTATGGGCTTGATCTCAACAACCAGATCAATGTCGACAAGTCAGCTACCAAGATCGCCGTCATTCTCAAGCAGCTCACCAACAGGGATATCAGAGCCTTTAACACCCGGGCAGAAGAGTGGTTGGTCGACCACACCCCGGAGGTGATGCACGCCAAGGGAACGGGTGCCGCCCTGATGTTCTCCAATATCTCAAGGAGAACGATTGACTCAATGGTTTTTGGAACCTTTATCGCCCTGGTGCTGATCTCTGCAACCCTGATGCTCGCCCTTCGTGATCTCAAGCTTGGCTTAATCAGCCTGATCCCCAACATTGCTCCGGCTCTCCTTGCGCTGGGGATCTGGGCCCTGTGGAAAACCCAGCTTGGGATGGCTGGCTCTGTCGTCTTTGCCGTCTCTCTGGGTATTGTTGTCGACGATACCGTCCATTTCCTGAGCAAATATCTGAGAGCCCGAAGAGAACAAAAGCACTCTGTTACTGAGGCCATTCACTATGCCTTCTCAACAGTCGGGCTCGCCCTGTTGGCAACCACGACCATTCTTGTGGCCGGCTTTTTGATTCTTGTTACCTCTTCTTACCAGGCCAATGAGCAGACAGGACAGTTGCTCAGCCTGATCATCACCCTCGCCCTTATTCTGGACTTTACCTTCCTCCCCGCTCTTCTGCTTAAGATGGAGAGAGAAGAGTGATCACAACCTTCCGATGGAGAGAGACAATGAAACAGAGCGTGATTGTCCCCCTAACTTCCCTTTTCCTGGTCCTCTCTTTTTGCGCTCATACCGTTGTAGCTGATGAAGCCGAAGACCGGGGACTCGAGATTGCCAAAGAGGCGGAAGCGCAGAGCCAGGGATGGAGTGACTTGCAGTCAAGCATGAAGATGGTCCTTCGCAACCGCCATGGCCAGGAGAGTATCCGTTATATGCGAATCCTGACGCTTGAAAACCAAGATGGCGGGGACAAGAGCATGACCATCTTCGATCGCCCAAAAGATGTTAAGGGAACCGCGCTGCTAACCCATGCTCATATCAACAAACCCGATGACCAGTGGCTCTATCTGCCCGCCCTCAAGCGCGTCAAACGGATCAGCTCCCGGAATAAGTCCGGACCCTTCATGGGCAGTGAATTTGCCTATGAGGATATGGGATCACAGGAGATCGACAAATACACCTATCGCTACCTCCGTGATGAACCCTGTGGTGAGAACTGGAGCTGCTATGTCAGTGAACGTTTCCCCAGGGACCGCAAGTCGGGTTACTCCCGCCAGGTGTCCTGGGTCGATAAAGAGCATTATCGCATTGTCAGGGTAGATTATTACGATCGCAAAAAGAGCCTGCTCAAAACTCTGGAGTTGGGCGACTACCGACTCTATCTCGAGAGGTTCTGGAGGGCTCACACACTGACCATGACCAACCACCAGACGGAAAAGAGCACCACACTTGAATGGGAGAAGTACGCCTTCAACGTTGGATTGACCGATAGCGACTTCACTCGCCAGGTGCTCAAGAGAGCACGATGAGACGGACCTTTGCCACCCTCCTGGTTATTGCCCCACTCGCTGCCAGTGGTGGTGAGTTTGGAGGGAGTCTGGAGGCCCGTCTTGCCACCTACCCCTCAACTCCACTCGATCCACAGCAACAAAAAAACGCCTACAGCCTCGTCTTCAACCCCGAGTTCAGCCATCAGTGGGAGACCAGCTCACTCTCCTTTAGTGGCTACAGTCAGTTGAGTGATGACAACAGCGGCCGAAGCCACAACGACATCCGGGAACTGGAATTCATTACCTGGGGCGAGCAGTGGGAGCTCAGGGCGGGAATTGGTGAGCTCTTCTGGGGGAGCACCGAATCTCGCCATCTGGTGGATGTGGTAAACCAGCGTGACGGACTGGCTCTGGAGGGGAGTAAGCTGGGCCAGCCTGTTGTCGGTCTTACCTTAACTTATGACTGGGGTAATCTCGACCTGCTGCTGCTTCCGGGCTTTCGCAAGGGTGGTTTTCCCGACAGCGGGAGTCGACTGCGTCCCGCCTTACCGGTCGCCGATGCCCTCACCACTTATGAGGCTGAAGAGGGTGATGACCATATTGATGGCGCCCTTCACTGGTCTGCCTCCCTCGACACTGTCGATTTTGGCCTGACACTCTTCCAGGGGACCCAGCGCCAGCCCCGGCTAACACCGCAGCTGGCAGGAGGTGCTCCTGTCCTTATTCCCCACTACCCCCTTCTCACCCTCTATGGACTCGACCTGACCTGGCTCAATGAAGATTGGATCTGGAAACTTGAGGCGGTCAGCCGAAGAGCTGAAGGTCAGACCCAGAGGGCCCTGACAGTGGGGTTCGAGGTTACCCAGTACAGCCTGTTTGACTCCTCCTCAGATCTCGGATGGCTGGTCGAATACTCATGGGATGAGGGGGGCAAGTCGAATACCCTCTTCGACAACGATCTGATGGTCGGGCTTCGCTGGAGTGGAAATGATTCGGACAATAGTGAGGCCTTGCTCGGCTTGATGATAGACCTTGAGAACGAGAGCAAACTCCTCTCGCTTGAAGCCAGTCGCCGACTGACTGATGACTGGAAGATCGGCTTCAGGGGAAAAGCTGTGATCGACAGCAGTGAAGGGGACCCTCTGCTCTATGGACTACGTCAGGACAGCTATCTGGAGGCAAGCCTCTCCTACTTCTTCTAGCTCACTTGGCAAGAGTGCCCCACCGTTTCAGATGGTTCGAGACCGGCATGCCTGAGGAGGGGCTCGATCCTGGGTTCCCGCCCGCGGAAAGCAACAAAAAGCTTCATCGGATCATCGCTCCCCCCCGCCTCCAGGATATGGCGAAGGAAGGCATGGCCGCTCTTTCGGTCGAATATACCGTTCTGTTCAAAGAGAGAGAAAGCGTCGGCAGAGAGCACCTCGGCCCACTTGTAGCTGTAGTAGCCCGCTGAATACCCCCCTCCAAAGATATGGCTGAAACTGTTCTGAAAACGGTTAAAGTCGGGGGGGGTGACCACCGCCATCTTATCCCGAACCCGATCCAGCAGGGCCTGTACACCCTCCGCTCCATCGGGATCGAAGCGGCTATGGAGCAGGATATCGAAGAGGGAAAATTCAAGCTGTCGCACCATCTGCATTCCCGACTGAAAATGTCGGGCTGCCCTCATTCGAGTGAGCAGATGTTCAGGCAGCGTCCTGCCATCCTCCCAGTGGCCTGAGATCAGATCAAGAACTTCGCGTTCCCAACACCAGTTCTCCATAAACTGGCTGGGAAGTTCAACCGCATCCCAGGCCACACCGTTGACCCCTGCCACACTGGGAAAATCGACCTGCGTCAGCAGGTGGTGAAGCCCGTGGCCAAACTCATGGAAGAGAGTGATTACCTCTTCATGGCTCAGCAGGGAGGGCCTGTCACCGACAGGGTTTTGAAAATTACAGACCAGAAAAGCCACGGGAAGATCGAAAACACTGCCATGACGATAACGATTGATACATTCTGCCATCCAGGCACCGGGGCGTTTACGAGGGCGTGAGAACAGATCGACAAAGAAGGAGCCTCTTGGCTCACCCTCTTCATCCTCGATCTTAAAGAGCTGGACACTCTGATCCCAGACCTGTTCGGGCTCAGCTTCACTAACCCTGATCCCATAGAGGCGTTCAACTACTTTAAACATCCCCTTGAGCACTCCGGGGAGCGGGAAGAAGGGGCGCGCATCCTCTGCCGAGTAGTCGTAACGGTGTTGACGAAGCTTTTCGGAGTAGTAGGCGATATCCCAGGCATCAACTCGATCGACACCTGCTTGACTGCAGGCGAACTCGGTAAGTTCCTTAAACTCCGTTTTTGCGGCCTCCAGAGATCGCTCAGCGAGATCAGTAATAAACCCCTCTACCCTCTCTACTCCCTCTGCCATTCGGGTTTCGAGCGCCATCTGGGCATAGTGATCAAAACCCAGCAGCCTGGCCTGCTCTCCCTTCAGTTTAAGAAGCTTGATAATGAGCTCGCTATTATCCCACTCACCTCCATTGGGCCCCGTTTCGCTCGCCCGGGTGACATAGGCCTCATAGGCCTCTCGCCGAAGGGAGGCGTCCTGACAATAGGTCATAAACGGGATATAGGAGGGGGCCTGGAGAGTGAATACCCAGCCCTCCTCTCCACGGCGCTCAGCCTCTTCCCGGGCGAGATCGAGTGTTGACGAAGGAATGCCCTCAAGTTGGCTCTCATCCTTTACCGTCAGTACCCAGCCATCAGTGGCATCGAGGAGATTCTGCTGGAACTGGTTTCCCGTCATCGAGAGCTGCTGTGAAATATGAACAAAGCGCTCCTTCTCGGCCGGCTTAAGGGCAACACCGGCTAGACGAAAGTCACGCAGGGCATTATCGATAATTCTCTTCTGGGGCTGGCTGAAGTGGTCATACTCCTCACCTTTCCGGAGCTGCTTGAATTTCCTGTAGAGCCGGTCATCCTGTGCAATGGCCAGGGCATATTCACTCAGCTTGGGGAGTGAGGCCTCATAGGCCTGTCGCATCTGGGGAGAGTCATTGACTGCATTGAGGTGTGAGATCGGCGCCCAAAAGCGGTTCATTGTCTCTTCAGTAGCTTCCAGCGGTGCTGCAAAATTCTCCCATGTGGGAGAGACGTTGTCGGTCGCCAGGGCCTCAACACGACGGCGTCCCCTCTCCAGGAGATGGTCAAGGGCAGGTTCCACCTGCTCTGGCCTGATCTCGGCAAAACGGGGTAGACCCGAGACATTCAGGAGAGGATTATCTGATATTGTATTCATGGTCACTGCTGCTGTTTGCTGGAGAGGGGTTATGGTCGAAGCCTGGCCCGGCCAGAGTTGGATTATGATCTAAATCGGCACTATGCTAAAGAAGACCATGACCTCCACTTCAGGATGGACGGCAAAGACCCAACCCAGACAGATCACCACCTCTGGAGAAGAGAATGGCCCAAGGCAACTATGACCTGATTGTTATTGGTGGCGGGAGTGGCGGTATCGCCGCTGCCCGGCAGGCCGCCGGTTTCGGTGCCCATACTCTGCTTATTGAAGGTGATCGATTGGGGGGCACCTGTGTCAATGTTGGGTGTGTGCCGAAAAAGGTGATGTGGAATGCCGCCCATATGGCATCCACTCTGAACCAGGCAAAAGAGTATGGTTTTGAGATCAACATCAACTCTTTCGATTGGGCCACCCTGAAAGCGGCGCGGGATGATTATGTAAAGCGCCTCAATGGGATCTACCAACGCAACCTGGATAACTCCAATGTGGCCCGGATTGAGGGATGGGCCCAGTTTATCGACCCCCATACCATTGGTGTGGGCGAGAAGCAGTACACGGCAACACACCTTCTGATCGCTACCGGGGGACGGCCCCTGGTCCCCAACATTCCGGGCCGAGACCTGGGCCTGACCAGTGACGGTTTCTTTGAGCTTGAAAAAAGACCGGGTCGGGTCTGCATCATTGGTGCCGGTTATATCGCCACAGAGCTGGCAGGAGTGCTCAACGACCTTGGCTCCGATGTCACCCTGGTGCTACGGCGTGAACTGCTGCTGCGACCGTTCGACCACACCTTGCGTGAGACGGTGATGGCACAGATGCACAGTGATGGCGTCAACATCCTCACCTCTATCCAACTCCAAGCACTTGAGAAGGAACCCAATGGGCGTATTGCCCTGATACGGGAAGATGGTGAGCGGATAGAGGGCTTTGATGCGGTGATCTGGGCTATTGGGAGAACACCCAACAGTGATCAACTGGCTCTCGGAAAAGCCGGAATCAAGACCGATGACAACGGCTTCATCATCACCGACCGCTGGCAGAACTGCTCCGCAGCCGGAGTCTATGCCGTGGGTGATGTCACCGGGCGTCTCCAGCTCACCCCCGTTGCCATCGCCGCTTCACGCTATCTGATGGATCGCCTCTTTGGTGGTGATAAAGAGGCCCGGCTCGACTACGAGGCCATCCCCAGTGTGGTCTTCAGCCACCCCCCTGTGGGCACTGTCGGGCTGACCGAAGACCAGGCTCGCTCCTGCTACGGAGATGACGTCAAGATCTACCAGAACCGATTCACCAACATACTCTATGCAATCACTGAAGAGAAACGACCCACGGTCGTCAAACTGATCACCACCGGGCCCGACGAACGTGTGATCGGCTGCCATGTGGTGGGTGATGGGGCTGATGAGATGATCCAGGGATTTGCCGTTGCCCTCAAGATGGGGGCGACCAAGGCGGACTTTGACAGAACGGTGGCGATCCACCCCACCGCTGCAGAAGAGCTGGTGACCCTGAGGTAGAACGGCTGAGAGCGACAGAGACTGAATCCATGACCTTCTTCCGAGAGGCTCTCCAAGGCCTGTGGCGCAGAAGAATGGAAAGAGCCCTCTCTTGATCAGAGACTCCATCCTCTGACTTGCACCTAGCCTCCTCTTAATAGATCAATCACCGGCTGGGTCTTGGGGGACTGGCCATGCCAGAGGCTGAAGGACTCAGCCGCCTGCTCAACCAGCATACCCAGTCCGTCTGCAACAGAAGCGGCCCCATTGCGAACGGCCCACTCCATAAACGGGGTGGGCCGGGAGGCGTAGACCAGATCATAAGCGAGGGCGTCGGGGGCAAAGAGCGCATCAGGAAGTGAGGGCATCTCATGGGAGAGGCTTGCCGAAGTCCCATTGATGACAAGATCAAAGATCTGGCCAGTGAGGGCATCAAAACCACACCCGGTAATGCGGAACCCCAAAATTTTGCGGCCAGCCGTCAGCTGTTCTGCCATCCGAACAGCCCGGTTCACCGTTCGGTTTGCAATCGTCATTTTGGCGGGTGAAGCATCGATCAGTGGCCCAAGGATGCCGCGCACAGCCCCACCAGCCCCCAAAATAAGCACCTTCTTTCCCTTGAGGTCAAAATTGAGGTTATGACGAATATCCTGCAGGAGCCCCGCACCATCCGTATTATCCCCGAATGCAATGCCATCACTGTTAAAGAGTAGAGTATTCACCGCCTCCGCCACCCTGGCGCGATCTGAGAGCGACTGGGCAAACTGCCAGGCATCCACCTTGAAGGGAACGGTAACATTCAACCCCCTGCCCCCTGTGGAGCAGAAGTCGAGCACCGCCTCAGAAAAATGGCCCGGCTCTGCCAACAGTTTCTTATACTCCAGAGTGATGCCAAACTGCTCGGCAAATTGGTGATGGATCCGGGGAGAGTAGCTGTGCGCCACCGGATTACCAATGACGGCGAAACACAGTGGGGTCTGAGAGGGTTCGGCGAGATCGACCATAGGGGTCTATTTAACCCGTCATCTCCCCTTCTTAGCAAGGGGTCTGGTGAAAGGAATAGATTGGCGCTACCCGGGTCTTCGCCGTTTTGGGGGATTGGAACAGTAACGATCACCCAACTGCTGAGAGAGGACCCCTGCGACGATGAGCATCAGCCCTGGCAGAGTACTCTCATAAATCTGCTCTCCAACAACCAGGCTGATAAACACCAGCGAGAGAAACGGGGTGATGAATATCACCGATCCTACCTGAGCCGTATTGGTGGCCAGACGCAGTGCATAGAGCCAGGCAACAAAGGCAAGCCCCATCTCAAACAGACCGATCCAGACTGCGCCTGCGGCCGCTTTGAAAGAGGGAATTGCAATCCCACCGACAAGGCCCATCCAGAGAGTGATGATCAGAAGACCCGAAACAAAATTGGCAAAGAGGCGGTTGATTGGATCACGAGCATCCCGGGCTGAAAAGAGCCAGTAGAACGCCCAGATCAGACTGCTGCCAAGTGCAAAGCCGACTCCCGCAGGGTCGGTTAACTGAAAGCCCAATAGATCACCACGGGTAGAGATCACCATCACCCCGGCAAAGCCGGTCAACATCGCGATGACGCTATACCACCTCAATGGCTGCTTGAGAATGAAGACCGACAACAAAACCAGAACAATAGGCCAGACCATATTGAGAGGCTGAGCCTCTTGAGCAGGAAGAAGTTCGTAGGCACGAAAAAGAATTAGATAGTAGAGAAACGGATTGAGCGCCCCAAGTCCAAGGGACTTGCCGACATCACCAAGGCGCCATTGAGAAAACTCCTTCCAACGATGGGTAACCACAATGATCGTACCGAGTGCCGCCACTGAGACCAGAGATGACCATAACAACAGCTCGCCATTATCAATTCGGCCCAGAGTGAGCTTGAAAGCAGAAGCGGCCGTTGACCAGGCGAGGATCGCTGCCGCTGCAAAAAGATAGCTCTGGTTCTCTCTTCTCACCTTGTTACCAGAGATGTCGTCAGATAACCGGTTACAGCCTTAGCCTTAGCCTTAGCCGCAACCACACCCTCCGCTGCAGCAGGAGCTGCCGCCGGGCCCGGGATCAAACCGTTCACTGCTGGAGAGATAACCCCCGCCACTGATGAGACGCTTTACCGGGCTCTCCGGTGGAGTATTTCCCTGCTCAATCTCAGCCTGCAGGCAGAGCTGTCCCCAATTCTGAAGCGCATCGTTGATACTGTGTCGAACCTCAAGGGTACGACCATTGGCCGCACAGTAGTAATCATAACTGGGCATATTCACCGCTCCATACTTGATTAGGATATGGTTTGATTATGGGGCTCCCCAAAGATTCCTTCAATGGTTCTCACTCTATTTATCCCTCTCCATGGGAGTGGATTGATGACAGAACAAGGGCGATTTACAGGTAGCTTAAGAGCAGACCTACAAACACCGCTGCTCCCAACCAGCTATTGTTGAGAAAAGCCTGAAGACACCGCTCTCGTGACCGCTGCCGACTTCTGCTGATCTGCCAGAGGGCAAAGCCGAAAGCACACACCAGTCCGCCATAATAATAGACTCCGAAATCAAGATGCCGGCCCAGCCAGAACAGTAGGCCAAGCGCAACAATATGGCAGAGGGAAACCATGGCAAGATCATAGCGTCCGAAAATGATTGCCGTTGATCGCACTCCGATCTTCAGGTCATCTTCCCGATCAACCATGGCGTAGAGGGTGTCATATCCGACCACCCAGAAAAGATTGACCGACAACAACCACCAGGCTTCCAAAGGGACTGTTCCTGTCTGTGCGGCAAAGGCCATCGGGATCCCCCAGGCAAAGGCAACTCCAAGAAAGACCTGGGGAAAATGGGTAATACGTTTTACAAACGGGTAGCTTATGGTGAGCAGAACCGCAGGGATTGCGAGCAACACTGTCTCCCAGTTCAGCTGCAAGACCAACCCCAGTGCAAACAGGGAGAGCGCGGTAAAAAGAGTGAGCGCCTCTCGGGTGGAGACATCACCCGTCGCCATTGGCCTCATTTGAGTGCGTTCAATGTGTGGGTCTATCTTGCGATCGGCAAAATCATTGATGATACAACCTGCAGAACGCATCACCAATACACCCAGCATAAAGATAACCACAATTGCAGGGTCTGGATGACCCTGCCCGGCAATCCAGAGCGCCCATAATGTAGGCCACAACAGGAGTATGGTACCAATCGGACGGTCGAGCCGCATCAATTTTGCATACGTTGATAATCGCTCAGACAGCACCGAACTGCTCCTTTTCACCGAGCCAACGATGAATCAATTTATTACCCCACTCAGGATGGTCCCTCATTATCACCCGACCTCTCTTTTCAACCAAAGACAACAACTGCTGATCTCGAACCAAATCAGCAATACGCATGCGTAAATGACCGGTCTGCCGGGTTCCCATCAGCTCTCCTCCGCCTCGCTGTTCGAGATCTTTCTCTGCAATCACAAAACCATCCGTCGTTGACCGCAGTGTATCCAGTCGCTGGCGCGCCTGCTCTCCAAGGGGGGAGCGATAGATCATGACACAGCTCGCTTTGGTTGTCCCCCGGCCAACGCGGCCTCTCAACTGGTGAATCTGGGAGAGGCCAAGGCGCTCAGCATTCTCAATAATCATTAGACTGGCATTGGGAACGTCTACGCCCACCTCAATAACCGTGGTTGCCACCAGAAGATTGGTTTCACCCAATCGAAAGGCTCTCATGGCGGCCTCTTTTTCTGCACTGCTCATTCGGCCGTGAACCAATCCTATCTTCAACTCTGGAAAAGCTTGACGAATTTCGGCCTCGGTCGCAGTCGCTGACTGTGCCAGCAGCAATTCTGACTCTTCAATCAATGGACAGACCCAATAGGCCTGATGACCCCCCCTACACGCATGGCGAACTCGCTCAACCACCTCTTGCCGTCTGCTCTCTGGCAAAGCAACAGTAGTCACCGTCTGTCGCCCTGGAGGGAGCTCATCGATACTGGAGATATCAAGATCTGCATAGAAGGTCATTGCCAGCGTGCGTGGAATTGGTGTTGCCGTCATGGTCAGCTGATGGGGCGACAGACCGCTTGACCCCCCTTTGGCAACCAGGGCCAGCCTCTGCCCCACACCAAATCGATGTTGTTCATCAACAACCACTAAACCAAGATTCAAAAAAACAACCTCTTGCTGAAAAAGGGCGTGGGTCCCAACAACCAGCTTCACACTACCCTGTGAAAGATCCTCGATCACTCCCTTGCGTTCACTTGCCGGAAGACGGCCTGTCAGCCAGGCCACTTCAATGCCCAATGGCCTGAACCAACTTCTAAACGCCAGCAGATGTTGTTCTGCAAGAAGCTCTGTTGGAGCCATGATGGCGACCTGATAACCCGATTCCACCGCCTGTGCCGCTGCGGCTGCGGCGATAACGGTCTTGCCTGACCCCACATCTCCCTGAACAAGTCGAAGTGTTGGTTTTTGGCTGTTGAGGTTCTCCATCACCTCATTGATAACCCTCTCCTGTGCAGCGGTCAGAGAGAAACCAAATTCTGTTCGAAGAGCAGCAAGCACTGCTCCCTGGGTTGAGAGTGAGGGCGCCCCTCTGTTCTCACGACGTTGGCGTATTTTCTTAAAGCTCAGATGGTGTGCAAGCAGTTCCTCAATGGCGAGGCGCTGTTGTGCCGGATGATCTCCTGCAGTAAGTGCTGCCAGATCAGCATCCAGCGGCGGCGCATGGACAAAACGAACGGCCTCCGAGAGGGGCCCAAAGGGGAGGTCATCTCCATCCGGAAGGAGGTCAGAGAGCTGCCCCACATATGAAAGAGCACCTTTCACAAGTCGCCGGAAGCCAGGCTGTCCCAGGCCCTGAGTGGTTGGATAGACCGCAGTTAATGACTCACCTGCCGGGGGCTGAATGGGCTGGCTACTGATTGTGTACTCGGGATGAATCATCTCTTTGCCACTTCGGCCGATGCGAACCTCGCCATAGCAGCTAATCCATCGCCCCCGTTCAAATCCCTGCTGTTGACGTTTGTTGAAATGGAAAAGACGTATTGTTAATGATCCCGTTCCGTCACTCATCCGGCAGACCAGGCTCCGGCGGCGGCCGAAGACAACCTGAGCAAGGTCAATCTTTCCAATGATGGTCACAACATCTCCCGTCCTGACTGAGCCCAGTGAAAGGTGCCGGTTTCGATTTTCGTAACGAAGCGGGAGATGGAAGAGTATGTCGGAGACTGTAGTGATCCCCAGTCTCTGGAGGTGTTTCTCAATCTGAGGGCCCACTCCTGAAAGTGTAGTTACCGCTACCTCACTCACCTCAATTGCCATTGTTCCAGCCTATTGTTCATCCCTCTTGTCAGGTGCTAAGGGAGTTCAAGTATGGCATCCATCTCCACGGCAACATCTTTCGGTAGTGCCGCCACACCAATCGCTGCACGGGCTGGATAGGGCTGTTTAAAATGCCGAGCCATTACTTCGTTGACTGTTTGAAAATTAGAGAGATCTGTCAAAAAAACATTGAGCTTGACCGTATCAGCAAGGGTGCCACCGGCCGCTTCAGCGATGGCGGTCAGGCTTCTGAATACCCGCTCTATCTTGGCCTCAATATCTCCTTCTACCTCGGTCATGGTCTCCGGGTCGAGTGGGATTTGACCTGAAATATAAACTGTTTTACCGCTCTTCACTGCCTGGGAATAGGGGCCGATTGCCCTGGGTGCTCCATTGGTTTCGATGATGGTTCTGTCACTCATGATTTTACTCTCTAATTGACGTAAATAATTGGCTTGGAAAAGTCGTTCAGCCCTTTGCCCGGAACAATCGCATGACCCTTTTTGTTTGGCGCAGCTCCCACATGATCTGCGCCAGATGTTTACGATCACTGACTTCAATAATGAAGGAAATTGTCTGGTCAAGACCCTCTCTCTCAACCACTGAAACCTCAAGAATATTGGAGTTCTGTTCAGCAATCACTGTTGCCAGCCTGGCAAATACCCCGGGGCGATTCTCAACATGCACTCTTAGTAAGACTGCGTATTGGCCTGATACCTTCTCTGCCCAGTGCAGGGGCAGCCATTTTTCCGGCTGGTTCTTGAACGAGGCAATATTGGTGCAGTCCAGGATGTGAACCACAATGCCGCGACCTGTGGTTAAAAAGCCAGCGATGGCATCCCCGGGAATTGGTCGACAGCACTTTGCATAGCTCACCATCATTCCCTCAACGCCTTCAATGGCCATCGACTGCAGCTCAAATTCTTCACCATCGCTTGTCCCTTGTGGGCCGTAGACAAGCTGCCGGGCACAGATCAGAGGCAGGCGTTTGCCCAGCCCAATATCCATAAGGAGTTCATCCCACTCTTCCAGGTGCAGTGTCTGCAGAAGTTGTTGTCGGCGAGTAGGGCTCACTCTCCGCGATGTGGTGCCAAGTGTCTTGACGGCCCGATCAAGCAGCTTCCTGCCCAGCCGTACTGAATCTTTTCGTCGCTGTGTCTTGAGATTTCCCCTGATCGCCGTACGCGCTTTGCTTGTGGTCGCATAGCTCAACCATGATGGTGTTGGAAGGGCAGAACGTGATGTTGTTACCTCAACATGATCACCATTACGCAGGCGGGTATGAAGCGGGACCAGTTGTTGGTTGAACCTGGCACCCACACAACGATTACCCACATCACTGTGAATGGCATAGGCAAAATCGAGTGCGGTAGCGCCCTGTGGGAATTTTTTGATATCCCCCTTTGGGGTGAAGACATAGATCTTATCCGGGAAGAGATCGACCTTGAGGTGCTCAAGAAATTCACTCGGGTTCGCCACCTGTTTCTGGGTATCGAGGAGATCGAGCAACCACTGTCGCGCCTGGGCTTGTGATTGCTTGCCGGTAATGTCATCACTCTTATAGACCCAGTGGGCAGCAATCCCCGCCTCTGCAATTCTATTCATCTCTTCGGTTCGAATCTGAACCTCGAGTGATTCTCCAAAAGCACCAAAAACAGTGGTGTGCAGTGACTGATATCCATTTGCTTTGGGGATCGCGATATAGTCTTTGAAACGCCCAGGTATCGGCTTATAGAGACCATGGATCCGGCCCAGTACTCGATAGCAGTCATCAGAATTGTTGACGATAATCCGAAATCCATAGATATCCTGTATCTCTTCAAATGACATGCGCTTACGCTGCATCTTTCGATAGATACTAAAGATATCTTTCTCCCGGCTGACGACCTGTGCATTCACATCGCCCTCTTTCAGATGGGTCTCCATTACCGCCAGAAGCTTTTTCATCCCGCTTCGACGATGACTCTCTCGGCGACGAAGCGCCTTTGCAAGAGCGTCGTAACGTTTTGGGTAGATGGTCTGAAAGCTAATCTCTTCCAGCTCCCGGCTCCAGGAGTACACGCCAAGGCGGTTGGCAATGGCCGCGAATATTTCCAGCGTCTGTCTGGCAATTCTCTTTTGTTTCTCTACCGGTAGAGATTCAAGGGTACGCATATTGTGCAGCCTGTCTGCCAGCTTGATCAGGATGACACGTATATCCTGTGACATGGCGAGCAGCATTTTGCGAATATTCTCGGCCTCGGCGTGCTCCTTTGAGTCAAACTCAATTTGGGTGATCTTGCTGACGCCATCTACCAGGAGTGCAATATCTTCTCCAAATTCTGTTGCGATCTGTTCTTTTGCGGTTGGCGTATCTTCGATAATGTCATGAAGAATGGCCGCGGAGATGCTTTTGGTATCGAGTTGTTTTTCAGCGAGGAGCTGGGCAACCGCTAAGGGGTGGTAGATATAGGGTTCACCACTGATTCGTGTCTGGCCCTCGTGTGCCTCTGCGGCAAATACATAGGCACGATAGACTTCGGAGACAGCATCGTTGTCAAGATAGACCTCAAGCTGACTAATCAGTTCACTGATTAATACCCGGCGCTCGGGCCGAAACCCGATACCGAACAGAGCCCTTGAACTAGCTCTGCTCCTCCTTAGGGGACGGATCGGCATCGCCTTCCTTGCCCTCCGCTTCGGTTGAATTTTCGAGATCCGCCTGGAGTGCCGCAATCAATTGTGCATCAAGGTCAACGACCTCTTCTATTGCTTCACTCGCATCGGCCGTGACCCCGTCCTCTGCAGTCACCTCACCCTCAGCCGGAATAGCAAAGGCTGCTTCTGCTGCTTCTGCCGCTTCCTGCTCAGGTGTTGCATCCGGTTCATCAAGGATGGTACTGGTGACCAATCCTTCAGCAATCTCTCTCAACGCCAGCACTGTGGGCTTGTCATTCTCTTCCGGAACAAGAGCTTCCACCCCATTAGCCAGTTGGCGAGCTCGCCTGGTGGCAATCAGCACAAGCTGAAAGCGGTTGTCTACATTTTCAAGACAGTCATCTACGGTTATCCGTGCCATTCAAAAACCTCAATCGCATTCAGTAAATCTGGAAAAAAGAAGGAACATCAGTTCTTGTCGACCCTGATAAAAGTGAATAATTCCTTGATTAGGCGAAAGATACCAGAAAATTGATGCCACTGGCAGTGATATTCGTCAGGAAAATTATCGGGTTCAGCCCGCAAACAACTGGTCAAGCCGGCTTTGCGGGGGATTACCGGCAACATACTCTCCGGAGATTAGGGCATCAAGCCTATCCAGGGTCTGATCAAAATCATCATTGATCACCACATGGTCAAACTCATTATAGTGGCTCATTTCATCAATGGCTGCAGCCATTCGTCTGGAGATGATCTCTTCACTATCACTCCCCCGGCCACGCAGGCGCGCCTCCAGGGCTGTCAGCGAAGGTGGAAGAATAAAGACCAGGATGCTCTCCGGCATTTGCAAATGAACCTGTTGAGCGCCCTGCCAGTCGATATCGAGGACAACGTGCCGCCCTGCCTCCAATGACCTCTTGACTGCCTCATAAGAGGTGCCATAGAAATGACCAAACACCTCGGCATACTCAAGAAACAGTGAGTGAGCGGCCATCTCTTCAAAGTCAGTGCGATCAACGAAAAAATAGTCTTCTCCATCCACCTCTCCCGGTCGGGGTGAACGGGTCGTATGGGAGACAGAGAACTGAATATCACCCCGACGGGCGATAAGTGCCCGAGCCAGAGAGGTCTTTCCTGCTCCCGATGGGGCAGAAAAAACGAAGCATTTTCCTTTTTGCAATCGATCTCTCCCAATACTGAGAATTCTAAGGCAACTTACTCTATGTTCTGCACCTGTTCTCGCATCTGTTCAATCAGCACCTTGAGTTCAACTGATGCATTGGTCAGACGGGTATCGGCGGCCTTAGAGCCCAAAGTGTTGGCCTCCCGGTTCAACTCCTGCATCAGGAAATCAAGCCGTCTCCCCACCGCATCATCCCGTTCGAGCACACCGGTCACCTCATCAACATGAGTTTCAAGCCGGTCAAGTTCTTCAGTGACATCGCTTTTTTGCAGAAAGAGGACCACCTCCTGCTCCAGACGTTCAGGATCGATCTGTTCACGCATCTCACCGAGTCGGTCATCAATTCGGGCCCGGTAGGCCGCTTCCAGCTCCGGCAATATTGAATGCACCTCTTTAACAATCGGCACGATATCCTCCAGTCGCTGGCGCACCAGGCTTTCAAGCCGCCCACCCTCACTCTCACGGGAGGCCATAAGATCATCAAGAGCCGTTGAAAGAAGTTCTTCAGCCTCTTTGACCATGGCATCACTGTCCGTCTCTGCCGCCTTGAGTACGCCCGGCCAACGTAGAATATCGGCAGCACGAAGCCTCTCGGCCTCTGGCATCATACCTCTGATCTGTCCTTCAATCTCAGCTACCCTGTTGACGACCTCACGGTCTAACTCAAGGTCGGCAGAGAGTGCTTCGCTCTGGTTAAAACGGAGTATGCCATCAACTCTTCCTCGCTTGAGCCGGTCACTAATCAAGCTCCTAAACTTAGCCTCAAAAGCCCGCAACTCTTCAGGAAGTTTAAGGCTAACCTCCAGATAACGGTGGTTGACGCTTCTTAGCTCCCAGTAGAAATTACCCCACTTTGTATCACGATCTCGTCGTGCAAAGGCTGTCATGCTTCTTATCACGTCTGCTTGTTCCTCTATTTAAAGATCATAGGGCGACAATAAACAGCCCCGGGCAAGCGGATGTTATCATTACACCCATTACTCCTGCCTGAAAACTTGATTTCCAGACATGGAAACCATCAATTGCCGAGAAAACGAACATTGAAGAACCGAGAAAATAACCGTGCTCCGGAAGCACTGCGCCCGATTACCATCACCCGCCAGTTTACCCGGCATGCCGAAGGCTCCGTACTCATCGCCTTTGGTAATACCCAGGTTCTCTGTACAGCCTCTGTTGAAGACTCCGTACCGAGATGGCTCAAAGGTAAAAAACAGGGTTGGGTTACAGCCGAATACGGCATGCTGCCCAGGTCCACCAACACCAGAACCTCCCGCGAGGCTGCCCGGGGAAAACAGTCGGGCCGCACCCTGGAGATTCAGCGCCTGATCGGTCGATCTATGAGGGCGATCACTGACTTGAGTGCATTGGGTGAGAGAACCATCACCATTGACTGTGATGTCATCCAGGCCGATGGGGGCACCCGCACGGCATCCATCACGGGTGGGTTTGTCGCTCTTGCTGATGCGATGGAGTACCTCGTCTCCAGCAACCAACTCCCTTCCACTCCAATCACTCAATATCTTGCCTCTGTCTCGGCTGGAATCTGCCAGGGTGAGGCACTGCTTGATCTCGATTATTCTGAAGATTCCACTGCTGAGACAGATATGAATTTTGTAATGACCGAGGATGGACGATTCGTTGAGGTTCAGGGAACGGCTGAAGAGACTCCTTTTACCGCCGAGCAGATGGCCGCGATGACGGCCTATGCCTCTGCCGGTATTGCCGAACTGATCAACCACCAAAAAAATGCACTTAACGGTGAACCACCACTCTCATCGTGAACAGTTCAGCAACCACGATTGCTCTCGCTAGCGGCAACCAGGGGAAGCTAAGAGAGATGCGAGAACTCCTGGCACCACACCAGCTTGAGGGGGTCTCCCAGGGAGCGCTTGGCATCGATGATGTCCCCGAGACCGGCACCACTTTTATTGAAAATGCGCTAATCAAGGCTCGCCATGCGGCCCTGGAATCAGGGCTTCCGGCAATCGCTGACGACTCCGGGCTGGTTGTAGATATACTCGGTGGTGCTCCTGGCATCCATTCCGCACGATATGCCGGGGCCGGTGCCAGTGACAGAGACAACCTGGAGTTGCTGCTTGAGTCACTGTCCGAGTACCCCCCTGCTCAACGGTCTGCACACTTTCGCTGCACCATGGTCTTTCTTCGACACCACGAAGACCCCTCACCTCTTATTACTGAGGGCGTCTGGGATGGAATAATCACTCGCGAACCAAAAGGGGGGAATGGCTTTGGCTACGATCCGATCTTCTTTGTCCCGACGCACCACTGCACCTCTGCTGAGCTCGACCCTGAAACCAAAAATCAGTTGAGTCACAGAGGAATAGCCCTTCGAGGACTAATAGAGAAGCTGATATTATTGGATGATTAGATGATGTTGATTGGTGATAAAATTCACCCATCCACTTGTTAACAACAGAAGCCTTGAAACCCTGCTGAGTGTGTAATGAAAAAAATTGTCCTCCTGCGCCATGGCCAGAGCACCTGGAATCTGGAAAATCGTTTTACCGGCTGGATAGATGTTGATCTCTCTGAGAGAGGGGTCACAGAGGCCCGTGAGGCGGGAAGAACCCTAAAGCGTGAAGGCTACGAGTTTGATCTTGCCTTCACCTCCTATCTCAAACGTGCCATCCGTACACTATGGATTGCCCTTGAGGAGATGGATCAGATGTGGCTGCCCACCGCAACAGACTGGCGGCTCAATGAACGCCACTATGGGGCACTTCAGGGGTTGAACAAGCAGGAGACGGTAGAAAAATACGGGATTGAACAAGTGATGAAGTGGCGGCGGGGTTATGCCGTTCTCCCCCCAGAACTGGATCCGGAAGATCCCACCCATCCTCGCTTTGACTCCCGCTATGCCAGGGTTCTGAACCCCCCATCAACCGAGTCTCTTTCGATTACACTGGAACGCGTTGTCCCCTACTGGTTTGACACCGTAATCCCTGCCCTCAAAGCAGGCAGAGCGCCGATCATCGTCGCCCACGGAAACAGTATCCGTGCACTGATCAAGCACCTGGACTCGATCTCAGATGATGAGATCACCGCACTCAATATTCCAACTGGAATCCCTCTGGTCTACGAACTGGATGATGACTTCAATGCCGTAAAAAATTACTATCTCGCTGATTCAGCACAACTCGATTCGGCCCTTAACGAAGTCGCCCATCAGACATCGGCCAGCCACTAAGAGCTCGAAAGGGCCTCCGCCCTCCTCATTCTGATCCCTTCAGGCGGTCTCGGCGTCTCTCATCGACGCCTTCAGGGCATCAAGACATAATCTCACCGTCTCAGGGCTACTGTTCTGCCCCATCAGTCCAATTCGCCAGACTGTTCCTGCGAGTTGTCCTAACCCTGCGCCAATCTCAATCCCGTGATCTTCAAGCATCCTGGTCCGTATCTCAGCCTCATCAACTCCATCCGGAACAGTAACCGTCACCAACTGAGGCAGATGATCTCCCCGAGTGACCGGCACTGATAGTCCCATCGACTCAAGCCCTGCTCGAAGAAGTTCATAGTTACTCTCATATCGGGACCATGCCGCCTCCAGCCCCTCTTCCTTGAGCATCAGCAGAGATTCATGGAGAGCATAGAGAAGATTGATCGGTGCAGTATGGTGATAGGAACGTCCCCCCTCTGCCTGCCAATAGCCCATCAGCAGGTTCAGGTCCAAAAACCAGCTCTGTACTTTGGTCCTGCGATTAGCGACCACCTCCAACGCTTTTGGGCCGAAGGTTACCGGTGAGAGCCCGGGGGGGGAGGCAAGACATTTCTGTGAGCCTGAGTAAACCGCATCGGCGCCCCACTCATCAATGCTCACCTCTATCCCTCCAAGTGAGGTCACCGTATCAACAATGGTCAAACAATCATGTTCCTGTGCCAGGCGACAGAGTTCTGCTGCATCTGAGCGCGCACCTGTTGACGTTTCAGCCTGGACAAAGGCGACAATCTTTGCCCCGGGATGGGCCTTAAGCGCGGCCTCCGCCTTGACAACATCTACAGGTTGTCCCCAGTCATCGTCGACAGTGACGGCCACCCCTCCGCAACGGGTGACGTTCTCCTCCATCCGTCCACCGAACACCCCATTCTTGCAGACAATGGCCGTATCGCCCGGTTCGACAAGGTTGACAAAACAACACTCCATTCCTGCCGACCCTGGGCCGGAGATCGGGAGTGTCATCCGGTTTTCAGTTTTAAAGGCAAACCGCAGCAGGCTACGGATCTCATCCATCATGCCAACGAAAGCACTGTCCAGATGGCCAATAGTGGGTCGGGCCATCGCCTCAAGAACGCGATCAGAGACATTACAGGGGCCTGGCCCGAGCAAGGTGCGTTGGGGAGGAATAAAAGAGTGCATGTGAGAGACTTCCTTGAAGTTAAACGTTTAATAATTACACCATAACCGAATTTTCTCTCTATTCCCCCTGACTGACCACTCTCCCCATGGGATAGATGCTCCCAGAATGGGACAGCGAAGGGATCTGCCGTTTGGGTTAATCCCTTCTCAGTCGATCCGAGAGGGCGATGGGTGTCGGGTAGCGAAGCACCACAAGATAGGATGAGCCCACAAAAGTGAGCAGGGTTGCAAGCTGGACAAGATTTACAGCCATCCCACTGATCAGCCCGGATTGCGCTGCGATAAAGACAATCAGCAGAGAGAACTCACTCATCTGCCCAAGCCGCCAACCAATTTCAAGACCCAGCTCCCTGGACTCTGCGACCCCAACCAGCAGGAGACGATAGACCAGGGGTTTGAGCAACAAGACCCCGGCAGCCAGTAAAAGGGCGCCCCACCAGATCTCTCTTGCCCCGGCGACATCAAATCCGGCGCCGATCGCAAAAAAGAACATGATCAGGAAAAAATCTCTCAGGGGCCTCAGGCTATCAGCAATATGTCGTGCGATCGGGCTGGTGGCAACAGCAACTCCCCCAATAAAGGCACCGATCTCGTAGGTGAGGCCGAGAGCTTCAGCACTCTGGGCAACTCCCAGGCACCAGCCGATAGCAAGGAGAAAGACATATTCGGGAAAACGGTCAAAACGGGCAAAAAGAGGCTGAAGCAAAAAATGTTCCAGAGCCCAGGCAACCAACAGCAGCGATGGGAGTGCAATCACCAGCTGGATGATGCCCGAGAGCTCCATCCCTTCACTATCGAGTCCTTTCATCACCATCAATACAACGATGGCTATCAGGTCCTGGAGAAGAAGAATACTGATCACGACTTCACCGGTATGGCGGTGGTGAAGAACGGTTGTCGGCAGTAATTTCAATCCTACAATGGTGCTGGAAAAGACGACAGCGACACCCACAGCCATACTGTCAGTACTCCCCAGGCCCGCCAGAGATGCGATCGCATATCCCATCACGGCAAAGATGAGTGTGCTGAATACAATCACAATGGTGGTCTGGCGAAAGAGCTGCACCAGTTTCTGGGGATAGAGATCTAATCCCAGCAGGAAGAGGAGAAATATAATGCCAATATGGGCGATCTCACTAATCAGATCGGTGTCGCTAACAAGGCCAAACCCAGAGGGACCGAGCAGGACACCAAGGGCAATGTACGCTACCAGGAGGGTCTGCCTGGCAAACAGGGCTATCGTAGAGAGCACTGCTGCTCCGGTAAAAACGAGAAAAATAGAGAAGAGAATGTCCTGGCTCATCAAATCAAATCACGTTCATCTTGATCAGGAGCGCCTCTTGCCTCACTCGTTGTTGTCATGGGCTCTGGACTGGCTTTTCACTGTGGCTTGTATTACTCATCTTGTTTGATCAGTCGCTCGTTCACTCTACAGCACGTTCACCGGTAAAGTAGCCGGGAGCCTCGCCCTCTCTCCACTTGATATTACACCCCATACTCGGCTTTTGAATCTCTCGCTGCGGCTCCCCTGCCAGAAGGCGATCAACCGCCTCACGCAGGTCCTCCCCGGTAATGGGGATCTCTTCCCTGCCTGGTCTCGCACCATCAAACTGTCCTCGGTAGACGAGTTTTTTGCTCCTGTCGAAAAGAAAGAAATCGGGTGTACAGGCTGCAGCGTAGGCGACAGCAACTGCCTGGCTCTGATCAAAAAGATAGGGGTAGGTAAACCCATGCCTTTTCGCCTCCTCGGCCATCTTCAGAGGGCCATCATCCGGATGGCTCGATGCATCATTGGAGCTGATCGCCACCACCGCCAGCCCCTTCGCCCGGTACTCCCTGGCAAAGGCGGTAAAGGCCTCCCGGATATGGATAACGTAGGGGCAGTGGTTGCAGACAAATGCGACCAGCAGTGCCGGTGACTGGTCGAAGTCGCTGAGGGCCACCCGCTCTTGAGCCAGGCTCCGGTTGGTGTTGGGAAGCGAGAAATCAGGAGCCACTGTTCCCAGATCAAGCATCGTTGAGGCCGTTTGTACCATTGTTAGCTCTCCTTTGTCAGCTATTGGAGACCGCTTCTCCCGGAGAGATACTGCAGACCGGGCAGTTGGGATCTTTTGTCAATTTCATCACGCTCCACTCCATGGTGCGGGCATCGAGAATCAGCAGTCGACCCGTCAGGGTCTCCCCCAGATCGAGCAGCACCTTGATGGTCTCGGTCGCCTCTATGGTTCCTATGATCCCTACCACAGGACCGAGCACTCCAGTCTCAGCACACCGCTCACCAAGTTCGCCTGTCTCAGGATAGAGGCATCGATAACACGGCGAATCGGGAAGATCGAGTCGATAGACGGAAACCTGGCCCTCCATTCGAATTGCCGCACCCGAGACCAGCGGAGTACGTGCCTGATGACAGAGACGATTGAGCTCGAAACGAGAACCAAAGTTGTCGGTTGCATCAACCACCACGTCTGCCGCCTCTATCTGTGCCAGCAACTCATCACCCGAAAGGCGGTGGCCTATCATCTCTACCGTAACGTCCGGGTTCAGCTCTTCGATGGTAGAACGGGCAGACTCTGCTTTAGGGGCACCGATATCACCCGTACCGTGGATAATCTGACGCTGAAGGTTTGAAAGCTCTACATGATCAAAGTCTGAAATCACAAGATGACCCACACCGGATGAAGCGAGATACATTGCAATGGGGGATCCCAGGCCACCGAGACCGATGAGCAGGACCCGGGAATCCAGCAACTTCTCCTGCCCCGCAATATCGATGCCGGAGATATGAATCTGGCGGCTGTAGCGTAGTAAACTGGCATCTTCCATGGCTTAAAGTCTATCACGCCGATAAAAAAGCATTCAGATGACTTGCTTCCCCCTGATGGAAACGGTAGCGTTTCCCTTAAATAACTACCTCCAAACCTGTGAGAATCCAGCATGAGCGACCTTACCCATTTTGATGCCCAAGGCAATGTCCATATGGTTGACGTCGGACAGAAAGAGATGACTTCTCGCCTTGCTAAAGCTGAAGGCAGAATCACCATGAACCCCGCAACCCTCCAAAAGATCCAGGAGGGCGCTCATAAAAAGGGGGACGTCCTGGGAATTGCTCGGGTTGCCGGAATCATGGCCGCAAAACAGACATCCACACTTGTCCCCCTGTGCCATCCCCTGACACTGACCCGGGTTGCTGTTGACCTCGAAGTTGATGCCGCAAAGAGCGCTGTAATCTGTACTGCCACCACTGAGACCCATGAACGAACAGGGGTTGAAATGGAGGCACTGACCGCTGTCCAGATTACTCTTCTCACCATCTACGATATGTGCAAGGCCGTTGATCGTGGCATGGAGCTGGGGGGAGTTCGACTGCTTGAGAAGAGAGGCGGTAAATCCGGACACTGGCAACGGGAGCGCTCTGATTGAGCAACGCCTCCAGGGTCATACTCAAGACTCTGCAGGTTATTCCACTGTGGGCAGGGCTCTGCTACTTAAAGGTTTCAACCTCGAAGGTCGCGCCCTCAATGCCCACAATCCTGACCTGACTCCCTGCAGGGGCATCCTCGCCTCTCGCCCTCCACACAGTATCCTCAACCCGAACCTTTCCAATCCCATTTTCGATCGGCTCCTCAATCGTAACCACTCTGCCTATATATTTGTTCCCTCGTTGGCTCAGGGTTGATTTCTCTTCCTTGTCCTTTTGAAAGATGAATCTGGAGACAAAGATGGAGACCATTGAAAAAAGCGCAAAGATAGTCAGCTGAGCCTCCCAGGGGAGGGATGGCGAAAAATAGAGTACCGCCCCGACGACTCCTGCCGAAATACCCATCCAGAGAAAGAAAGTGCCCGGCGCCGCAATCTCGACTACGACCAGAATTACCCCCAGGATCCACCATGTCCAGTGAGAAAAATTACTAATATATTCCGCCATAATCAGCCACTATTGTTGTTGTTGAAAATATTTTTTGACAGCTCCCCGATTCCTGCTAACGACCCAAGGATTCCGCTTACCTCCATTGGCAGAAGCACCAGCTTCTCATTCTCTGCTGTACCAATGGCCTGCAGAGCCTCTACATACTTTTGTGCGACAAAGTAGTTGATGGCCTGTGCATCACCGCTTTTAATCGCATCAGAGACCAGCTGTGTTGCTCTGGCTTCCGCCTCAGCCAACCTCTCCCGGGCTTCAGCATCGCGAAAAGCGGACTCTTTTCGCCCTTCTGCATCAAGAATAGCCGCTTGCTTCTCACCCTCTGCACGCAGGATTTCAGATTGTCGTTTGCCCTCTGCTTCAAGGATATCTGCTCGCTTCTGCCGCTCAGCTTTCATCTGCCGGCTCATTGCCTCGACCAGATCTTTTGGAGGTTCAAGATCCTTGATCTCGATTCGAGTTACTTTGACCCCCCACGGATCTGTTGCCGCATCGACCACACTCAATAACTTGGCATTAATCTCATCTCTGTTGGAGAGGATTTCATCCAGGTTCATAGCGCCAAGAACAGTTCTGATGTTGGTCAGGCAGAGGTTTTGCATCGCCACATCAAGCCGGCTTACCTCATAGGTTGCTTTTGCCGCATCCAGAATCTGATAGAAAACCACACCATCTGCAACAATCGCTGCATTATCGCGCGAGATAACACTCTGCTGCTGGATGTCGATCACCTGCTCCATCATATTGACCTTGTGCACTATCCGATCAATAAAGGGGACGATAAAGTTAAGGCCCGGGGTCAGTGATTTAGTAAAGCGGCCAAACCGCTCCACATTGTGCTGGCTTCCCTGGGGAACCGTTTTTACTCCGGAGAAAATCAGTACCACCACAAGAACGACAACAATAATGGTAAAGATGCTGGCCCCGCCTATTCCATCCTCAGCCATGGCCCCCGATGAAAAAAGTGACAAAGGGAAGAATGCCGTTAACTGTCCAATGAACGTTTTCACTATATTTTCTCCATCAAAGAAGCTTAACAAAACAATAAACACAATTGCGATTGAAGCGAGGGGTTTCAATGAGGCCAATATCCTTTTCACTACTCCCTCCTGTTGCAGAACTGGATGACTGCGCCATCTCGTCTTGAGATAGACTACTATGTGCTGCCCTCATGGTAGTATAAGTGTTCTTACCGCTGTGTCTAATTGGATCGATATGGAGTTAATAATCCCCCCCCATGAGAGCAGATATCTCCCGCTGGGATGAGAAATACCGGCCTTCTAATCCCAACCCCTCTTTTGATCCAGAGCCCCTGCTGACTGACTATAATACCCTGCTCAAACCAGGCGGCCGATCCCTTGATATTGCCTGTGGTGTCGGCCAGAACACCCTTTTCCTTGCCCGCTCCGGCTATGAGAGCTATGCGGTTGACGGCAGTCTGGTCGGGCTCCGTTATCTCAAGGAGAGGGCCAGTGAGACGGGCTTGAATATCTACCCCTTTGCTGCTGATCTCGACCAGTGGACCCCTCCGGCCGACACTTTTGATCTGATTGTGGTTATCCGCTTTCTCAACCGAACACTTTTTCCTGCCATTATCGACAGCTTAAGGCCTGGAGGGGTGTTGATCTACAAGACCTTGAATTTGAACTTTCTAAGGCTTCGGCCTGACACCAGGCCCGAGTATCTGCTCAGACCCGGTGAGTTCAGCCGGGCTTTTTCCAGCCTCGCTATGGTAGCCACCGATGAAGGTGAAGAGGGAGAGAGCTGTACTACCTTTTTCATTGGCACCCGGCCATTGACAAACTGATGGATACCTTCAACTTTCCAGGCACCAGCCGGATTCGGGAGGCGTTGAACAACCACGCTCCAAAGCGCTACCCCTCAACACCCGACCAGCAGGCTGCTGTAGCCATGGTGTTGTGTCGACAGCCACACCTCCGGCTTCTCTTTATTGAAAGAGCCAGAGACCCGGCTGATCCCTGGTCTGGCCACATCGCATTTCCAGGGGGAAGACGTGATCCGGAAGACACCGATGAACGAGCCGCTGCAACCAGAGAGACCCGGGAAGAGGTTGGCATCGACCTCACTTTGGGCGAATACCTCGGAAGAGTCGACGACATGGCTGGACGATCTGCAGGACCCACTGTAAAACTGGTGATCTCCTGTTTTGTCTTTCTGCTTGAGAGCCCCCTACCTGTCACCCTGAGCTATGAGGTCGAAGACACCCTCTGGGTACCCCTTGTCCGCCTCGCTGACCCTGATGCTCATATTCTCTATCCTCACCCCCCCGACCCCTCTCTGGAGTACCCGGCAATCCGGATTGGAGAGCAGTCACAACACCTTGTTTGGGGGTTAACTCACCGCTTCCTCACCCGCTTCTTTAGAATCATTGGCCATCCGCTACCGATAGAGTCGAAGATCAGCCCATAGCCGTATCAGGGCATCCGTTTCCAAGCTTTTTTGCACTTGCTCTGCAGATAGAGTATTGATGATTTCTCTCAAGAAAAATCAGGTTTGATTGGCCAATCGATTATAAATTTTATTGATCTCCAGCAGCCTTGCAGGGGAATTTACCAACAACCCTCTAAGATTTGAGGTGTTATTATAATTCTTTTATTTGTTCCCTAGCGAAGAGGGGTTATTAGCTGCTGCTGCCTGGGACTCCTGTGGTATAAAGCTCTCTCCTGAGGGTTGAGCCCTCTTATTTTTTCTTAATCAGGTTCCTTAATTTTCACTGTGAATCAGGATCAGAATCCACTCACTGATACCCGAGGCCGGGGGCTTCGAGACCTGCGTATCTCGGTTACTGATCGATGTAACTTTCGTTGCGTCTACTGCATGCCGAAGGAAGTTTTTGGCTCTGACCACCACTTTGTTCCCCGACAGCGCCTGCTCTCTTTTGAAGAGATCCAGCGTGTCGCTCGCCTTTCTACCCACCTTGGCGTCAGTAAAATACGCCTTACCGGGGGTGAACCCCTGGTTCGCCGCGATATCGAAGTTCTGATTGAAGAGCTCTCCCAGATACCGGGTATTAGCGATATCTGCCTGACGACCAATGGCTCGCTCCTCACCGCCGCCAGGGCAAAAAACCTAAAAGCGGCAGGGCTGACCCGAGTAACCATCAGCCTTGATGCCCTTGATGAGAGACGTTTTGCCGCCATAAATGATGTTGATTTTCCCGTCTCCAAGGTCCTTGATTCTGTGGATTACGCCCTCAACGCAGGCCTTTTGCCGGTCAAGGTCAATATGGTGGTCACCGGCCACCTGAACGATGATCAACTCCTCCCCATGGCCCGGCATTTCAAGGGTTCCGGCGCCATCCTTCGCTTCATTGAGTATATGGATGTTGGCAATAGCAATGGCTGGCAACTAAAGCAGGTTATCCCTGCTGGAGAGATAATCCGGCTTATCAACCAGGAGTTCCCCCTGGAGCCGGTCGGTGCCAACCACGCCGGTGAGGTCGCCAGCCGCTGGTGCTACCAGGATGGGAGTGGAGAGATCGGCGTCATTGCCTCTGTTACTCAGCCTTTCTGCCACAGTTGTCATCGCGCCAGGCTGTCCGCAGAGGGACGATTTGTCTCCTGTCTCTTTGCCGAGGGGGGATTTGACCTCAGAGCGTTGCTTCGGAGCGATGCGAGTGATGAGGTTGTTGTTGATACTCTCTCCAGGCTCTGGAGCCTGAGAGATGATGGCTATTCAGAGATCCGAACAGAACAGACAGTGGGCCTTAAAAAAGTAGAGATGTCCTACATTGGTGGCTAAACCTCTATAATCCTTTTCATCTTACAGTCATTATTCTCCAATAACGCCATGTCGATCACAATTCGCCTTTTTGCCAGCCTCCGTGAACAGCTGGGGACTGAGTGCTGTCAGGCAGAACCTGATGCCGTCTCCAACGTGGAGGAGGCGTGGCGTGCTGTTGCCGGTGACAGCCCTCAAGGAGAGAACGTACTGGTTGCTGTCAACATGGAGTACGTCAAACCAGGTGCCGCAGTCAAAGATGGCGATGAGGTCGCTTTCTTCCCCCCGGTAACGGGTGGTTAGTCGTGAAAATTGAAATCCGTCACCGGCCCTTTGATCCATGGCAGGAGCTCACCAGCTATCAGCAAACGGGTTCAACAGCTGCTTCCTCATACGGGGCTACCGCTCTGTTTGTAGGGACTATGCGGGATTTTAATGAAGGTGATCGGGTTCATGGAATGACCCTTGAGCACTACCCGGGGATGACAGAAAAGCACCTCGAAGCGATCTGTCACAACGCCACCTCAAGATATAACCTGCTTGACGCCCTGGTCATCCATCGCGTTGGCCCCATTGAACCGGGAGAGCCTATCGTCCTGGTTGCGGTCTGGTCTGTGCACCGTGCCGCCGCATTCGATGCCTGTCGACTGATCATGGATGATCTCAAATCGAAAGCGCCCTTTTGGAAAAAAGAGGAGCTCGATGAGGGCAAAGTACGGTGGGTCGACCACAACACCTGAAATAACCTCGTTGATTAATGCCTCCAGACCCCCCACCTTCAAAAGTCCGGATTGATCGCTGGCTCTGGGCGGCACGCTTCTTTAAGACCCGGCAATTAGCCGCTTCAGCAATTAAAGCCGGCCATATCGCCCTCAATGGCCTGCGCGCCAAACCAGCTCGAGGGGTTCAAAAGGGTGATCGGCTAAAGATAAGAAAAGCAGGCTTGGATTATGAACTCATTGTGACCGCCCTTGATGAACAGCGTCGCTCCGCCGCCCATGCCCAGACCCTCTATCAGGAGACCCCACTGAGCCTGGCGGCCCGGTTGGAGTCAATTGAGAAGAGAAAGCTGGATGCGGCTTCACTGCGATTTGATCGAGGGAAGCCTGACAAGAGGTCGCGCCGTCTGATCTCCCGCCTGCGCCGGGGGATTTCAGATCATTCCAACTAAAAAGGGGCATGAGCCCACTAGAGTGATGCCACTGCCCTCTCTATTTCAGCTCTGAATGCAGGGTACTCCTCAACTACAGGAAAGCGGGGATAATCAGCAGCAATATTGGGGGGTGGCCGGAAAAAAATCCCGGCATCAGCGGCCTCAAGCATTGTCAGGTCATTGAAAGAATCTCCCCCTGCAACCACCCTGAAATTGATCGCTTGCAGTGCTCTGACCGAAGCTGATTTTTGATCCGGCATACGGAGCTGATATCCCGTGAGTCGCCCCTGGGCATCAGCCTCAATATGGTGACAGAAGAGTATCGGGTTCCCCAACTGCTCCATCAATGGGGCGGCAAATTCATAGAAGGTATCTGAGAGAACAATTAGCTGATAGTGTGATTGGAGCCATTTTACAAAATCGAGTGCCCCAGCAAATGGCTCCAAACCCTGGATCACCTGTTGAATATCGCCAAGCTTTAATCCGTGCTGGTCAGTCAAATCGAGCCGAAAACGCATCAACTCATCGTAATCGGGAATATCACGCGTAGTTGCCCGTAATGCTTCGATTCCAGTTGATTCAGCTACGTTGATCCAGATTTCAGGGACCAGCACCCCCTCCAGATCAAGACAGATAACTTTCATTGGATTTTCCACACCGTCAGTCAAAAAACATAAGCGCCGAACCCTACCGCTTCAGAGGCCAGCTTTCAACCTCAATAGAGAAGAAATCAGGAAAAAGAGCCCCGCTCATTGCCGACGAAACGAATGAGTGAGATTATTGATTGATAATAAACCCAAACCTCTTCCTTTGTAGACCGCCCCTCAAAAGCAAAGGATTAATCAACAGAGGAGCCTCCCAATGACCAACAGCGCTCTCCTCGACAGTAAGACCTTCGACCTCGGGGATATCGATTTAAAGCCGATTGAGGCCATTCTGCCTTCACTCAGGACTTATCGCTTTACCGAAGCCAATGAGGTTGTAGAACGACTGGATGGTGCTGAAGTGGTGATCACCAATAAAATTAAGATCGACAGCACTGTTCTCGAAGCCGTCGCTGACCACCTCAGACTTATCGTGGTCGCTGCTACCGGCACCAATAACATCGACTTAAACAGTGCCCATCGACTCGGAGTCAATGTCTGCAACGTACGCAACTACGCCACCCCTGCCGTAGTTCAGCACACGCTCAGTCTGATACTTGCACTCACTACCCACCTTGTGGATTACCATCATGCCATCCTGGAGGGAAAGTGGAGCAACAGTGGCAATTTCTGCCTGTTGGACTACCCTATTCGTGAACTTAATGGCCGCAAGCTGGGCATAGTTGGTTTTGGCGTATTAGGCCAGGCTGTTGCCAATGTGGCAGAGGCCTTTGGCATGACCACACTGATAGCCAATCGCCCCGGTGGTGCGCTGACAGAAGGGCGGCTCCCCCTTGAAGAGCTGCTCCCTCAGGTCGATGTTCTCTCTCTCCACTGCCCGCTGACGGTTTCTACACAGGGGCTGATTGGCTCCAGAGAGCTTGAAATGATGAATAACGATGCCATTATCATCAATACTGCAAGGGGAGGGATCATCGATGAACAGGCGCTTGCCGATGCCCTGTGCCACCGCGTGATTGGCGGTGCCGGAATCGATGTGCTCACTGAAGAGCCCCCCTCAATAGACCACCCTCTGCTCTCACCTGATATTCCCAACCTCCTGCTCTCTCCTCATAGTGCCTGGGGCAGTCGTGAGACCCGGCAACGGCTTGTCCATGAGATTGCCCTGACTATTGGCGCATGGATGGAAGGGAACCCCCGTAACCTTGTCAGCTAAATTAGACCCGGCCTCAATCCCTCTTGGCCTCTATCTCCATCTTCCCTGGTGTCGGCGCAAGTGTCCTTACTGTGACTTCAACTCTCACCCACTGAAAGATGATCAGAGCACAACCCTAAAAGAGCAATACCTCTTGGCACTGAAGGAGTCGGTTAGCAAAATAACCCACACCCAAACCTCAAGGAGAGTGCAATCAATCTATTTTGGCGGAGGCACACCCTCACTCTTTTCACCTGATCAGATCGATCAAATCCTCTCAACCATCAACCACTGTTTTACTCTCGAGCATGATGCTGAAATCACAATGGAGGTCAATCCAGGGGCGACAGAGACCGCCTGGCTGGAAGGCTATCTGGCTGCTGGCATTAATCGACTCTCTCTGGGGGTACAGAGCTTCAGTGATCCTATGCTCAACAGCCTCGGACGAATTCATAGCCGGAAAGAGGCCCTAACGGCTTCCGATGCTGCACTCAGCACCGGATTTAACAGCGTCAACCTCGACCTGATGTTTGCTCTTCCGGGGCAGACACTGGATGAAGCCAAATCAGACCTTGATACACTTCTCAATCTTGAGCCTGAGCATATCTCCCTCTACCAGCTTACCCTTGAGCCTAACACCCTCTTCCATGCCCATCCGCCAAAGCTTCCGCAGCAGGACCATGTCTGGGCGATGCAAGAGTCTCTCTTTGAGCTTCTCCAGGAGGCGGGTTACCAACAATATGAGGTCTCCGCGTGGTCAAAACCAGGCAACCGATGCCGCCATAATCTCAACTACTGGGAATTCGGAGACTATCTGGGAGTTGGCGCCGGCGCCCATGGCAAACTCACCAGGACTGACGGCATCTGGAGAACCCTCCAACCCCGTCATCCCAATGAGTTCATGAAACACGCCTCCGACGCTGAAACCGATAACGCCTCTTTGGTCAGTGATGATGAGACCGGTTTTGAATTCTTTCTGAATGGACTTCGTCTGCGTGAAGGGGTTGCCGCTGACCTTTTTCCTGAACGCACAGGTCTCCAGCTTGATCTTTTTACCCCACTCTTTGAAAAGCTGGAGCGGCTTGGCCTGTTTGTGGTTGAAAATAACCGTCTGAAAACAACCCCCCATGGCTACCGTTTTCTCAACGACACCCTTGAGTTTTTTCTCCCTGAATAGTGATTTTCTAATCTATTGGTTACCATTGGCTGACTCATACCCCCTTACAAGACTGTTTCAATGCTCTGGGTTAAATCTTTACACTTCATTTTCACGGTGACCTGGTTTGCCGGGCTCTGCTATATCCCCCGTCTTTTCATCTACCACACCACTGTACGGCTTGTTGTTTTAAAACCTGCCTGAACAGTGATGCTTCATATCGTCCTCTATCAACCCGAGATACCACCCAATACCGGAAATATCATCAGGCTGGCCGCCAATACAGGAAGCGCCCTCCACCTTATCCGTCCACTGGGATTTCAACTTGATGACAAGCGGCTGAGGCGCGCGGGTCTTGACTACCATGAGTTTGCCCGCCTCGGGATATGGGATTCGTTCGATGATTTTGTCGCCTCACACCCCGCATCACGTCTTCTTCCTTTTTCTACTCACCACACCAAGAGCTACAGTTCTTTTATATTCAGACAGGGGGATGCGCTGTTATTCGGCCCAGAGACCCAGGGACTTCCAGAGACAATACGTGCCAAAGCCCCGGCGTCTCAACAGCTAACACTCCCCATGCTCCCGGGAAACCGTAGCCTGAACCTATCGAATACCGTTGCCATTGCAGTCTATGAGGCCTGGAGACAGATTGGGTTCACAGGGGCTATCCCACTAGAAAAAACCTGATTAAGAACAACCCCGCTTACCCAGCCGGAAGAGGGGGCTTGATGATCACCCACAAACACGGTTGACGGGATTTTTGGTTATGGCGACGCTTATGTTGTCCAGCAGCCGGCCGTGACCCGACCAGAATCTCCTAAGTAAACTCAATTTTGCCAGCCGGCAACATATAGAGCACCAAAGCTTCCCCACCGGTCACTGTTGGCGAGTGGTCAGACCCAGGCTCAAACAGAGACCATCCCCGGCCCTCACCATTAAATTGAGCCCCCTCTGTAATCGGCATCACCATGCAGACCTCACCGCTGGGATGACGGTGATGCGGACCCACGATATTGGCTAGGTCAACCACATCAACACTCAACATTCCAGTCGCTTCACAGGGTTCGATAATACGTCCAAAGCGCCGCCCTTCTCCGCCTTGAGTGCACATCCAACCCGCTGCAATTGCATCGTGGCAGGCCCTCTCAACAGCATTAAACAGCTCACCACTCTCAGGGAAACTGAGGTTGAGCTTTTCAGCAAGAGCGGCATCCATTTTTTCAGCTGAAACCAGATCAGTGATCGGCTCAAGAAGTTTCTGAAAACGACTAACATTCATCCCGCCACCCTCCACTCTCCAATAGGTGAATAATCTCTGTTGAATCTTATCCTTTTTCCAGTATCAAAATAGCAGTGCGCAAAAAAAGAACCTGCCGTAAAGGGCCGTCTACTCTGAACGAAGTTCTCTTGAGAGCAGCGCATCAACCGCTTCAATGGGAGGACAATCGGCAAAGAGCACCCGATAGACCTGATCGATGATTGGTATTGACACTTTCAGCGACTCATTCAGTCGCTTCAGCTCTCGGGCAGTGTTAATCCCTTCCACCTCCTGTCCAAGATTAGTGAGGATGGTTCCGAGAGACTCTCCTCGGCCCAGACCCAGACCCAGTCGACGGTTCCTCGACTGATCATCAGTACAGGTGAGAATCAAATCCCCCATCCCGGTCAACCCCATAAAGGTTTCCGATCTACCCCCAAGGGCTTCGCCAAGACGTTTTAATTCAGCCAGCCCACGGGTCACCAGAGCCGCCCGGGCATTGGCCCCAAATCCAAGCCCATCACTGATTCCAGTTGCTATTGCCATTACGTTCTTTATCGCCCCACCCAACTGGACCCCGGTTAGATCCGGATTCGTATAGACACGCATCCGATCACTGTGGAGCCAGTTAGCCACCTGGCTACTGACAACTTCACTCGTTGCCGCGACGGTGAGTGCTGTCGGCAGTCCTGCCGCCACCTCGGCAGCAAAACTGGGGCCGGAAACGGCAGCCAACTGAGCATCACTACCACAAACTTCAACGGCCACCTCCCCAAGGAGTTTCCCACTGCCTGGCTCAAAACCCTTTGTTCCCCAGGCAACCACCTTCCCCGCCCTGTTTGAGGACAGTTCCTCAATCTGCTCACAAAGGCCACGAAAAGCATGGCTTGGAACAACAATCAGGAACTGAGATAGGCCGCCAAGGTTGCCTATCTCATCGGTAAGCGTTAGATTTTTCGGAAATGAGTGCCCAGGAAGAAACCGGTGGTTAGCTCTGTCTCGGGCCAGCTGATCGATATGAGCACTATCATGGCCCCAGAGTTTTACCTCCAGGTTGTTTCGTGCGATCAGAATCGCCAGTGCAGTACCCCAAGAGCCTGCTCCCAGTACAGCGACCGGTTCTTTTCTACTGCCGGGCTGGCTACCCATCGACATCAGTCTACCGTTGTCGACCCGCTTCCATTGCCCCTGGCTGTTTCATCAACCTGGGACTCTCCACTTTGGCTCTCTGGTGCCGTCTCGCTCTGTTTTTTTTGTTGATAGAGCATATCAAAATTGACGGGGGTGAGGAGTAACTGAGGAAAGCCTCCTTTTGCGCCCAGATTGGAGATCACTTCCCGGGCAAAGGGAAAGAGTGCTTGTGGCGCATGGACTTCGAGAAGACCCTCCAACTGGTCATCTGTAAATCCTGACATCTCAAAAACCCCGGCCTGTTGAGCCTCAATAAGAAATATAGCTTCATCACCACTTTTTGCTGTCACCGTTACAGCCAGAATCACTTCATAGATTCCAGCCGCTTGATCAAGGCTATTGTGGCTAATATTGATCTGGACATCGACCTGAGGCTGGAGCGCCTCTTTGGTAAAAATCCCTGGCGTCTTAGGGGATTCAAAAGAGACATCCTTCAGATAGAAGGTTTTTAGATCAAAACGAACTTGCTGATTCATTTACTCTTTCTCCATCACGATAGTTCTTTGAATTGTACTTTGGCCTCAGCCCCTTTCAACCGGGAGGTTTTCTTTCTCCCAGGCGAGTATTCCACCCTTGAGGGTAAAAACCTTCTCAAAGCCATTCTTTCGCAAAATACCCGCGCCTCGTATTGATCGATTGCCCGATCGGCAAAAGGCAACCACAGACCTGCTTTTGTGTTTTTCAATCTGCTTGAGATCACCTGCCAGCTTACTCAATGGAATATTGATTGCTTTGGGCAGATGACCGAGCTTGAAATCTTTTGATTCGCTGACATCAACGAGCACTGCCTCTTCATCATTGAGGAGCCGGGTGAGCTGAATCACCGTAATCTCCTCAATACCCGACATTCTGCGACGGATCGGCTCAAAGATAATAAGCGCGATAATGACAACCAATGCCAAGAAGAGAGGCCAGTTCTCAACTACAAATTCCATATCCATAAAACATAACTCAAGGGAGAGCGGCCCCTTAAGAGGGCACACTGTAAATGAAGATGCGAGGGTAACGGTTGCCGCCGTCACCCACAAGGTTGAGTTACGGGTTTATTTCATCAATCCCGCAAAAAGAGAGGGTTAACTATTGTGTGCTCCACAGAAAGCATCACGTAAACTGCCGATTAACATAATGATGCTAGTGTCAGAGATGCGATAAAAGACCTTGTTGGCATCTTTTCGGGATTCGAGAATCCCCTTGTCGCGAAGTATCGAGAGGTGCTGAGAGATGTTGCTCTGTGAGGTACCGACAAACTCCACCAGTTCGTGAACACTCACCTCTGTCGTCATTCCAAGGATACAAAGAATTTTCAGCCGTAACGGGTGTGCCATTGCTTTAAGTGCTCGAGATGCTCGATTGATATCGGCCTCGTCCCCAATAAGCATTTCGGCACACTCGGTATTCATTGAGTCACTTTCAGCAGCTTCTGTTTGACCCATACATATCATTGTTATTCTCCGCAAGCTGATTACAGAAGAGGAGAAAAATCGCCTCATCGCACAGTAAAAATTGATTATTATGAAACAACTATATACTAATATATTAATTATGCAACCTCTTTCCACATCAGCACTTCTAAGTTGAGTTATCATCAACCACACCAATGAATGGGCAACTACACTAATAAAACCACGACAGAGATGCCCGTTTAAAAAAAAGATCTGCAGTAATAACTTAGAGCTAAGCAAAATATGTTCAAACTTACCCGAACACTACCCATCCTGATCTCTCTCTTGTTCTTTAGCGCTGGAGCCACCACTGCTCATGCCGAGACAACTCCTGCTGAGCTGCCGCTCGACGAGATTTGGCTCTTCACCGAGATTTTTGGGGAAATAAAATCAAAGTATGTTGACCAGGTTGATGATCGTGAACTCCTCCATAATGCCATCGAGGGAATGCTTTCAGGCCTCGATCCACACTCTGGCTATATGGATCAAGAGAATTTTAAAGAGAGCCGGATTGATACCGAAGGAAAGTTTGGTGGTCTTGGGATTGAGGTCTCAATGGAAGATGGATTTGTCCTTGTTGTCTCACCTATTGACGATACACCCGCACAACGAGCAGATATCCAGGCAGGTGACCTGATCATTCGACTCGATGATCAATCGATAAAGGGGATGAACCTATATGATGCAGTAAAAAAAATGCGTGGTGCGCCAGGAACTAAAATAAAGCTCACTATTGTTAGAGGACGTGAAAACCCCTTTGATGTCACTCTCACTCGGGCTGTAATCAAAATAACCAGCGTAAAAAGCAAGCTTCTGGAGGATCGGTTTGGTTATATTCGGATAACTCAATTCCAGACCAACACAGCAGCATCGCTGCATCAAGCCCTGAAACGACTCGACCAAGAAGCAGACAACAAGGTTGCCGGACTGATACTCGACCTTCGAAACAACCCAGGCGGAGTATTAAGTGGTGCCGTTGCTGTTAGCGACACCTTCCTCACCCAAGGTTTGATCGTCTCCACCCGAGGGCGGTCAAAAGAGCTCGATATGCAGTTTTCAGCCACCGCAAAAGATTACAGCAGAGGGGCGCCATTGGTTGTGCTCGTTAACGAGGGCTCCGCTTCAGCCTCAGAAATTGTCGCCGGCGCACTTCAAGATCATCGGCGAGCAGTCATTATGGGTAGGCAAACCTTCGGCAAGGGGTCGGTGCAGACCATCCTGCCAATCAACAATGGCGCCCTAAAAATCACGACTGCCCGGTATTACACCCCGAGTGGGAATTCAATACAGGCAACTGGAATCAAGCCTGATATTGTGGTTGAAAACCTGAATATCGTCACTAAAAAAGAGGCTTCATCAATTAATTATCTGCGTGAGCAGGATCTCAGGGGGCATCTTGAGAACGAGAATGGATCAGCTAAAGAGAACACTTTAGAGAGTAGCGAAGAAGAGGTGAATCCAACAGAGACCCTGAGCAGCCAGTTTGCAGATCCTAAAATAGAAGACGACTACCTTTTAAGGGAGGCGCTGACGCTACTAAAGGGGCTGAATATTCTCGAAAAGAATACAATAAAACAGGCTGATTAAAATGAGGGTCGCTGCCTCACCATCCGCTCTATCTCTCTTAGAAGTTCATCTCCACGGCTGATTTCGATTGGATTGCATCGAGCGCAACTGTTGCGGTCAGGGGTGAATTAATCCCAGCGAGGATCCCGTGTCTGTACTATCCCTCCCTCGACCCGAACTGGAAATGTGGCGACACCTTCATAGGCCGGAGGTGAGAGCACCTCACCGGTTGCAAGTGAAAACCGGGCGCCGTGACGAGGACAGATAATCACATCGCCATCTACCTCACCACAAGCGAGTGCCCCACCATCATGGGTGCAGACATCTTCGATGGCAAAAAACTGACCATCAATATTAAAAACAGCGATTAACGCCCCATCTATCTCCACCACCTGGTGGTTTCCAGGATGAAGTTCTTCCTCAGGAGCAACGTTTACCCATCTATCCATGAAGTAAACTAGATCAAGCCAAGCTGAACACGTGCTGCTTCAGAGAGCAGCTCCTGAGTCCAGGGTGGATCCCAGACAAGTTCAACCGTGGCCTCAGTCACCCCAGAAACACGTTTGACCATTGACTCCACTGTCCCCGGAAAAGTCTGCGCCACCGGACAACCCGGTGTGGTCAGCGTCATCCTGATATTGGCGCCACCCTCGGAGTCAACATCAACCCCATAGATCAGACCCAGATCATAGATATTGACCGGTATTTCAGGATCATAGATGTGTTTTAATGCCTCTATAACCTGCTCCTCAAGGGTTACACTCTCTAAAGGTGCATCCTGTTCAACCTTGCCGTCTTCGGTCTTATCCTGTTCTGCCAGATAATCGGCGAAAGTCTCACTGTTTTTGGAGTCATTTCCCATTTTATTGTCCTGAGTTGTGAACGGATTGTCTTTGTCTGCACGCTTGCTTTTATTACCCAAACAGCTCCTGAGCTCTGGCCACGCCTCTGAACAGAGCATCAATATCTTCCAATGTGTTGTATACGCCAAAGGAGGCACGAACTGTTGCTGGAACAGAGAAATGTTGCATCACCGGCATGGCGCAATGGTGTCCTGCCCTAATGGCTACTCCCTGACGATCAAAAATAGTGCCCAAATCATGTGGGTGAATACCTTCCAGCTCAAAAGAGAGAATTCCCGCCTTATTCTCAGCAGTGCCAATAATACGCATGCCTGGAGTCTCTTTCGCTTTTGAGGTTGCATATTCCAAAAGGGCCGCTTCATGTGTTGACACATTTCCCAGTCCGAGTCCATCCAGCCAATCGATAGCCACACCAAGGCCAACAGCACCAGCAATATTGGGTGTTCCTGCTTCAAACCGATAGGGGGGAGAAGCAAAGTCACTCTTCTCAAAAGTAACTCGACGAATCATTTCACCGCCTCCCTGATAGGGTGGCATTTTGGCAAGTAGCTCTTCACGTCCCCAAAGAACACCAATTCCAGTTGGACCGTAGACTTTATGCCCTGAGAAAGCATAAAAATCACAACCGATCTCATCGATGTCTATTTTTGAGTGAGGCGCTGCCTGGGCACCATCAATCAGCACTTTTGCCCCAACGTGGTGAGCGAGGCTGACGATCTCCTTGACCGGGTTCACCGTCCCCAAGGCATTTGAGATATGGGTTACCGCGACCATGCGGGTTTTTGCTGAGAGCAGGTCTCGGAATGAATCCATCAACAATTCACCCCTGTCGTTCATTGGGATCACCTTAAGGACCGCATTTTTCTGCTGACAGATAAACTGCCAGGGGACTATATTGGCATGATGTTCCATCTCGGTAATCATGACCTCATCACCACTTTTGAGGTTCTGTTGTCCCCATGACTGGGCCACCAGATTGATGCCTTCGGTCGCCCCTCGCACAAAGATAATTTCTCTTGGACTCTCTGCATTGATAAAGGATGCAATTCGTTCTCTTGCCCCTTCGAATGCATCTGTTGCCCGCTCAGCTAGCTTATGCACACCGCGATGAACATTGGCATGATCATTTCGGTAGTAGTTTGAAATCGCATCAATGACAACATCAGGCTTCTGTGCACTTGCACCACTATCAAGATAGACCAGTGGGTGATCGTAGACCTGCTGATTCAAAGAGGGGAACTGTGCTCTTACCTGAGCAACATCAAACTCTGGCTCCACTTTTATTGATTGTTGTTCAGCCACGCTTGTCTCCCAATAACTTTAAAGAGATGACCTGCTCCAGCCATTCATGAAGAGAGGGATGGGGGATATCTTCCAATACCTCATTTGCAAAGGCCCAGGTAAGCATACGACGGGCTTCAATTTCATCAAGGCCTCGTGCGCGCAGAAAGAAAATATGGTCTTCATCCAGTTGGCCGACCGTGGCGCCGTGGGAACATGAGACATCATCAGCGTATATTTCAAGCTGAGGCTTGGTGTCTATCTCTGCATTTCGAGAGAGAAGCAAGTTCTTGTTTTGCTGGTGGGCATCCGTCTGCTGGGCATCTGGTGCAACAACCACTCTACCGTGAAAAACCGCACGGGCACTATCGTCAAGGATTCCTTTGTAATGTTCATTGCTTTTACAGCCGGGTGCGGCATGAACTATCTCTGTGTGGTGATCAATATGTTGGCGCTCCTTCCCAAGGTAGAGGCCATTCAAATGACACACTGCACCTTGAGCCTTGAGGGAACTCCTGATGTCGGTTCGTGCCAGTCTTCCGCCAAGGGCTATTGAGTATGAGGTAAAGCGACTTTTCTCTTCCTGGTTAACAAAAAGGCCGCCAAAGTGATAACACTCCCCACCCTCTTGTTGTATTTTATAGTGTTCAACTTCTGCATCTGCAGCCAGACTGATTTCGGTAATTGCATTGGTAACCCCTTTTGAGTGCTCTCCTGTTGCAACATGGTGGTCGATTACCGTTGCCCGAGACCCCTCACCGGCAATAATCAGATTTCTTGGCTGGTTCAGTTGAAGTGCTTGAGTTGAACCTGTTGATGCAAAAACCAGTTCAATAGGTCGATCAAGAGTGCATCCGGGTTGGAGCACCAGGAGAGCTCCATCTGAAAACCGGGATTGATTGAGTGCAATAAGTCCATGGTACTGTTCAGCCTCAGGGTGACAACTTCCAAGGTATGTTTGAAGGGTTTCTGGGTTGGCCTGCAGTTCAGCGGCCAGACTGTTTAGTGTCACCCCCTCTGGAAGTGGGTCTGTGCCACTGAGCTCTGGAGTAAAAAAGCCATCAATAAAAACCAACCGGTGGCTGTCAAGGCCTGGAATCAGCCTGCTGGAAAATGTCTCCTGGTTTTCAACCGATCCTGCTCCTGTTGCGGCAACCATAGACTTGTTTTTGATTGCTCTTAAATCAGTATATCGCCATCCCTCTTCACGGATCGTTGGTAATCCTGCAATTTCATAGCGGAGTGCTCCGGCGCTACGGAATGAAGCAAGCCAGTCAGGCCCTGGCGCCCGTTGTTTGTCTGATATATGAGATTTCATCACTCTAAAGCCTTCTTTCAATTGGCCTCTATCTGTCCTTCAATCCATCCATAGCCCTTCTCTTCAAGTTCAAGAGCAAGTGACTTCTCACCTGAACGAACAATCCGGCCATTTGCCAGGACATGCACATGATCCGGGATAATATAGTCGAGCAGGCGCTGATAATGGGTCACTACAATCATTGCTCGATCTGGGCTTCGGAGTGCATTTACCCCTTCGGCAACAACCTTCAATGCATCAATATCTAATCCGGAATCTGTTTCATCCAGAACAGCCAGTGAAGGCTCCAGGATCGTCATCTGCAACACTTCATTACGTTTCTTCTCACCTCCAGAGAACCCATGATTAACTGATCGATAGAGAAACTCATCACGCATCTTAACCAGTTTTACCTTGTTCTTTATGAGTTGTAGAAAATCCATCGCATCAAGCTCAGGCTCTCCAAGGTACTTTCGTTTTGCATTGAGCGCGGCTTTTAGAAAGGCAATGTTACTGACTCCGGGGATCTCTACTGGATATTGAAAGGCCAGAAAGAGTCCTTCACAGGCACGAACTTCCGGCTCTAAATCAAGGAGGTTTTTGCCCTTAAAGGTGATCTCTCCGCCTGTCACCTGATATTGGTCGCGACCAGCGAGAACATTTGCCAGGGTGCTCTTTCCGGAGCCATTTGGGCCCATTACGGCGTGCACTTCACCTGACTTAACTTCAAGGTTGATGCCCTTGAGAATCTGTGTCCCTTCAACACTGGCCTCCAGGTTTTTAATCGTCAGCATATATCGTCTCTCATGTTAAATTAAGTTGAATCAGTCTCTTGATGATTTTTGATCGATGTTTTAGCCGACAGCGCCCTCAAGGCTTATCCCCAGCAGTTTCTGGGCTTCCACTGCAAACTCCATGGGCAACTCCTTGAAGACCTCTTTACAGAATCCATTGACGATCATCGAAACGGCATCTTCCTCTGTGAGACCTCGTTGACGGCAATAAAAAAGCTGATCTTCACCAATCCGTGATGTGGTCGCCTCGTGTTCTACTTTTGCCGATGGGTTTTTAACCTCGAGATAGGGAAATGTATGAGCCCCACAACGATCGCCCAAGAGCAGTGAATCACACTGGGAATAGTTCCGTGCATTTTCAGCACTTCCAATAACCTTGACCAATCCCCGGTAGGTGTTTTGCGCACGACCGGCAGAGATCCCTTTTGAGATGATCGTGCTTGAGGTGTTGCTTCCCAGATGAATCATCTTGGTGCCGGTATCGGCCTGTTGCAAATTATTGGTTAGGGCAACAGAGTAGAACTCACCGATCGAATTGTCACCTTCAAGCAGGACGCTTGGATATTTCCATGTGATTGCTGATCCGGTCTCAACCTGGGTCCATGAGATCTTTGACTTCTCACCCCGACAGGCCCCGCGCTTGGTGACAAAATTATAGATACCACCACGACCTTCTTGATCACCGGGATACCAGTTCTGCACTGTTGAGTATTTGATCTCTGCGCCTTTCATCGCCACCAGCTCAACAACCGCTGCATGAAGCTGATTCTCATCACGCATGGGTGCGGTACAGCCCTCAAGATAGCTGACATAACTATCTTCATCAGCAACAATCAGTGTTCTCTCAAACTGTCCTGTATTTGATGCATTGATTCGAAAATAGGTGCTCAACTCCATTGGACACCGCACCCCTTTGGGGATGTAGACGAAAGAGCCATCAGAAAAAACGGCGGAATTGAGCGCAGAGAAGAAATTGTCCTGTACAGGAACTACCGTTCCCAGATATTTTTTAACCAGATCTGGGTGATCTTTCAGTGCTTCTGAAAGAGGACAGAATATAACCCCGGCTTCGTATAGTTTCTCCTTAAAAGTGGTTGCCACAGAAACACTGTCAAAAACCGCATCAACCGCCACCCCGGCAAGTGCTTTCTGCTCCTCAAGTGGAATCCCGAGCTTGTTATAGGTATCAAGAATTTCTGGGTCAACCTCATCGAGGCTTTGGGGCCCATCCTCTTTTGATTTTGGGGCTGAGTAGTAACTGATCTCCTGATAATCGATAGGGGTGTAGTTGACCTTTGCCCAGCCAGGCTCTTCAAGCTCTTGCCACTGTCTAAAAGCCTCAAGGCGCCAATCGAGCATAAATTCGGGTTCTTGTTTCTTTGCTGAGAGCGCATGGATTACCGCTTCATCGAGACCGGGTGGGAAGGAGTCAGACTCAATGTCTGTAACAAAGCCTTCCTTATAGTCACGCTGAATTAATCTGTCGATATGAGTAGCGGAATCACTCATGCTTTCGAAGTTCTCCAATAACATCTGGGACCCGGGGGAGAGGTTCTCCCTCGGGGGTGGGGAAGATTATTCGATCCGATCAATCAGAACAATAACAATATGTCAGTTATCGGTTGAATTCCTTAGCGGCAGCTATTGGCAGAATATGCAAATTGGCTGGATGTAAGACAGAAGAGCGATCATCCTGGCGAGCCACCGTCTCCTGAACAGCAGACCACTTGGCCACCTCAAGAAGGTTAATCCCGTTTAGGAAAGTTTGTATATGGTCACTGAGCTGGCACCAGAGCTCATGGGTCAGGCAGCGTTCACCATCCTGACAACCTTCACCCCCGCCACATCGCCTGGCATCGAACTTTTCGTCAACGGCAAAGATAATATCCGCAATTGAGATCTCCTGGGCTGATCTGCCGAGCCGATAGCCACCACCTGGTCCACGCATTCCTTTCACCAATCCTGACTTCCTCAGCTTGGCGAAAAGCTGCTCCAGATATGAAAGAGAGATCTCCTGATTATCGGCAATGTCCATCAGGGTGACCGGCCCTTTTTTCTCATGTAGAACCAGATCCAGCATTGCTGTTACCGCATAGCGGCCTTTTGTTGTCAGACGCATATTTTTTTCCTCTCCGGATTTCCGGACAATAACCATGTATTTATGTCAAGATTAGAGAGTATAAAAACCTAGCACAACAGTCAAGATAAAAAACACCCCTATTTTCTCACTAAAATTATTTTTCCCCCGCCCTATTTAACAACGCCTCCTACCCTTCCTGGTCCTCACCACCTCTTGGCCAAACCCTGAAAAGGAGGACAAACCCAAGAAGGGCAAGCCCAAGTGGCCAGTATTCAACTATTACCCTGAAAAGACCAGGCTCACCTGTGCCCCTGTGACCATTGAAGAGGGTAAGTGGCATCATCAGACCTCCAGTAGCAATAAATACACTGCCCACCAGGGCATAAAAGAGACGTCGGTGGCCCTGTTGTACTGCTTTTTTTAGGGTTTGAACCTCCCTATCCCTGGTCTTAAGTTCAAGTTCATTGTCCCTTAATCTGCTCAACAGTTCGTGGGCCATTCCCGGCAACTCCGGGGCCATGGCCATGTACTTCGGCAGGTCGCGATGAAGCCCTTTAAGCAGCGCCTTTGGCCCCACCTGTTCACTCATCCAGTCCTCTAAGAAAGGCTTAGCTGTCTCCCACAGGTCAAGCTGGGGGTAGAGTTGTAGACCCAGACCTTCGATGGCAAGAAGTGTTTTCTGCAACAGTATCAACTGTGGCTGAACCGGCATCTGAAAGCGCCGTGCAACTTGAAACAGCCTTACAAGAAGACGACCGAAAGAGATCTCGCTGATAGGCTTGGCAAAGATGGGCTCACAGACAGTACGAATAGCAGCTTCAAACTCCTCAACACGGATCTGTGATGAGATCCACCCTGCCCTGAGATGTGCCTCAGCCACACCCCGGTAGTCCCGATTAAAGAAAGCCAGCATGTTATCAGCCAGATAACGCTTATCAGCATCACTCAATGTCCCCATGATGCCGAAATCAACGGCCCGATACTGACCCTCTTCGCTGACAAAAATGTTTCCCGGATGCATATCCGCGTGAAAGAACCCGTCTCTAAAAGCCTGGGTATAAAATATCTCAACCCCATCATGTGCCAACTTTTTCATATCGACACCCGCTTCCCTGATCGCTTCAATGTCACGGATGGGTATGCCATGGATGCGTTCCATAACCATGACTTGGCGACGAGTATGATCCCAATAGATTCTAGGAATATAGATTAGCTCTGAATTTTTAAAATTCTCCCCGAGTTGGCTCGCATTGGCGGCCTCACGCTGCAGATCAAGCTCATCGTGGATGGTCTTATCAAATTCGCCTACGGTCTCGGTCACTCTCAGCCTGCGGCCATCCGGCCAATACCGCTCTGCCAATCGGGCCAGGGTATAGAGAAGCTCAACATCTCTATTGATTTTCACCTCAATTCCGGGACGAAGTACCTTGACCACAACTTCAGTATCATCATACAAAGTGGCATAGTGAACCTGTGCAACTGAAGCGGAAGCGAAAGGCTCCAAATCAAAGCTTTGAAAATGAGCATCAATGGAGGTTTCATAAGCCCGTGCGATGATGGCTTCTGCCTCTTCTCCAGGGAAGGGTGGCACCTTATCCTGAAGTCGGGTCAATTCAAATGCAATATCATCAGGCAGCAGATCAGGACGGGTTGAGAGCGCCTGACCGAATTTGATGAATACAGGCCCCAACTCCTCAAGCGCTTCTCGAAGTCGTATTGCTCTTGGTTTGTTGTTATCTCTTCTCCACCGTTCAGGGTGCAGATAGAGAAGCCAGCGATAGGGTCGAAAAAGATGGAGTGTTATAACGAACTCATCCAAACCATGGCGCACAAAAATAGTGGTGATATGAAGCAGCCGGTGGAGTTGTGAAAGATGAATCACCCTATTGCCTCACTGCTTTTTCTACCCGTTGTTGCAGGAGGGTAACCCTCTGCTCAAGCTGAATCACTGCTTTTGAGAACGATTCAATTTCAGGTGGAGCGGGCAGACTGCGCAACTCCTCCTGAAAATACTCAGCCACATTCCTCTCTACTGACTCCCTTGCCTGAGAGACCCGGCCTGCAAAGCCCCTCACCCCATTGCCCACTTTTGTTGCTGGAGTATCACCGATCAACCGGGAGAGCCCCTCCTCCCAATCAAGATCAAGGTGTTCAAAGAAAGCGCCGAGGTCATTGCCCAACTCAGGATCACCTTGAAAATACAGACTCCCACCTTCAGGATCGAACCGGCCTTTATGGAAAAAAGAGATTAACGTTGAAAATGACCCCCTCAACAGAAGATCAGGCTCTCTATCTACTTCACGCTCAATTCGGATCCCCTCCTGATCAGGAAGAAGGTAGAAGTAGACAGAGGATTGTTTCAGTTCAACCTTAACTACTCTGCCTGACAACTCGGCAAGCTTCTCCAGGGAGGATGGATCCAACTGCAAGAGATGGTCAGCAATCCCTTCTGCAAATCGAGCAAGCATCTCTCTTCCTGGCCTCAGAGGCTAAAGCCGACATGCAGCGCTACAATTCCACCGCTCAGATTATGGTAGGAGACCCGCTCCAGACCCGCCTCCTCCATCATCTTTTTCAGGGTCAACTGATCCGGATGTTTGCGTATCGACTCAACAAGGTATTGGTAACTCTCCCTGTCTCCAGTCACCAACCCTCCCAGCCGGGGGATCATATTAAAGGAGTAGATATCGTATAGCTCTTCAAGCAGAGGAAAGGCCGGTTTTGAAAACTCAAGAATCAGCAGTCTTCCGCCAGGCTTCAACACCTGCTTCATCGCTTTAAGAGCCTTAGGAATTCGAGTTACATTTCGCAAGCCAAAGCTGATAGAGACACAATCAAAAGCTGCGTTGGGAAAACAAAGCTGCTCTGCATCGCACTGAATATAACGCACATTTCCCATTATCCCCAGATCAATCATCCGACTCCTGCCTTGCCCAAGCATAGCCTTGTTGATGTCAGTGAGTATAACTTCACCGGAGGTTCCAACTCGTTCGGCAAATTGTAATGCAAGGTCACCACTGCCGCCGGCCACATCTAAAACCCTGTCGCCTTGGTGAACCCCGCTGCGGCCAATGGCAAACCTCTTCCAGAGACGATGGACACCCAGTGACATCAGGTCATTCATTAGATCATAGCGATTGGCAACAGAGCTAAAGACCCCACCGACAAGATCGGCTTTTACTTCTTCATCAACCTGACGATAGCCGAAATGGGTGGTATTGGTATCTCTGTTGTCTGACACGTCAAAAGATCTCAGGCATCAGGCACTTTTCGGAGATAACCTGCTTGTTTGAGCTTCATCAGGTATTCCTCCCAGTACTGTTGATAGTTGACTCCAAGATCATAAAGAGTCTCCCAGGAAAAAATACCGGTATCGTGACCATCATCAAATTTAAGGGTAACGGCATATGCCCCTACAGGTTCGATATCTTCAATATTGACGTTCTCTTTCCCCATCTGCAGTTGTTCCTGACCCGGACCATGTCCTCTTACTTCTGCAGAGGGTGAAAAAACCCTGAGGTATTCGCAGGGAAAATCAAAGCGCTCCCCACTGTTAAACCCAATTTCAAGCACCTTGGAGAGCTGGTGGAGTTTGATATCTGTTGGCTTTGGAGATCTCTTGTTCATTTGTATTCACACAATTAAGAGTGAAAAGACTCACAGTAGTATAGCGACAACCAAGAATCAAAGAACTGCTGATTTATTTGCGGGAGGGCCAAACCTGGACAATCCTTAAGGAGAGATCAAGGGTTCAGCTGGCTGGCGATCACCAACTGACTCTTACCTTGGCAGGTCATTCCCCAAGCCAACCCGCCGCTTTTTCAGCAAAATAGGTCAAAATCCCATCTGCACCTGCACGCTTAAAGCAGAGTAATGACTCAAGAACAACACTCCTTTCAGTAAGCCAGCCATTAGCCGATGCCGCCATTAGCATTGCATACTCACCACTGACTTGATAAGCATAAGTAGGCACTCCCAGCTCTCGCTTGACCCTGGAGACAATATCCAGATAAGGCATACCGGGTTTAACCATCACCATATCTGCACCCTCATCCAGGTCAAACATTACCTCTCTGAGTGCCTCATCGCTGTTTCCCGGATCCATCTGGTAGCTCTCTTTGCTGCCTCCGCCGAGATTGTCGGCAGAACCCACTGCATCACGAAATGGCCCATAAAAGCTTGAGGCGTACTTGGCGGCATAAGCCAAAATTCGGGTGTTGTTGTGCCCGGAGGATTCAAGGGCACCTCGGATAGCACCCACCCGCCCGTCCATCATGTCAGAGGGGGCAACAACCTGAGCTCCGGCCTGGGCATGAGAGAGCGCCTGTTTCACAAGCACTTCTACCGTCAAATCATTGACTACATAGCCCTCATCATCGATGAGTCCATCTTGTCCATGGCTGGTGTAGGGATCTAGTGCCACATCGGTGATTACCCCGATCTCTGGAGCAGCCTGTCGGACGGCGCGTACGGCGCGCTGGACAAGCCCATCCTGATTGAATGACTCTTCAGCACCCTCACTCTTCTTATCTCTGCCAACAACTGGAAATAGGGCAATCGCAGGAATCCCCAGTTCAACAAGACCTTGGGCTCGCTGACAAAGCAGGTCAATACTGGTTCTCTCCACCCCGGGCATTGATTCAACGGGCTGTCGATGGTTTGTACCCTCAGAGACAAAAACAGGCTGGATCAAATCACCTGGACCCAGGTGAGACTCGCGCATCAACTCTCTGCTGAAGCGGTCTCTGCGCATTCGACGCAGTCGTGTTCTGGGGAAACCTCTGCTTGTTGGCTCACTCATCACTACTCACCTCACAAGAATAGTCTACAAGAGTACCTTCCCGCCGAAGGGATAACTACTATTTCGATCCTTTTGTCCCGGATGGTTTTGCGCTCTTGTTGGAGGCAACCTTTTTAGCCGCTTTCTTGGCTACTTTCCTGGCCGCTGTCTTTTTTGGGGCCGTCTTCTTGACTGCTTTCCTGGCCGCTGCCTTTTTTGGGGCCGCCTTCTTGCTTGCCTTCTTAGCTACCTTCTTGACCGCTGCCTTTTTTGGGGCTGCCTTCGTAGTTGCCTTCTTGGCTATCTTCTTGACCGCTGCCTTTTTAGGAGCCGCCTTCGTAATTGCCTTCTTGGCTATCTTCTTGACCGCTGCCTTTTTAGGAGCCGCCTTCGTAATTGCCTTCTTGGCTACCTTCTTGACCGCTGCCTTTTTAGGGGCCGCCTTCTTGACCGCTGCCTTTTTTGGAGCCGCCTTAGTAGTTGCCTTCTTGGCTTCCTTCTTGACCGCTGCCTTTTTTGGGGCTGCCTTAGTAGTTGCCTTCTTGGCTGTCGTCTTTTTTTGCTCGCTTTTTATCTTCTTTGAAGAGGACTTGCTCTTCTTGCTCAGGGTTGCCACTTTTTCCAGCAGAACCTCAACCTCATCATCAGATCGAGTAGAAACCGATACGGGTGACCCTGCATCGACAATCTTCATATCCAGAGGGTGGATCTCAGTA
>Ga0207984_1000032_pt1 | contig 74232 bp, 59 predicted proteins | sample ETNtaG_30_FD_185760 | JGI IMG/M metagenome (GOLD analysis project Ga0207984, IMG submission 185760) | Marine microbial and viral communities from oxygen minimum zone, Eastern Pacific Ocean - ETNP201306PF43B (SPAdes) (version 2) | ecosystem: Environmental > Aquatic > Marine > Oceanic ...
AGCCACAATTGCTTTATAACGTATGGTTGCGTCTTTATTATGCAACTGCAAGATAAGGGATTTCACTTTCTTCTCGATGGCGAGTGCGTCAAGTTCCCTAATTTTTTTTAAGCTATATTTAGCAAAACCACGAGTAAATTCGTCTTTGCTATTTAAGGCTTGAGTTAAAATTAACATGGTCTTTTTTCGGCTTGAGGGATCAACTTTAGCCAATGCGGCGGCAGCCGAAACACGTACGCTTACATCATTATCGTCCAAGGTAGCCGTCAAAGCGAGTAAAGTTTCCTTAGACAGCTTGTCAATGCGGCTCAGCGAAAATGCGGCGGTGCGACGAACAATTTTATTAGTATCACTTAGTGCATCTATCAATGCGGGTATAGCCGCCTTTCCAATTCCACTCAATGCCATCGCAGCGTTACTGCGTATCATCTCGTTTTCACTCTTTAACGCTCTTCCCAAAACCGGTACGGCAATGCTGGCAGCAGGGCCAATCTGCCCCAACGACTTTACCGCATTAACGCTAACTTCCCAGTTTACATCGTCTACAGCATCTATTAAAAAAGGGACTGCAGCCTTGGCGCTTCCACCAATGCTGCCAAGCGCAGACGTCGCATTTAACCGCACAGTCCAATCACCATCACCAAGTGCTGTAATTAACGCTGGTACTGATTCGCCAGCATCTCTTCCAATACGTCCCAAGGCAAAGGCAGCATTGCGGCGTACATACCGAGATTCATCATTGAGAGAATCAATCAGCAACGGAATAGCAATCTGCGCTTTATGACCGAAAGCTCCTAGTTTCTTAGCCGCTTTACTACGAACAGCTATGTCTTCATCATTGAGTTGGCCCATGAGAAATTTTATCTGGGATTCATCTTGCTGGGCAACAACTGTCAGACACAAACAAAACATTAAATGACATACTAGAAAAAACTTTTGTGTCAGGTATGGATGCCTAATCCCAAAGTTAAAACGGCAAAGGCCCATCTTTCTCATATCTTTTCAGTAATCTTGATCAACTGATTAGCCTTGATGTTAGCCAGCGTTTGTTTGCTACCGCTCGGCCAATGTACTTCAATTTTATCAACAACCTTTTTCTCTCCTAAGCCAAAGATGACACGAAGGTCATTGGCTGAGAGATAACTAGCAGCACTTTGGACTTCAGCAATACGGACGTTCCCTTCTGTAATGATACGAATACGTGCCCCAATTCCATCACGGTTACTTTGTGTCCCAATTAGTTTAATGGCAAGCCAATTATTGGCGTTTCCTCCATCATTCCGAAGTAGGGTCACACTTTGATTACAATTGAAAACAAGGAGGTCCACATCACCATCGTTATCATAATCTCCAAAAGCGGCCCCACGACCAACGTACTTATCCGAAAAGTACTGTCCTGAAGAAGCAGAGACTTCAGTATAAGTTCCATCACCGTTCCCTCTGTACAGTTGGTCTCTCTGCGGATAAGTCGACTTCCTGGTATTTGGATCAATAAATTCCTGTACGTCACCATTGGCCACAAAAATGTCTAACTCACCATCATTGTCATAGTCAAAGAATTTTGTTCCAAACCCAACCAACGAAGCAGAGACACCACCCAAACTAGCTTCTTCACTTATATCAGTGAAGGTCCCATCACCGAGGCTTTTGTAAAGTGTGTTGGTTTCCGTATTGGTGACAAAAATATCAAGCCAGCCATCCTTATTATAGTCTGCTATGTCAACTCCCATCCCACCTTCCGGTATACCATCTTTATTAAAAGCCGTTCCCGATGAAAAAGCAATATCATCGAAAAGCCCCTCATTATTCAAATAAAAGTAGTTCCGGTCAGTATCATTAGCAATATATATATCAGGATAACCATTATTATCACAATCACCTACCCCAATCCCCAACCCCCTACACGGAATGGCATTGTAAACGCCGGATCTTTTGGTTGCATCAGTAAAAGTCCCATCCCCATTGTTTTGATAAAGAACGTCTTTAGCTGGACGAAACGTTCGCGGATGGCAATATTCAATCACTCCGGTTTTCAGATTGATACACGGTTTCATTGATGTACTATACTCTACATAATTAACAACGTACAAGTCTAGATCCCCATCCAAATCAAAGTCTAGAAAGGCACAACCTGTACTCCAACCCGCGTTGCCAACCTTTGCTTTTTTCGTAACATCTATAAAACTTCCATCTCCTTGATTCTGGTAAAGTACATTAGGACCATAGTTGGTTACATAGATGTCGACAAAACCATCATTGTTATAGTCTCCCACGGCGATTCCCATCCCGTAACGGGAATCGCCAACACGAGCTTTTTTCGTAACATCAGAAAAAGTTCCATTACCATTATTGTTTCTATAGAGCATATTCCCGTAAGTAGCCCGACTTTTTTTCCTTTCCAAAAAGCCACCGTTTACAACGTATAAATCCAAAAATCCATCGTTGTCATAATCCAAGAATGCCGCACCTGCCCCCATAGTTTCAACAATGTGACGACGCTGACTCTTACCATTGTAGTGCTTGAATTTAATACCTGAATCCTGGGTAACATCTGTAAACACAACCGAACGATTATCAGCATAACCTGATTGACTTAACAAAGTTAAAACGGACAAGACCAAACAAAACCAGATACAGAACAAAATCATTCCGGAGGTTCGATCTAAGACCTGTTTAATCTCAACTGTGTAGTAATAGCTCATCTATTTCGTTCTCCAGGATTACTTACCAAATTGATCTTATGCTAACTGAATACTTAGATTTTATCATATTTTCTCTAAATCTCAAAAGGAGTTATGGTTACAAATAAAAAGGCAAAGAAAGTATTCAATGGAAACAAAGAAAAAAGTTCTTTATACAACACCTCCACATTCACGAACACGATTAATCTGAAGACGACTTCGGTGCTGATATTGACGCAATGTTTCAATTTGGTACTTCTGGCATAATTGTCGAACGCTTACAGTGGAATCCACTGATCTAATCAGAGTCCATGCTTCCATATTGTACCGCTGTTCAATTTCAACTTTCCCCTTATAGTCCATAAGCATTTTCTGAACCTTTTCCTGTGTATAATTATCGTGAATGAAGACTCGATCGAGGTCAAGCGTAGCAATAAAATGTTGTTCCCGTGGATTTTGGCAAACCATCTCTTTTCCAGTAACATCTATAATGTTTCCAGCACCTACTGGCACAATATAATAATGGTATAATTCGGCAAAAGCATTTAATGGCATACCACCTCCATAGGCACTTGGCCAAAAAACAATCTCAGCGCCCAAATCATCCGCACATTGCCAAAGTTCAGGAAAATTAATATCAAAGCAGGTTAATATACATATCCGACCAATGTCAGTCTCAAAATATTTAACGCCATCTTGACTGGGTGAAAGGTTTTCTCCCCAGAAAACAAACACTTTACGATAGCTACCAACAATCTCACCTTTCCGTCCAATAAGAACGACCGTATTATATTGCTTATCCTGATCATCCTCCACGATTGGACAAATGACATACATTCCGTATTGTCGTGCCAGTTTACCAACCGCATCGGTTATTGGACCAGGGATAGGTTCTGGATGATTGCCTGCAAATATTTCGGGCAGGCAAGCGATGTCAACTCCAAACTCACCAGACGTTTTCAGATGATCCAAAGCCAATGCTAGCTTGCTCCGGTAATCACCATTGCTCCCAATGGCGATCGCAGACACTTTTATTTTTGATAACATACAATTTTCCTTAGTTGTATAAGCGTTGACCTAAGCTTAGTATAAAGCAATTGAGTGCGCACAAAACCAACTGAATAAAACAGTTTTCAAATACATACCAAGTATAGCCTAAACCAATCCTCGTTTAGCCTTAGTACCATTCGCAAGGCACATGCTACTCCACAGCGTACATGCTATAAATTTATCATAAAACCTATAAATACAATGCCATATTTTCAATGATCCAAAAATCAGGCACAAATTTCAGCTGATGATCGAAAAATTTCTTGACTCTTAAGGCCGAATAAAATAGAATTAGTAGGTAGCCCCCACTATACATTTAGACTCACAATAACCTCTACTCACAATGACCTCTAAAAAGCTATCTAACCATCAGGGAGATGAATCATGGGTTTGAAAAGCAGACTGATAGGAGAAGCAACGGAATTTGAAATACCTGAAACAAAAGAAGAGATTATTAAAGCGATCAAAGATTCGGAAGTTAACCGCGACGTTGAAATTGACTACGAACTGACGGAAGAAGTCGAAAACTTCCCTGATTACATGGACGAAGTACCTGCTAAACTCGGCTTTATACATTCCAAAATTGTTTGTGTCAATATCCCGCCAGTGGGAGAGTTCACAGAGCCGATTCCGGATGGAGCATTGTCAGACCAAGAATTGTATGCTTCAATCAGAGTTGGTGGCGTTGAAGAAGCAGAGGTAGTGGAAGAGTCTTATTTCGATCCGGAACTTGGACATGTTCTACAATTTTCTAACTACACCATGGATATCAGGGAAAGAAAATTTACCAGAATCGCATCACGTATTTCCATGTCCATTTCTGCCAGTGAAGGTGAGGGCCGCAGAAAAAAAGTCATTCTGGCAGAGACTCCAGTTCAATCAATAGAAGTAAGCGGATCAGGAGTATTAGTGGAGGTAAAACGGGGTTCAGGAATACATGAAGGAATGGCGGTTGATTTAACCGTTACCAACCCAAAATTCCCGAAATTTAGCGAAGAAGACGAATACCATGGAAAAACCACTTTGGTCTCTCGGATTGCTAGAGTCATTAAAAACCCAGACAAGCCAGATAACGATAATATCGCCGTCGCTTGGGTTTTTGAGAACCCCTTTGATGAAGCGAAGGTCACTGACAAAATCTCATCATTTTGCATGCAGCAGAAGCTAGTTGAACACCAGCAAAGTGTCGAACAAGAACTCAGCGATAAATACGGTGGAGGGTTCAAAAAGAAAGTCAAGAGATTCTAGTCATCTCGAAAACCGCATAAGCCGTTGGTCAATTTCTTCACCGAATAGCTTCTCCAGTTATCGTATCGAAGAAGAGTAGTTGTTTCTGATCAAAGTTTATCGAAACTATCTGTCCAACGGCTTTGTCAAAATCAGGTGAAGTTCTGACTTTCAGCATTACCGTTTCTCCCTCCCCGTTCTCCCCCAAACTAAGATCTACAATTGTTTCAGCACCTAAGGATTCAAACTCATATATTTCAGCCGGAATACCATTTGTACCTTGCCCGTCTTCCAAACTAATGTCTTCTGGGTGAACTCCAAGTATCACTTCACAATCCCTATCAACCGTTGCTAGTTTCTTTGCAATTTCCGCTTCTGTGATCTGCCACTGAAGATGACCTAAGAAACTCATCCGAATATTCTCACCTTCAGCCAAAACCTCGCAAGGAATCAAATTTATGCTTGGGTTACCAATGAAATCCGCCACAAAAAGGTTAGCAGGTGAACGATAGACCTCTGTGGCTGTTCCAACCTGCATTACTCCGCCATCCTTGAGGATCGCAATTCGATCCGCCATTGACATGGCTTCAGTTTGATCATGAGTCACATAAAGCGTCGTAATGCCCGTTTGACGTTGACGCCATTTAATCTCAGCCCGCATTTCAGCTCGCAATTTCGCATCTAATGCCGAGATTGGCTCATCCATTAAAAACACTTTTGGCTGACGTACCATAGCACGACCAAGTCCAACACGTTGTGTTTCTCCACCACTAAGTTGACTGGGTTGTCGTTCCAGAAGATGCTCAATATGCAACATCTCTGCGATCTCCACAACCCTTAAATTGATTTCAGAGTCGGAATGGCCCCTTGGGTGAAGGGGAAAAGCCATGTTTTCGTACACAGTCATGTGCGGATACAAAATATGTTCCTGAAAGACAAAGGCGACATCACGAGTGGCTGGGGTCATATCCGATATCAATTCATCATCCATATAAATCTCACCTTGTTCAGGTTGTTCCAAACCAGCTATACACCTAAGCGTCGTTGTTTTACCGGCCCCTGTGTGCCCCAAAATAACGAAAAATTCGCCATCCTCAACATCAAGGTTGAGATTATCTAACGCTATTTGACCGGAAAAACTCTTCTTGATATCTTTTAGTCTTAGATTCGCCATCACTTACCTTTTAACCGCACCAAAGGTAACACCACGCAGTAAATGCTTTCGCATCAAAAAAGTGAAGACCGCAACAGGTAACAAAAAGATGAAAGTTTTAGCCGCAATCATCCCCCAATCTACCCCACCAGATCCAGTTGCGCTGGTAATAGACGGAGGAGCAGTAACAGCTTTACCTCCAACCTCTGTCAACACAAGCGCAAAAGCAAATTCGTTCCAAGCTGTAATCAAACAAAATACCGCTGTGGCCGCAATTCCTGTTACCGACTGCGGAAAAACGACCTTGAAGAAACTCTGGAAACGCGTGTATCCGTCTACTAACGCTGCATCCTCATATTCCTTTGGGATTTCGTCAATAAAACCTTTCATCAACCAGACAGCAAATGACAGGTTGAAAGTAGTATACAACAGTATCAGACCCAAATGCGTATCACGTAACCCAAGTTTACTATACATCAGGTAAACCGGGATGACGACGACAACAGGAGGTAACATCCGCGTGCTAAGAATGAAAAACAGTAGATCTTCCTTTCCCAAGATTTCAAACCGCGAAAAGGCATAAGCGGAAAAGGTCCCTAGCCCAACAGCCAAAATAGTACTGCCGAACCCAATAACAATACTATTCAGTAACTGATGAAAATACTTTGAGCCAGCACCAGCCAGTACAGCACAAACGGCCACCAGAGAAAACGCAGCAAGACTCCCCCAAATAAGTGAGGCTTGTGTCATAGTAGCCGTGGTTTTTCTAATCAGCCAATAAGCAGCTACAGCATAAACTATCAACATCAGAAAATTGTAGTTCATTGTACTTATAAAAGCATAAAAATTAGTTAAGGCAAACAGGATACTGCCCATGGGGATCAACATCTGTACTATGGCCACATCTTTTTTGAGCGACAGACAAACCAACAAAATTCCAATTAGTGCTTCAACCAAGAAGACATAAAAGATCAGAGGAACTTCCATCGGCATTAGCTTCTGATAGTTTTCCCATGTTATACGAAACAGAAACTTGGGCACTTTGGTAACAATGTCACTTGGTGATTTTAAGGAAGTAATAATAATCCAATAAATCGGTATCAAGTAGACCACAACAGCTACGGCAATGATAATCAGAATAATATAGTGTCCAAGTCCTACCCGACGTTTACCTGCCAACCTATGCTTCTCCCTTTACCTGATTCAAATATTTAACATAGATATTACTTAGTGCAACAATAATAATTAAAAGAATATATGCCATGGCACAAGCCTTACCTGTATTGAAATTCCGGAACGCCAGTTTATAAAGGTTCATAGAGACTGTTTCTGTCGCCGTACCCGGCCCACCTTCACGCGTCAACACATAGACGATGTCGAACATCTTAAATGCATCCATCGTACGAAATAGCAATGCAATTAACAAAAGGGGTGAAACCAGCGGCAAGGTAATCTGGCGAAACTTGAACCACGTCGAAGCGCGATCGACATCTGCTGCTTCGTAGAGGTACTTAGGTATGGCAGATAACCCCGCTAGAGAAATCAGCATCATGAAAGGTGACCACATCCATGTATCAACGATCACTACGGCAATCATGGCAATCTTGGGATCTGTTGTCCAACCGATGGGTTGCATGTTCAACACGTTTAATACTGGACTAAGGAAATAGTTGACCAGTCCAGAATTATCGGAGGCGAAAATGAACCGCCAAAACAATCCGACCACAACCGGTGAGAGCATCATCGGTAACAGGATTAGCGTGGTAATTATTCCTTTGTAACGGAACTCACGGTTTAGCAGCAAAGCCAACCCAAAACCAATGATAAACTGGATTAGCACAGCCAGGACAACGAAATAAGCGGTAGTTTGAAAATACTCCCATACTTCGGGATCAGACAAAAGCCGAGAATAGTTACGCACCCCGATGAACTTCGCTGGCCGGGTTGGCAGAGAAGCTTTATAGCGATGAAAGCTTAAATACAACGACCACAGCAACGGAAAGATATTCATCAAAACCAACAAAATCATGGTCGGTGTAATGAACATTATCTTAATTTGATAGTCATTGAGACCTTTTGAGAGGTCTGTTGAACGCATGTAAAATCAATCTTTCTTGATGTTTAACTTAGGAGAAAAGTGTTTGGCACCTAAGGCGAACGATAAAAAAAAAGAGCAGCCGAATCAAGGATTTCTAATCGACTGCTCTCTCAGCTTTTATACTTTACTTCTCAGTTAACGCACGATAACCTTCCCAATCATCTGGGGCAGTAAAGTCTGTTTCCTTCATAACCGTCAGGACATTCTGCGGTGGAACATCTCCTGGCCATGTTTCCAAACAGGACTCAAGTATCTCTTTAGCTTCTGGCCAATTACCAGCCGTATAGTGATCTACCCCTTGACCAAAGGCCTGGTAATAAGATGCAAGATTAACGCCAGGAGGAACGTTAACATCACAGGAGTAGAGTTTCATGGGTTGTATACTTCCCTTGACTGTAATTTGATCTATCTGACGACACTTAGCCTTCATTGGTGGCGTCAACCCGTGATAGAAATCACCAGAGAGAAGAATGTCAACACCAAATTGCTTGGTAGCAGCTTCAAGCCTGGCAGACATGTTAACATTGGGTGACAGGTAAGAACAATCTACCTTGTAATTGGAACCAATTGCTCCTTCAATAGCCCAGCCGAGATGCAAACCAAATCCCATTTTAGTGGTAAAACCAGGAATTCTTTCTTGCAAACCTTCATGCTGAGTAATCTCCTGTAGCCTTCTAGAGGCATTGATTTCGTGAATAACCTCGATAAACGAGCCCAAGGCACCGTCACAGAGACTAAGCATCGTCTCACCCGGTTTGGGTTTCCAAATCAAGAGGAAAGCATCACCAATATTCTTGTTTGGTGCCCCTCCCGATTCAACAGTAGCATGATGCACAATGCCACCAATTTCATTAACGAAAAGCATAACATCTTCTTGCAAACATTCGGTGGCGTCTGTGAAACTTCTGATATCACAAAAACCATAAATGGCATCAATTTTCTCGCCCGGGATCATGACATCGAGGTCCCCGCCTGAAGCCATGTTATGAGCAATAATTTCTGCCCCAGCTTCACCGAAACCAATCTGCAACATACCCCCAATCTTGACCATGGCTTTTGTGACCACAGCTGTTTCACTGTCATCATCGTCCTGTCCCGCATCAAGAGCAGCCAAGGGATTGTCCGCCAGTTCTCGGACAATATCTGTCATCTTCATGATTGGACCGATAAACAGTTTTTCAGCATCCGATTGGAACAGCATAGAACCAGTACCAAGAAGCACAACAACAAACAACGTCATGAAGAAAGCATTTTTACCTTCCATAGCTTTTTCATGCCGGATATCGAACCAAGCTTGGCTCTGCGCATTAGGAGTAAAGATCCGTAGAACATCAGACTTCTTTAATACCGTCTCTTCACGTTTGTCGAAACGCGCAGTCCCTGCTTCGGAAATCGGAGACATAATCAATGTTTTATCCCAAGCCGACTCAACGGTTTCACCGTTTAGGTTCAAATAAACCAATCTTGGCGGAGCGAGGGCAATAATCGCATTAATCTCGTCAATACGCATTTTCCGCTTTATATCTGCGGCTTTATCCTCTTTAGTGTCTATGCCTAACGTCCGAAACTCTTTATGCTCTGCTTCCAAGGTTGTCAAATCGGCGTACTCATCCCGCACCAACTCGCCTTGAAAGTTGAATTTCCTCTTGTACTGCTCTACCAAGAGTTCTTGCATCTCCCCAGAAGTTTGTTCAAGTTGACCCAAACCAGCGGTATCGAACGGACGTGGTGGTTGATAGTCCAACATAGCCACAAAAATCAACATCAACATAACACCAACAATCGCTTTTCGAGTCATCAAATCGCCAAAAACACCACCGATAGCACTGGGTGCGAGTTCTCCAAGGTCATCATCCTCATCATCCTCAGGTAACTCTTTACCCATCATTTTTTGAATAGCAGGTAAAGCTTTTTTCAACAGTTTAAAGATTCGTGCGATTCGACCGGCTCTGGCACCAGCACGTGCGGCCCGACCAGCTCTGGCAATAGCCAAACCTCCACCAGCTCCACCACCCATTCCCAAAGCAGCAGCCAGTGGTTCGGATATCATAGGCACATCCGGAATCAGCGATAAAGCAGCAATAAAGTCCAACCAGAAGAAGAAACCTTTACCACCATTAAAATAACCATCTTTACAAATCCACTGAAGAAACCATTCAACAAAAAACAGGATTAAAGCAATGAAGGATACAGTGTGCATAATCTTGTACTGCTCTTGAGATATCCCAACCCAAGCAGCAATATCAGTTCCAATAAGCGCATAAATCGTGGTAATGAGCATAAGCGCCTGAAAAAGTTTGGTATCAACAAATGCCTCCATGCTTTGTATGAACTGTGGCCGAGAATCCTCGATTTCCTCGGGCACCTCAGTTTCCTTAGCAGAAGCACTTACTTCCGCAGGAGAAGCACTTACTTCCGCAGGAGAAGTTTCTGCTTCCTCAGCAACTTCAACTTCATTTTGTTGTTCGTCTTGCAAACCATTCACTCCTATAGCTTGTAAAAATGTAGAATAAATCACAGAGCATACTTAAAAGACCAACCCAGTTACACTTTGCGAAGAACTTGATTCCGTTACATTTAACATCTCACTCAGGTTCGTTTTTTTAGATCATTCGTCGTAGTATCCCGCCTCTTCAAAGATCTCTTCATGCTTGTTAGCAATGGTATCTAGAGCCTCTTTAGCAGATTTGGATCCAACGACAACAGCGTTCCAATTTGTTTGGCAAACAGCCAATAGTTCAGCATATTCCGGGATAGCCCAGAAATCTCGCAAGTAAGGAAAACTGGCAGCAAAAGCTTTGTTGAAAGGAGTCGCATTCAGAAAGGCATCAGACTGCAGAACTTCTTTGTGCGGCGTAAATCCACCAAGCATAGCCCATTTTTCCTGAACCGGTTTCTGAATAAACCATTTCATGTAATCCTTAGCAACCTGCTGACGCTTAGAATAGGAGGAAACCGACATTCCCTGCCCCCCAATACTAATGTAATGCCCTTTAGGTCCTTTAGGAGCAATAAAGAAACCACTTTTATCGTGGTAATCCGGATTTTGTGCCGGGTCCACCGCGCCAGGCAGAAAAGCAAAATAGTCCATGGCCATAGCAACCTTACCTGCCTTATACGCATCTAGCGTTTCTTGCCAATAGTAGTTCGGAGCATCAGGTGGCGAGAATTCTATCAGTTCCTTATAATATTCCAAAGCTTTCAATGAATCATCGCTGTTAATATGACCTTTAACTTTGTAGGTCTCGGTATCGCCGTACGATCCGCCAAAAGACCACATCACCTGCTGGAACCCCATAGTGATTCCATCATACTCTTTACTAAAATAAGTAGCTATACCATACAGATCTGGTGGACGAGTAAAGAATTCAGCCACGTCCCGCAACTGTTGATAAGTCTTGGGTACGTGTAACTCATACCCATATTTATCCTTAAATGCTTGCTGTTCCTTTGGATTTTCAAACAGGTCTTTACGATAGACATAACCGTTAGCATCCACCTCAGCTGGAAGCGCCCAGTATTCTTTGCTCCCCTTGGGATATTCAGCAAACGCTGTCATCGCTGGCCCATAAATGGAATCCACATCAATATTTTTGTCAAACCAATCAGTCAATTTAACATAATGCCCACCAACAGAGTTGCTGCCAAGCCATTGGCTATCCCCGATAACAATGTCATAACTATCACTCTTGCCAACAAAACCTAGATCAATCTTATTCTGAAAACTTGGCCAAGGGATTTGAACAACTTCCACATCAATTCCAGTTTCTGTGGTGAAATCTTCAGACAATTTCTGTAAATAATCCGCCGGCGGCCATTCAGCCCAAGCCACTCTTAATGTTTCTCCTTCAGTTTTAACAACAAACAAACCCAAAACTAGAAAAAAAACGGCAGGCAACCATAATAATCTGCTTCTCATCCCAAACTTGCTCCTTCCTAAATTCATTCAGTCTAAAAACACATTAGTCCCATACAAAAAGCCTGATCGATTATAGCAGAGAGAAAAAAAATACGCAAGCCAATAATTCCGATATATTTTAACGATTATAATATCTAACCCGAAATGTTTTTTTTCAGGAATTTGATCCCAATTATGTTTGATCCCAAACACAATAATACCAGTGATACTAACATAATTAAAAGAACCAATTGCTGAACAACTACCATCGAATAGTCCTCAAGCAAACCAAACCGGTTTTCAGCGATAAAAACAAATTGCCAAACCATCAAAGGAATTACCAACACCACGAGGTTAACAATCATTGTCAAAATCATGGTAACAAGCCGAATCCCAGGTCTCTGCCTCCGAGTTTGACTATGCACATCAATCTCGCAAATCCAGGGCAAGGAACCAACAGCGGTGTTAAAAGCAGTTACACTTGTAAGCAACAGGGTAGACATTCCCAAAACAGGCAACCATAACCTGCCTGGCATCTTGGTAACAATCATGATCGCAAATATCCAGGCATTGGCATAGACGGTTGCACAAAGTGTGGCCACCAAAAACTTACTTCGAAAAAGTAATTTTGGTGAAATCATGCTCGACTTGAGAATCCACCATGTGTCTTTTTCAACTTTGAAGCCCGACCAAGTTAAGCCGAGACTCGCTATAATGCTGTACAACATGACTTGCGAAAAAACGCCAAATATAGAACTTTCGTCAAACCTTTCCATCCCTTTTTGGTGCACCTCCGACGAGATCATCATTAAAACAATGGTTAATATCACTGACAACATTACAACCATGACTATCCGTCCTCGATAACGGATAAAAACCAAGAAATCTTTCACCATCATAGATCTAATTTTCCCGCGCCATATCCAGTTACTTAGGACAACCGATTTTGCTTTCTTTTTTTTGCGTCTCACTGTCCTTTGAAAAAGTTCCCAACTGTGATAGTAAATCTTTGACGCGGTAAATACCGCCAGTATTGGGAGCGCCAAACCAACGCTGGCTAATTGTGCCAACCAATACCATTCAATACTATTACTTTCCGGATGTAAGCTTAATAGAAAATTGGTTGCCCATCGTTGCGGATACCAACTCCAATTCTCGGCACTGTTTTGGGAAAGATAAGTCTGCGCAAACTTATACGAATCCTCAATTGCCAGAAATGAGAAGGAGAGAATAGCAATAACTCCTATGGTAATTACAGCTACAAGGACCTTGAACATACCAACCACTTGACGAGACAGAAAAAAACGATTAATAACCAATATTAAAATAATTGTTTGAGTCATGATAATGACAAACAAAAGCAAACAAACCAAAAGAAGAAACAGATAGAAATACCAAGCAAACTGGACCCCCCACAAACGTTCAACCAGCTGCACGAAAAAAAACCACGGTAAAACCAACCAAACTACCATGTTGAAGAGATTGGCACCCAAAATAGCAATTAGCTTTGAAGCAAAAGTAACAGTTGAAGAGATCGATGCAGACAATAGAACTGCGTTATCAGGAGCCTCATAAAGTCGAACAATTGAACCTTGAATGGCATCTTTTATCAGTATCAAAGTGCCGAGTCCCACTAAGAAACTGACTACTCTGGATACGGCAGTTATTGAATTGGCATCCCTCAGTAATCCCTGACCGATCAAACTAAATGACGCTTGCATAATAAAAAAGAAAGCAAAAAAAATAATGGCAAAAGCAACCAGTCCCAGTAACCTTTTCTTTTGAGTATCTGCATCATAGCGAATTGTATTCAGCCAAGACTGAAAATCAGTACGAACTAACAAAACCAGATCATTCATAACTTCTATCTTCCGTCAACTCCAGAAAAATGTCTTCCAAGCTTAGATCAGAGTTTTCCTCTGTATTCCGAAGTTCATCAATGGTTCCAATTGCAACGAGTTTCCCACCTTTAATAATAGCTATACGATCACAAATTTTTTCCGCAATTTCAAGAATATGAGTTGTCATAAATACCGTGTGACCTTCATCACAAAGGTCACGGAGAATTTCCTTGACCAACCTAGCACTTTTAGGATCAAGCCCGCTTGTCGGCTCATCAAGAAAGAAGAGACGAGGCTTGTGAACCAAAACAGCAGTAAGCAAGATTTTCTTCTGCATACCATATGAGTAGCCCTTGATCAAATCATCCTCGAAACCAACCAAATCGAAAATTTCCAGAAAATGTTCCATCCGATTTTCAGCAACTTTCGGGTCCACTTCATACAAATTAGCCATAAAACGAACAAACTGGCGACCAGTCAGCGTTTCGTAAACTTTTGGAGTATCCGGCACAAGCCCTGTAATTGCTTTAACCTGCCTTGGGTTAAGAGATACATCAACACCACCAATGATTGCGGTGCCAGATGTCGGCCGAATCAAACCAGTTAACATATTAATCGTTGTCGTCTTACCAGCACCATTTGGCCCCAGAAACCCGAAAAGTTCGCCAGGTTCTATCTGCAAGTTAATTTTATCAACAGCAATAATTTGACCAAAGGCTTTGGTCAAATCAATGGTAGAAATCATCATTTCACTTCAATCGCAGATGCATGTTATGATATTGGTATGGGAAAAAAATTTATAGTATTGCAAAATGTCGAATGCGAAGGACTCGGTTCATTAGCGGACATTTTAATATCACACGGTTATGATTATAAAATTGTTCAACTCGACAAAGGAGAAGATGCTCCAAAAACGATGGAAAATCATGCTGGATTGATTATCCTTGGCGGTCCCATGAACGTATATCAAACAGACCTATTCCCTTTTCTCCTAGATGCAGACCGACTCATCAAACAAGCCATAAATACAGACAAACCACTACTTGGGATCTGCTTGGGCTCACAACTGATTGCCAAGGCATTAAACACAAAAGTCTATGCAGGAGAAAAAAAAGAAATAGGCTGGTTACCAATCTCCCTTTCGAATCAGGGAAAAACAGATCCGCTTTTCAACCAGTTGCCCTCCGAGCTCACTGTTTTCCAATGGCACGGTGATACGTTCAACCTTCCCCCAGGTGCGATTCATCTCGCCAGTTCCGACCTGTTTCAAAATCAGGCTTTCCGCTTAGGAAAAGCTTGTTACGCACTGCAATTCCATTTGGAAGTAACAAGCAAAATGATTAATACTTGGCTGGATGAATACCAAACCGAACTGGATTCATTGAAAGGAATTGTCAATCCTCACCAGATTCAGCAACAAACTAACATAGAAGTGGAAAGACTAACTCATTACAGCCACGCTGTTTTTTCTAATTTTCTGATAAAAGTTGTCAATCCAATTTATAATTGACCACAATTCTAAGAGATATCTACCGATCTAAGAGATATCTATCGATCTACCTGTTTCAGTGGATTGGTAAACTGCATTCATGATCTTCTGAACGTTTAATACCTCTTCAGGATCTACGGGCGAGGGAAGACCATTCCGAATGGCATCGATAAAACACCTGACCTCGGTTTCGTGACCTCCTGGCCCAGAGGGGAGCTCGATCAGAGTGTTAGCCAGTTTCCCATCACGTTGCTCAAAAACTGTATCTCCAACCACATGTACACCACCATCTGTACCTAGGATATAAGATCCACCAACGTTTTCAATATTAGAAGCCCATGATGTCTCAATGGTCAACATAGCTCCATTTTCAAATCGAACCGATCCAGTAGCAAAATCATCGACATCAAAATTATCAACATCCCAAACTCCCCAATCGGGATTAATGACATCATGCCGATCACCAAATTTGGTCATAGCTGATCCAAAAACTGAGATCGGTTTGGGCGCACCCATCAACCAGATAACATGATCAATTGCATGAACTCCAATATCGAAGAGGGTACCACCACCAGATACATCCTTGCGTGTGAATCCACCCCAACTTGGAATTCCACGTCGACGCATGGCCATCGCTCGTCCATAATATATCTGACCAAGCCTTCCATCATCAATGAGACTTTTGAGGTACAAGGATCCGGGGCTGAAACGAGATGCCAAGCCAATCTGCAGTATTCTCTGGTGTTCCTTGGCGACGTCTGTCATCGCTTGAGCTTCGGCAACGTTGACTGCCATTGGCTTCTCACACAATACATGACAATTGGCTTTCATGGCTGCTATAGAAGGTTCAGCATGAAAAGCATTAGGCGTGCAAACACTTACAGCCTCAATTTCATCGATTTCAAGGAGATCTTCCCAATCAGTAAAAACGTTCGATATATTAAACCGATTTGCTGCATTTTCAGCAACTTCGGGTTTAATGTCAGCAACAGCGATTACATGAACGTTTTCAATTTTCTGATAATTCGGAATATGAACACTGCATGCGATACCTCCCGCTCCAATAATCCCAACTTTGATCTCTTTCAAAAACTTCTCCATCTGCAAAAAAATTAACATGACTCTAATTTGGTTATTCTAGTAGTAGCCAAAGAAAAGTTCAAGACGAAAATCTGAGTCCCAACTTGACATTTGGACTGGACATCAATTAAGCTGTCAAACCGATGAGACTGAAATCTTTGATAATCATATCCATCTTCTTATCTAGCAGAGGGGTCAATGCAGACCCCAACCTTACTTTTGAATTCAATTCGTCGGTCAATCGAGTAATCGAAAAACTGGAGACGGACGGGGTCATTAATGGTCTACATCGTCACACACGCCCCTATAACCGATCAGATATAGCAAAGATTGTAGAGATTGCCCAACAGCGGATCAAATCTGGAGGACTCACACCTACCCAAATCCATCTTCAGCTACTACAGAAATTGGAACATCAACTCCAACTAAATCCCGACTCGAATCCGACTGAGAAATTCCAGACGCGAAGTCTAATATCATTACGAAGTCACGCCGAAAACCCCAAGATCACACCTTCCTATCAGCAAGCTCTGCTCTACCAGCTTGGTTCAAAGGTGATTATCTACCAAGAATTAGAGGTAGATAACCTTTTTAATCATGCTAAATCCGGAACCAAATATCCAACCCAAGGCTCAACCGCAGAGAAAAGAATTAATCAATGGCAAGGTGATTACACCGCTGATTTCAAGCGAGCTTACCTAGACATTCCTGTCACTAAAGGAACCAACTTAATCATTGGGAGGAATCAGATCTTTTGGGGAACCGGCCGCCGACACTCAGTAGGAATATCAGATAACTCTCCGCCATTCGATCTAATATTCATTTCCAGTAATTTCTCCTCAGTACGTGGGACAGCTTTCATTTCAAAGCTAGATCGTATGTGGCATCAGGAGAAGCAACGATACTTAGCAGACCGCTATCTATCAGGACACCGCCTTGATTGGCGTCTGAGCGATCGAATTGAACTCGGGATTTCAGAAATGGTGCTTTATGGTGGTGATGCGAGAGGGCTAGAATGGTATTATCTTAATCCAATTCTGCCGTACTACGCCAGTCAGTTCAATGCAAACACCGAGAAGGAGGGCCTGACACGAAACGATAACATCATGCTGCTTTTCGAGGGAGCCGTCCGTCCCGTCAAAGGATTGCGTATCTACAGCGAGCTTTTTGTGGATGATTTTTCGTATACTGGACACGGAGACCCAAACGATTTGGCTTTTTTGACCGGTATCATATGGAATAATTTGCTAAAATCGCAGCAACTATCATTAGTCGCTGAGTACGCCCGTGTCAATCGTTGGACATACACCCATTTGGTGGAAGAAAACCAATACACGCATTTTGGATCAATCATTGGTCACCGAATTGGAAACGATGCCGATCAACTTTACTTGGAAGCAAACTACTGGTTGAACGCTAATACAAGATTAGCTTTATTTTGCCAGTTCAATCGTAACGGAGAAGCAAATGTGAGACATCGTTTTCGAGGAGAAAAGTATTCTGAGGTTACTTTTCCATCTGGTACAGTTGAAGGAAAGCACCAGATTGGGTGCAATTTCAGCTTAGACCAAGCCAGCAATTGGCAATTCAATTTTCAATTTTCCCACATGATTATTCTAAACAAATATCACAAAATCGGGCCTAGGGAACATCATAGCCAGCTTGCTTTCCAAATTGGCTATCAGTACGACTGGGACGCGTCCAGAACAGCTGTTTTACCTTGAACTCCTCGGCACCTTGTGCTAAAATGGCGCAGGGTTAGTTGAGTCTTGGAGAAGTTCTAATGGATCAAATAAAAGTGGTCATTATCGGGGCAGGGAAACGGGCCTCGGAAGGGTATATCCCTACTATTCAAACCTTGTCGGACCGATTTCATCTGGCAGCCATCCATGATATTGACCCGGATCGAGCCGCTGCCACTGGTGCGGAATTCGACATTCCATCTTACTCCAATTTGGAAGAAATGTTTTCAAACGTCACCGCAGATTTCGCAATTATTGCCGTACCAGCACTTGAAATCCATCAGGCGACAATGGACACCGCCGAATTTGACTTACACCTATTGGTTGAAACTCCAATATCAATCGATCTCGCGTCAGCAGATCAAATTGCGCGAATAGCTAAAATTCATAACGTCAAACTGGAAATCGCAGAAACTTATTATCGCCGCCCACATGAAAGAATCAAACAATTAATGATTCAAGAAGATATCTTTGGCAAGATCAACTTAGCTTACTGCCGTTTTGTCGGAAAAGGATATCATGCTGCTAGCATCTTGAGGAGTTATATTGGTTTCGGTATACCTCCAGTTCATGTTTGGGGACATCAGCAGGACTTTCAAGTACAACCGCACACCCAATTCCCCAATGCAACCGATAAAACTGATACGGAATGCTGGCAACATGGCGTGATAGAATTTCGTGATGGTAAACGAGCAGTTTACGATTTTACCACTCTCTCCTATGGCTCACCGCTTCGTTGGCACCGCTCCAAGGCAACCACTGAAATATATGGCGAAAAAGGGATGTGTGTTGGGCTTGAACCAATGATACTCAACGGAGACGGCAAAACCCATCCGATTGTAATCAGAAGGCAAGAAACAGTAATTGCAGACGTAAATGTCCTAGAGGCTTACGTGGCGGAGACAAAACCGGAGATTGTGTGGGAAAATCCATTTCGGGAATATCCATTAACAGATTCTCAGGTTGCACTTGCACTGTGTCTTACCGATCTTGAGAACGCAATCCGTAATGACACAGATTTGGAATACGGTTTTTTAAACGCGCGGACAGACAGGGAAATTGATCTTGCCATCGGAGCCTCAGCTGATAATAATGGAATAGGAATCGAAATTCTATAAAACAATCAGCAGATATCGACCTACCCAGAGATGAATTGATGCGGATGCGCGGGCTCATAGTCGAATATAATCTTAACGAAGCAGCAAAGCTACTGGGAATATCAGCTGGGGTTTTGCAGGCCAAAGTGGATAATGGTCACCTTTCACACTACTACAAAACTGATAAAAACGACTATGTTTTTCACGAAGCCAGCATCGAAGAAAACAAAACGCTATTATCCTACCAGCAATTAAACCAATCTCCAGACAGAACCTAAATTTTCAACCTCTATTCAAAACAAATAAAATACAGACCAAAATCGGAAGGGCTATAAATAGCAGTTTGACTTCCAGCAAGTAGCCTCGATAGCGCAGCGTTCGCGGATCTCCTGCCGACAAACGATTGATGAAATCAATTCGGTTCTCGATTGATGGGTGCGTTGAGAAAATCTCAAATAGCCGTTGAATAGACTTGGGAACATGGTTATAGTGGGCCAACCGTGCTAGAGCTGATTGGAATGTTGCTGGCCTTCGCGTTGCAGTGACTGAATACAAATCCGCTTGGTATTCTAGGCGCCTCGATAAATATCGAAAAACTAGAACGAAGTAAAGGAAAAAGAAAATAATCGTTTCAAGAGAAGACAATAGCGGCAAATTCGATGGATTGATTTCAATTAGAGTTGCCATGTAAGTATAAAAAATTGCATAGACAAAAAAATAGCACATTGAAAACACCAGATAGATCAAAATATGTCGATAGCGTACATGACCAAATTCATGAGCAACAATTGTTTCAATTTCATCATCTGAAAAATATTGTAACAGCCTATCAGTAAGAAATATATTCCTTGTCCACGGTAAAAGCCCTGCAACAGCCGCATTCGCCATAGCTAGAGACTTTGTTTGCCAAACAAGAACATCTTTATATTTCACCTTGTCTCGCTCTGCTAATTGGGTAATCCTGTCCCTTAATTCTCCATTTGGCAGTGGGACGGCCGACCACACCAGTCCCAATAGTAGCGGAGAATACGCATAAGCCAACAGAACAATAACTGTCATAATCAAAAACGGGATGTAGGTATGACGATGAATTTGCTCCGGGAGATAAGCGATAAAATCCAATGCTAAAAAATAAACAAACAATGGAACCAATGGAAGAATCATCAGCTTGAAATGCGTTTCCATGTAATCACGTCGTTTCGGATGCCGGAAAGCGACACGCTGAATTACTTCATAAAACGAGATCTCGAGTAGCATTAATGCAATAATCATTGGCATAATGGAAAAAAACAGATGCGCGGTAGTGGAACCAGACAACCTCCCGAGTAACAGGGATACAAACTCAGGAAGATTCAACCAATAAATCTGGTAGGCATAGACAACCAAAATCAGTATTTCAAAAAGGACTCTTGATTTCTTGATAAGATATATTTTACGCGTTCGGCTACTAGGATTTATCGGTATAGTTCTTGTCGCCCACAAACCAAACAGATATGCCATAATAGCAGGACCAACCACCATTATTAGCGTAACAAGGCAAATCTGCTGGTAGTTGGTTGAGACGTGATTCTCACCGGGCTCAAAAGATATCAGGAATATTAGCCCGGCAATGATAACAATGCTAATCTGACCCATCTCACAAAAATTCCATAAAGACGTAATTGGCCAACATCAACCCTCGGTCTGTCAACCTGAGATGATTGTTTGATGTTTCAACCAGTTCGAGTTCAGCTAAATGGTTAATCGTCTGTTTAAATTCTCTGGTAATCGGTTGCCCAAAAAGTTTCTGATAACGATCAAAACAGATTCCATCGCGCTTACGTAACCCCAAAATAATCGTTTCAGCCCTTTCTTGAATTCCAATCAAACTTTCCCTATACACGATAGGCTTTTTGACTTGACCAACTTGTTCGATGTATTCCGGAATACCACGCACATTTGTGTAACGGCATCCATCAATATAGCCACTTGCTCCAGCCCCCAAGCCAATATACGGTCCATTATCCCAGTAAGTCAAATGATGTTTAACATCACAACCAGGCTTAGCGAAGTTGGATATCTCATAATGAAGGTACCCTGCTTGTGTCAACCTATCAATAGACAATTGGTACATATACGCTTCAAGTTCGTTATTCAGGAGCACCAGTTTACCAGCATTCCACCAATCATAAAACTTGGTCCCTTCTTCTAACGTCAGGTTGTAAGCAGAAACATGATCAGGCTCCAAATCAATGACTTTATCAAGCGAATATTGCCATTGATCAAGCGTTTGTTCTGGAAGCGCAAAGATAAGATCCAGATTGATGTTATCAAAATTGTGTTCTCGAGCTATTTGGTAACTGCTCAGCACATCATTGACAGAGTGGATACGACCAATCTGCTGCAGAATGCCATCATCCATAGCTTGAACCCCAAAACTCAGTCGATTCACACCACTGTCACGCATTACTGCTAATTTTTCCGCGTCAATTGTACCTGGATTACACTCAATCGTAAATTCTGCATCAGTCTCAATATGAAAATTCTCCTGCAAATTCGTGAACATCTTTTTTAATGAATTCGGCGACAGAATCGATGGTGTTCCACCACCTATGAAGACGGTCTGAAGTGACACAACCATAGGTGCATACGCGTTCATTTCAATCTGAAGTGCGTTGAGGTATGCATCTGCCCGTTCCTTGTGGAAAGGATAAGTGTTAAAGTCGCAATAGAAACACTTAGTAGCACAGAAAGGAATATGTATATAAAGTGCGGTGGGACTACCCATCTGTGTTTACCCTCTTTAATCCTTAGTTAGTTTAAAAATTAGACAGTAGGAACTAGATATTATTCTACTTAATAGTTGCTAAATTCAAATTACTTCGAAACCCTACACACATTATGAGAATAATATCACGTAAACATACTGAAAAGAAACCTCATACAGATCTCAACCAAAATCAGACTTGATCTAAACACAAGATTAGCTTGAACAAAATTGACGCTCCAATTTAAAACGAACTTTGCCCAAAAATCGAAGACTCATCTTCCGAAGACAATACCACCTAAAACTTACAATTTTCTTGCGAATATGCTAAACTGCCAAAGTCTGTTTATGGTTCTTTTAACTCATTACATATTTTTTTATTTTTCGTAAATCTAAGCAATGCGATAAAAATCCGAAGACACCTAACTTTCCAATAGTTTATTGTCAACAATAAACTGACATGGGCATGAAACTAGATAAAGATTAACCAACATGGAATATGACATCTTACTTAAAGGTGGTACTGTTATCGCCCCATCAGATGGTTTGAACGATCAGGCCGATGTTGCGATTGCTAATGGCCTGATCACTGCAGTGTCGAAAAATATTGATCCCCAAAAAGCCGAACGGACCATTTCTGTTTCAGGTAAATATGTGGTGCCAGGACTGATTGATATCCATGCTCATGTTTATGTGGGTGTCACAACTTGGGGCGTTTCTGCCGATCCAGCTTGCCAAACGACGGGAGTAACCACCATCGTCGATGCAGGTAGTTCTGGTTGGGCAACTTTTCCCGGCTTTCGCAACTACATAGTGAAACCCACCCAAACGCGTATATTATGCTATCTGCATATATCTGGAATTGGGTTAGTCTATGGCCCGGTGGGAGAGATGCTTGATCTTCGATACGCAGATCCCGGAAGGGTCGCAGACACAATTATTGAAAACCGCGATCTGATTGTTGGTGTTAAAGTCCGTCAAGGTGGGGCTCAAGTTGGTGACAATGGAGTGGAACCTTTAAAACTAGCTATAGACGCAGCTGAGCGAGCTGGTGTCCCTATTATGTGCCATATTGGCGCTGGCGTTTCGCTTCCTGAAATCTTAAAGCTTATGAGGCCAAAAGATGTAATTACCCACTGTTTTCAAGGAATAGGAGACTCTATTCTTGATGGCAAAGGAAGAGTTATCCCTGACGCTTGGGCAGCTCGTCAGGATGGCGTCATCTTCGATGTTGGACATGGAGGAGGAAGTTTCAGCTACGATGTTGCAAAACAGGCGATGGAGCAGGGATTCATTTCAGACGTAATTAGCACCGATTTACACACTGGTAATATCAACGGACCTGTTTATAATCTACCAACTACTTTATCAAAATTCTTACATCTTGGTCTCTCGTTGGAGGAAGTTATTGAAAAAGCAACCAGCCAACCAGCCAAAGCAATTCAGCGTGATGATGAGATTGGACGGCTCAAGATTGGATCCCCCGCAGATATAACTATCTTGGATCTTTTGGATGGAGAATTCGAATTCTGTGACACTCACGGAAAAATGTTTACTGGCAACCAAAAACTAGAGGCATTGTTCACCATTAGTCAACAAAAAATTACTGAATGTCCCGCTATTTGAAAAGTAACCCGATTTCAAATAAGCGTAATCCAGCTGATGTACTTAGCAGAGAAAAAGAAATTTTCTTGCGATTAAGCATACGATTTGATCCGCTAGGGCCGAAATACCAGAACAAACGGTTCTTCGAAATCAGTTAATCAAATTCATTGACCAGATATTAATGTGAAGAAACAAACAGAATTCCATATAGCACTTTTTCATTGATTGGTAAATTATTTCCGGACTAAACTACAATCCTAAGTTTACTTTGCTCCCTGCTAACTCCCTCTATTCACACTTCAACGAATTTGGCATCTGAGTTTGCCGAATTTATCCATCCTTTTGATCTACTATAAGTTTTTTCAGGATTGCCTGAAGCATCCTTCCCCAACTCAAAGTTCTCACCAAAACTTCTTATATTCAACCTTCCAGTCGGAAATACCGCATCAATAAATTTCATTTTGCAGTCATCAATAATCCGTACCACATTCTGAATATCATAGGTATCGTCCACATCATAACCATCAATAACAACTTCGATTTTGGGTTGAAATTCAACCAATATCCTCTTGGCGCTTTTAGTCCTCTTCCTCATCTTCAGTTAGTTCTCCTTACTATTTTGCCTAACGATTGTCAATCTTTCGTCAATTAATCAATTTCCTTAGCTAAAGGCAAAAAGCATACCAATGATAATAATATTCTCTATCGCTGATTTCTGATGATAGCTCTCGACATTAATCATGATTGGATTTCCGAGGCATTGATTTCCCAAAAATCTTTATTTGTAAAAGCAATATTTCGCGTGAAATCTATCCAGAAACTGTCAAATTTTAGTCCTCATTTAGCAATTAAGGGCCATTCTCCAAACCCAAATCGGAAATTATTACCGCTATTAGACAATATATTTATCTAGATAATTAAAACAACCAAAAACAATTAAAATGTACAGGGAGAATATGAGGGAAATTCTATCGATACGATACTCTTCCAACTGGGAGCCCGTACCTCCTTCCATTTGCATTTCTTTGTTAATGACTTTCAACTAGCTGTTTGACCAAGTATGTCTATTTAATCAATGCGTTGACCTCAACTGGATGTCCGCACAACAAGATTATTTCAAAACTTGGTTACTAATCCAAGTACAAATTGCAAATAAACACATTCGAAAAAGTGATCAGCGATTTTGGCTTGATTGATCAATCACATACGTGTTATTTTACCCACACGTATCAAGGAGATAGAAAATGGTTTTTATGAAAGTCAAACAACAATCTGTATGTTTTCATATTCGGAATCTGCTGATCTTGACCGGAATAGCTTGTTGTGTTTTCGAGGGGATAGCCGAGCACAACTGGAACAAACAGATTAAGGATTTTAAACCGATGGTCGTCAATATCGAAACCTCATCGGAAATCGCCTTTGAAACAGAGTCAAAAGGCACTAGCTTTGCCACTGGTTTCATCATTGATGCTGAGCGTGGAATCATCGCTACCAATCGACATGTAACAGGCAGTAGCCCATCTTACGTCAAAATCAATTTCTATGATGGTAGTTTCACTGAGGCACGAGTACTTTATTACAATCCCACCCACGATTTCGGATTTTACCAGATTTATCCAGAAGAAGTACCTTTTGCACTACAAGCTGTACAATTGGGCTCCTGGAAAGCGTTAGCTTTAGGTGATGAACTTCTCCTAATCGGAAACAATGAAAAAGAAGAATATTCAATTAAATTCGGTACCGTAGCCAATCTCAACGTAGACAAAGGAGACCGCCACTCTAGCTACATACATACAACTTTCGATCGGACAGGCGGTTCCAGCGGGAGTCCTGTCTGGAGCACAAAAGGTGAAGTAGTTGCTATCCATGCACGCGGTACCGACACATCAAGTTTTGAATTGCCAATAGAGTACCTAATTGATGCTTTAAAACAAATTCAAAATAATTCAAAAATTCAGCACGGAGAAATTGGCGTTGACCTGGAACTAATATCTATTGGTGAGGCAATTAAGCATTTTAAGCTTCCAGAAGCATCCCGACTTGAGATCGGTCCCTCAGAAGCTAGTACACCCAAAGTCATGCAAATTGCGTCCATCATTCCTAGGACAACAGGGAATAAACTGCTACGCGCTTCAGACATTATCTATCGAATTAATGGCCAGCTTATTCGTGATGATCTGTACAGTTTTGATTTTATTCTGAACGAACAGGTGGATAACACCATCAGTTTAGAAGTTTACCGAAACGGAGAGAACATCGTTGTTGACGTTCCAGTAGAGAACTTGGAACAGAGAAAGATTAGCAGATTCGCCCGTTTTTCCGGTTCAATCTTTCACGACATCACACCTAAATTAAGGAGATTACTCTACTTTGAAGGTAACGGAGTTTATCTTCCACAAGCAGACGCAGGCAGTAGTTTTTCAATGCTAGGTCGACGTGAAAGAAACGGGAACTCCAAAGTTGTAATTCAGGTAATTAACGGCCATCAAATTGCAGACCTAGACTCATTCATTCAAGCCTGTCAAGGAATTCCCAACGGAGCACATACTTACGTTGTTATCCGCGACTTCAACCTATTTGATAGTTCACCTACACCAAAGAGTTTAACAATTAACCTCAAATTTGGGCCGTTACAAGTATTTGAATGGAATCAGAACCTACTTGATTGGGAACAAATGAAGATGCAATCGTTGTCGGAAACCAATCAATAATTGGTAGTAAACAGAACATCTCTATTATATTTTGTGCGTTCACTCTCCACATACTTGAAACTCCACACACAATCTCGAAAAAACCTGAATCGACTTAACGCCCCTAACATACTATCCACCAGTAAGCAACGTTAACCGTAAATCAAAACACAATTAAGATAAAAAATGGAACTGATTGCATCCCTCTCACAAATACCTTGGGAGATGTGGATATTCGGTGCACTATCCTTGTCAATTGGGTGGGGGATCCGAGGTAATTTTGGGCACGAAATTGGTGCCGCCATGCCAGGAGCTCTAGCAATCATGGCAATTGTCATCATGTCAGGACGTCCGGATTGGTGGCAACGAATTCATTACTTTGCCATGTTTGGCGCTATTGGCTGGTCGTTTGGCGGTAGCATGTCATATATGCAGGTCATATCATACACACATTCTGGTCACTCACTAACAATTTTTTATGGATTTGCTAATCTATTTGCTATTGGGTTCTTATGGGCTGCTCCCGGCGGCATGGCAGTAGCTATGCCCGCTATTCTAAAGAGTGACCAACTGCAACTCTTTTTCTTACCTTGCTTAGCAGTTTTTATCGGTTGGGCACTGCAGCAGTTTTTCGTTGACTTGTTTTTCCACCAGGATCCCAGGCAGCGTCACGAAAGCCCCCTATATTGGTATGATACTGATTGGCTTGATGTGTTGATTGCAGTAATTGCGATCATGATTGTGGTCATCATACGCGGAGGGTTTGACTTCTCTACCTCACTGATCTTGCACATGGGAGTTGGTTGGTATGCGGCATTCCTAATATTAGTCAATCTGCTAAAATTTCGGATGACTCCACCGCGTGGCGACAATTGGTCAGGTTGCGTGGGAATTGTATCGGGAGCCTTGGTCTTCTGTTTCCGTAATGGCCTTGAGCAAGTCGCTCTAGCCATACTCCTAACCGGTATTTTAGGTGGGATTGGCTTTGCATCTGGACAACAAATCAAACTTCTTTTTATCAAAACAGGGTTACAAACAAATTGGCATAGCATCCTCGAACAAACACAAGGTTTCTTGTTTGGAATCGCCTTGGTAGCAGGCGTCGGAATTCTTTCAATCCTAACTCCGCAAATTACTGACGCAACAGACCTGCCTACTTGGACGCACATTTTTGCAGTCGTGTTTGTGTTGGTGATTATCACTTACCTCAATCATAGAAAAGCAGTCGGCACATGGATTGAACAGGTCAAATCACTCCCAGAAAAATTCTTCGGGTTACCAACTGTTGGTTTGTTCTTAAGCTCCAAAGGTTTTTTGGGTTGGTTTGAAGTAATCTATGTCTCAGTTGGGATCGCATCCATTCTAATCCTAACGTCACATACCCAAAACCCCATTGATCTAATACCAGAAAGCTGGCTCGGTAGAAGTCAACTTCTGTATCTGATATTTTTATGGTGGATTGTGGCCTTTAATTTTGAAAGAGCTCTGACCGGTTTTTCACCGCACCGTCTTGTAACTGAGGGTGCGATTACCTTTAACGCCATCATTGCTACCATCTTGATGGCCTTGAAGCCCTTACCTGCTAAAGAAATCATTCCCTTGCGTACAAACTACTTGGCTTGGTTGATGGACATAGCCTTGTACGGTACTGTTATTACCTTAGTTGTAATAACTATTTATTGGTCACTTACACGTATATTGTTCAAAAATAATCCTATTGATCATTCCGGACTCCATATCCGATTTGGCCCGGATAGAACCGCCACAAAAGTAAAACCCAAACAGGGTGAATCTCATCCGTAATATCTTAAATAAATTTTGGTAAGAGGAAATATAATGGTTAAGTTTCCGCAGTTAACAACTTCAGAACTAATTGAACGACTAGCACCTCCTACGAGGAAAGTTCGTCTAGTTCTTGACACTGACACATATAACGAAATCGACGATCAATTCGCTGTGGTTCACGCTCTGTTATCGCCGGACATCCTGAGCTTAGAATCTATCCATGCTGCTCCGTTTTTCAATTCCCGATCAAAAAGCCCTGCCGACGGGATGGAAAAGAGTTATCAGGAAATACTTCGCTTGCTAACCCAACTACAGGTAGAATCAAACGGTTTGGTCTACCGAGGATCAACAGCATATATCAATAATATAGATAACCCAGAAAAATCTGAAGCAACAGATAAATTAATTAAGGAAGCAATGATTTCTGATGAAGATGATCCATTATATGTTGTTGCCATTGGAGCAATCACCAACGTGGCAGCCGCAATTCTCCTGGAACCAGCAATCATCGAAAAAATTGTTGTCGTTTGGCTCGGCGGCCATGCACACTATTGGCCTAACACATCCGAATTCAACCTGCGTCAGGATATTAATGCCTCCAAGCTGATCTTCGATTGTGGCGTACCTTTGATCCAAATTCCCTGTGCAGGAGTTGCTGATCACCTAACAACAACAGTTCCTGAAGTAGAACGATACATCCAAGGGCAAGGTGAAATTGGTAATTACTTAGCAGAAATTTTTAAAAATTATCACAAAGATCACTTTGGTTGGTCAAAAGTGATTTGGGATCTTTCCGCCACAGCATATGTTATCAACCCAAACTGGATTTCGACGCATCTAACTCACAGCCCGATCCTCACAGACCAATTCACTTGGAGTGTCGATACTTCCCGTCACATGATACGAGTCGCACGATCAGTATCACGGGACAAGGTTTTCAGCGATTTGTTCACAAAACTGAAATTAGACCGCTTACCTTAGTAGAAAGCATAAGTGGATCCACTATAGTAATCAGTCTCGCTGAAAAAGCCACCTACACGACAGAAACTTTGGTCCGAACGGTCTTTTCTTGTAAGCACAACGGGGAAAAACATTTGATGAGTGTAAGAGAATCAGGTCTATTTTGACGCCCAACTTTTCAGCAAATCCTTCGGAATTTCATCAATAAACATTGATGATGCTTGAACACGATTTTCCTGGCGTTGTCGAACGGTAGTAAAATATAAACGCTCTTTTGCCCGGGTCATACCGACGTAGAAAAGTCGCCGGTCTTCCTCGATTTCCTGCCTCGTTTGATCTCTATAGCGTATCGGAAAAACTCCATCTTCCATTCCCATAATTATAACCGCCCGATACTCCATCCCCTTAGCCGCATGGATAGTCATCAAAGTCAACTCGTCTTTATCAACTTCCGGCTCACGATTAATCAAATTAAAGTATTTCAAGAAATCGGAAATCCCAATTTCCTCAGCATCAAAATTCTGCGCAAAATTCGAAAGATCCTTCATAAAATCCAATGTGCGTTCTTCCCAATCTACATCCTGAGATTTTCGAAAATCAAGTGAAGATTCCTTGAAATTCCCGACGTTTTCTCTCAACTGGTTAATCAGCTTTTCAACCTTACTAATACCAGTAAGGCAATCTAGGAAGTCTCTATGGGGCTGGATTTGGTTATTCCTAAGATAGCGAAGTGATGCTCGATATAATATTTGGTTATATTTTGGTGAAGTTTCTGACCGATACAAAATTGCTAATCCAACTAGCGGCAAAAATTCGGATAAAGATGTTAACTCTCGACGCTTTGCATCTTCATTTACCAATTGACGAAATATTTTCAGGGTCGTATCGACAATCCCAGTGGAGCGAGCATCTTCCCCGATTATATTGAATTTCTCAGCCAGCGCTTCAAAGGATGGATTTTGGCGAGGATATAACCTTTGTGCAACAGCCATAATATCACAATAAGCGGTATTCTGAAACTCCCGATTGAGATGCTTAACCATGTCCCGTCGTATGATCTCGTTATCAAAGTTAACAATATTGTGTCCTACTAAAACCTGATTATCGATGAAATTTATAAAATTGGGTAGAACTTCGGCAATAGGTGGTTTATTGGCCACCATCTGATTGCTAATGTTATATGAATTTACGCTAGTCGATGGTATCCAACCCGTCGGTCTCACCAGTTGATGACGTGATTCCGAGGCATTCCCCATTTGATCCAGTTTAGTTGCGCCAACCTCGATTATCTCTGCCCATTTGGAATTGTTACCTACTGTCGCTAAATCATAAACAATAAAATCCTCAAAATTTTGATCCTCAAAATTTGCAATCAATCTTTGACACAATTTCAAAGCAACAATGGAGAGAACTGTATACCGAATTTGGATAATCAACGAATTCTCAGGCACTGAGGGTGGGCTGATTTGAATAGAAAAGTTGCTCTCATCGATGAAAATTTGGACATTATCAAGAGAATCTTCTTTCTCAACTTCCATTTTGGTATCTAGATATTCACTTAATACCTGCTGGATAATGTATACGGCACAAGAAGTATCAATATCATCCCCTGACACAATTCGAATCGGTTTCTGTTGAATAATGGCTTGGTATAAGGCAACCGCAGCCTCTTGGAGATTCGGAATCTCAGCTTCATTTCTAAGCTCCAAAACCTCACTATCAAGATAGGGCAAACGCCACTCAGAAAGAGAAAGGAACAATTCGTCCACAATTTCAACGACGTTTTTCTCTTCAAGCTTGGATTTGATTTGATCTATTTGAGCTAAAAACTGATCAATACTCTTTCGTGTAAGCGGGCCAAAATACTGAGGATAGTCATCGATCTGTTCGATAATATCACAAAATTGTATTCCCTGGCGTTGTGCGAGGAGTTTGAGACGCGCCAGACTCACGTCATCCAGCCGCCGTTGCGGAAAGTTTATCGCCCGTTCGACCTGCAGAGGCATATCTCTCCACTCCACAAAATTCAGGTATGATACGACATTCTTAGCAAATTGCTCACGAAAAGAAATCTCTCCACCAATCCTCTGAAACGGGATCGTCTTTTCTTCCTCAACAGATTGGTTTTCGTCAATTAAACGATTTTCTAATTTGTTCGCAACCAGATGGCTTCGATAAAACACTGCGATATCACTGAATTTATAATCACACTCCTCGGTTAGATAACGAATGATTTTTATTACATGCTCTGCTTCCTGATCCGAATCTTGCAATGTGTAATGTATGATCGGATTCTGCTGCGTAATCCGGTGAGACTTAAGATCAATCGTATTGTACTCTAAATTCTTGGTTATTACAGATCTAGCAGCGTCAAGAATATTTTTGTGACAACGGTAATGATCTGTTAACTTCACAACTTTAGGGTCGTAATCAGCCTTAAACTTATTGATAAATTTCGGATCAGAACCGCGCCAACTATATATCGATTGGTCAGAATCAGCCACAGCCATTATATGTGTGTTTCTCGGATCAACCAAATTGTTTTCAGATTGAAAACAAAGCAACTTAAGCAATTGATATTGGGGCTCATTTATATCCTGATACTCATCAACAAGAATAAATTTCAGCTCTCTTTGATACCTTTCGCGAATGACTGAATTCCGTTCTAGTAATCTAACAGATTTAGCAATTAAGTCAGTAAAATCAAGCGCATGATGAGCATCAAGTTTGGTTTGATAAGCTGAAATCAGGTTCAGGATCGCCTCAAGTTCATCTCCATCCTTTATCTTCCTACCACTGTAGGTTTCGAACTCGGTAATGCCCGAATCAAGGTCTCCAAACTTTGCTTTATAACTACCCACAATGTCGCGTAAACTAGGAAGGAGAAAATTGAACTGACTCGTCTGCTGTTCACGAATACATTCAACCAAAATTGCATCTTGCATCTCCTGATCAAAAATTGCGAAATTCCGCGGCAATCCAATTTCGTTAGCAAACTCACGAATCAAACCGACACAGAATGCATGAAAAGTATGAATACGCACCCCAAGACTACTATCTCTATCAACTAAATCTTTATCCATAACACGATCGAGCATTTCCTGCGCGGCTTTATTAGTAAAAGTAACAGCAAGTATCTGTTCAGGAGAAACATCATGATGACGAATAAGATGGGCGATGCGGTGGGTAATGACTTTGGTTTTACCTGTACCAGGACCTGCAATTACTAGAATTGCTTTTTCGAAGTGCTTTACAGCTTCAACTTGTTTCCCGTTGAGATCGGCGCTCAAGACTTCCATTTAAAATCTACCTTTGAAAGAAAAACAACGCCTCACCAGATCCACAGTAGAATGTTTCTCCATAAAGAGTTTAAGCCTTACGAAAATTTATCTGCTTGTTCCTCAACTACGTGCCTGCCGAAATTCAGAAATTGGTCTGCCGTAATTATCAAAGTTGGTGCAAAATTAGAGTTAGCAATCAAATTCTTGACAGTTGCTCCGCCATACTTCTGAGCAAAGAGTAAAATAGTCCCTATCAATATACAACTGAACACAACACCAAACACCGCCCCAATCATACTATTTATCCATCCTAATACGCCCTTTTCTATGATAACACCAAAGCGTTCGAGGAAAAAATCGACCATTATGCTGACACTAACTACTATAACAATCACGCTAATCCATTTTGCAGTTTCCGTTTTTTCAAGATATACAACTATCAGGGAAGCAAGCAACGGCCAAAACTGGTTTGCCATCAAAACACCTAAGGCTATGGACAAAATTCCCCTGACACTACGAGTGAACCCGTGTCGGAAACAACTCCACCCACTTAGCCCCATTAGAACTAGAATACCGAAGTCCAGTTCTTGCATAATCAGCCCATGCCAACTTTCTTTTGCCAATCTGAGAATATCTGGACTGTGGTCTTTCCAAAGATCTTCTGGACAGCATCTTCCGGTTTATCACCACTACCAATTGATCCGAGAAACGCACATATAGATGAAAATCCAAAGCACTCAATCAGATCTAGCAAGATAGCATGTGATTGATAATAAGCACGACGACGCAGTCTACTATCAATTTGACTAAAAGACTTGTCTAATTGCTGTGGTTTCAACATTGCACCATTCCTATTGACAGTTTTTAGGTACTGCACCTCAAAACTAAACATTTGGCGAGCAATCGACATGGCCAAACCCTCATCAATCCAAGTTGGACACTTTCCATTCGTCATCAAATCAACAACCAAATGCGTCCATTCATGGCGAATTAGAGTTTGCAAGACCCCCAATCCCGACATACTGTAATTGCAGCATCTTATCCAAATATCGCCATCATAGTAAGCCGGTGCCCAATTCGGAAAAGTATCAAAATAACGGTGAGAAGGCTTAGTTAAATGATTTTCTTCAATATAAACTTTTACAGGATCAGAAGGAAAAAAATTCAAACGCTTCCCAACGAACTTACAGGTTTGTTCAAGAACACCAGAGATTTTTTGAACCAGATCACAAGACATATCAGAAATATCAGGTGAAACATCTAAATCAAAATATCTTGAATCCTCACTTATGGATGGTATCGTGTTCTCAGATATGCTGTAAAAGGAACTTTCTTCAGTGATTCGATTTTTGCGACGCAAGACGGTAGGATCATCGGGCCGAAGCCTAAAAGCTTGTTCTATCGCTCTTAGGGCTTGGTCCCAGCAAGCAAGCATCTCGTAAGATTTTGCAAGGTCCGCATATGCTTCAACACATTCTGGCTCAATTGACAATCCCGCGAGGTAGTATTCAACCGCTTCTGAGTAATTCGCTTGCTTATAGCATACGGATGCTTGGTAGAAATGTTTTTTGGCGAGAGGGTTCATCGATATCGGCAATATCGATAGAGGTTTGGAATACTAAATGGTCTCAATTTCTGTGATTGGAACAGCCTCTATATCGATAATTTCCAGTACAATATCACCTAGCTTAATCAGATCACCGTCCGTTAACAACATAGGCTCTGTTACCCTGATACCATTAACAAATGTTCCATTTGTACTATTTAAATCAGTGATATAGATCTGATTATTTTCCAGATTAAACCTAGCATGCTCCCTTGAAAGTTTTCGGCTGGCGGCAGGAAATTTGATATGAGCTGTCTTTTCATTTCTACCAATAACAACGTTTGGAATTCGAACAGTGAAAACTCTTCCTTCGTTGTTTCCGCTCAAATCTTTGAAGGAAATCCCAATCATATTCTGAGCACGTGTTAGCTCAATGACCTCAAACTCACTACTTCCAATTTGAATTACAGAGCCAAGATCAAGGAAAGCCCACTCCATAATTCGATTTCCATCGAGATAAATCCCATCTTCTTGATCCAAATTAACAATAGACAACTGTTCACAATGAGTTACAAGTTGGGCATGAAAAGACGAGATATTCGATTCTTCACTCAAGCGAATAGTTGCATTCGGAGCTGAACCGATAGTTATTGGTTGTAAGTTTACGCAATAATCGCTTCCTACATTTTCGCCTTCAATGACTCGCAGGTTCATAGTCAAACTATTTAGGGCTTCAAGTTCTCTTTCTGTATCCTCGCTTAGTTCAGCAGTTTGCTCTGGATCCAAAGGAACAATTTTATCGATTTCAAGCACTGAATCAGGATTGCCAACCTGCTGATCTATGGGAGAAACAAGTGCTGGCTCCGGAATAAATCCGATACCAACATCACGAAATAACTTACCAATCTGGCTACCACGATTTCGTTGGTTAATTCTACTCATGAGCTTTTGCTCAACCCTCTGCTTTACATCGATAGGTGGTTCAAAGACATCACTTTCCTTACGTTCCTCAAAATTGTAGTGGACGTAATCAACTAACTCTTTTAGTGGTTCTAAATCACCAGATACTTGAAAATCCTGGAGATATTTTTTCTGTTTTTCAGAGAGTTTTTCACCATTGATCCATTGTGTGTAAGCCTCTAGCATCTCTGCTTGATCAGTTTCATTTTCATGATCTGGTGCTGACGGGGACCAAAACTTCATCTTCGTTATTCTCCCAAGAGGAATGCGTTTTTTTTACGTTGTAAGCGTAGTTAAAACCTTTACGGCTCAGAATCTGTCGTAACTCCTTCGTACAACGGAAGATCCAGATCTTTACCGTGCCTTCTTTACGCTTAAGAATTTGCGAAATTTCTGCAATGCTACATCCTTCAATATGTCGCAGGATCCAAGCAATACGATGGTTCGGCTTGGTAACTTGCTGCAAAGCACGCTCAAGAATTTCCTTAGCTTCAGCCGATTCAGCCAACTTGTCGGGAGTCGGCTTATAATCAACATGCTCAATTAGCGGTACACTAGGGTCATCTTCCTCCGAGGCCTGAAGTGATTCACGAATTCTATCTTTCTTCCGGATAGCATCGATAATCGTATGCTTAGCCACGGTGTTCAACCACGCTTGAAAACTGCCCTGTGATGGATCCCACTTATCAGTTTTCTGCCACACCTTCATGAAGATGTCTTCCGAGACTTCTTCTGTTTCTTGATGGTGACTCAGCGTACGATATGCCTTGCTATATACCCAATTGTAATGCTTATTATACAACATTTGGAAGGCATACTCATCACCAGATTTGACAAGCATTGCAAGTTGTGTGTCTTCCTGAGAAGACGGATCGTCTACACGAGACGCCAAAATTCTCTCCTTGCTATGATGTTTGATTGCTCTTTATGAAATGAAGATTCAATCTACATCAACAACCAGATGAACGTAAAGGATATCTAAGAAGTTTCAAGCTTTTATCAATAGAATCCAAGTTACACTAATCTAAATCACCTAATTTAGAGTTTAACTATTCAGTTAAGAAATATATCACAGATCAGAAACTCCGTCAAGTAGTCTATTTACATAACGTGGGGTAAAATATGCCAAGACAAAAAACTGTTTCTATACACGGGTACCCTATCACAGAAAAGCAGGTTCAACTTAAATATAGCTTGGTCAAAATAGCCGTTGTTGCAGACCCAGAGCCACTTATTGACCAAGCTGAACACGAAGATAATTTCCCCTACTGGGCGGAAATATGGCCTTCAGCAATTGGACTTGCTAACTTTATTGAAACACCAAATGCCCCAATCCTTGGAAAATGCATCTTGGAGATAGGATGCGGTTTGGGCCTTACCGGAATTGTAGCCTGCCAACAAAAAAGAAAAGTAATTTTCACTGACTGGAAGATTGATCCTCTATTTTTTGCCCGCTATAATACATCATTAAACCAGTGTAATGATTTAGCAAGATTTATACAAATGGATTGGAAAAGTTTATGTTTGGCTCCCAAGGCATATAGGTTTCCGCTTATCCTCGGCTCCGATGTAATCTACGAGGAGAAAAATTGGGAACTCATTCTCAAACTTATATCAAATCTACTTACCAATACGGGTGAAATAATATTGTCCGAGCCAAATCGCGCAAATACCAGTGCCTTTTTTTCGCTGCTTAAATCAATGGGTTTTATTTACCAAAAATTCTCTGAACCTGTGTATACGAACAACGTAATTTCGCGGATAGCAATTTACCGAATAAGACGAAATTTTGTTTGAAACCACAGCATGACATCCACGTTCTTCAAATGAATAGCGTTTTTTAACATGAATGTAAATTCCATTCATTGAAAATATTCTTAAAAAGTACTTCAAGAATCAAGAGGATTTATTATGATAAGGCTATCTACTTTGTGCTTATTCTCACTAGTTGTATTGGTTTTTCCTATTGGATGTGGTGGTAGTAGCGAGAACCCAGTCAAAGGAGGAGAAAATCAGTACGATATTCACGACGTAAATAATCCAATCCCTTCATCCGCACTAAATGTCAAAATTGAAGCGAGCAAAACAACAATTAACCCGGGTGAAGTTGTTGAGATTGAGGTAAAATATACTCAGCTACCTGAAACTCGCGTCTTAGTTGACTGGATTAACGTTACGGAATTTGGCAAGCTCTCAGAGACAGAAGAAGAAAAGCTCACATGGACAGCACCTGACAATATAAACACCCTTGAAGTTATTGAGGTTATCAATGCCGTTGTCACTGGAGTGAGTCGAATGATCTCAACAGATGGGCTTGACACACGAACACAAATTTTGACAGAAACAAAAACTATTTTGCTAACTGTAACAGGAACCTAATCACGCAAAGAAATATGTGCCAATACCAAAAACAACCGCTAAAGGATAGCAACACCCTGTCTATCATAATAGCGGTTGTTTTCTTCTCTTTGGTTGCCACGGGCCAATCTATTGCCTCAGTAAAAGCGTCAGGAATATGGTACCACGTAAGGAAAGGTGATACTGTCTGGGATATTGCTAGAAAATATAAAGTTTCGCATAACTCAATCTTGAAGGCAAACCGAATTCAGTCGGAGAAACGAATACATATTGGGAAAAAGCTGTTTATCCCAGGTGCTTTTCCCGAACATAAGTATGGAACCTGGTATAGGGTAAAACATGGCGACACTCTATCAAGAATTGCAGTCAATCATGGTATTCCCGTTTCCAACCTAGTTTGGCGGAATAGGCTCAAATCTGCTGATCAGCTTCAAGCAAATCAGAAGATATTCATCCCAAATCTTCACCCTTCCAGCTTTGCACCCCCAATGCGCATAAAATTAGTATTAACTTCAGACTACGGTTATCGCCGACACCCTACTTTAAAGAAACGAATGTTCCATTATGGACTAGATTTCCGCGCTAGAAAAGGAACACGTGTATACGCCTCAAAATCCGGAAAAATTGTACGATCAGGTTGGAGAAGCGGGTACGGAAACTATGTACTTATCAAACACGTTGGAGGTTTTGAAACATTATATGGTCATCTTTACATAATCCGCGTAAAAAATGAACAATATGTTAAAAAAGGGCAAGTCATAGCACTATCGGGTAATACAGGTAGATCAACCGGCCCACACTTGCATTTTGAGATTCGAAAGAATGGAAAGAATGTGAACCCCATTCACTATTTAAACTTAAGGTAATGGCTTGCGGAAATATTGGATCTCATTTCTCATCTGGATACTGCTAACCAATCTAGTTTCTGGATCACGTCGCCCCCAAGTCGGAGCCAAACCAATTGGTTTGGGCAGCGTGTTCATTAGCAATCCCGAAGACGCGTTCGGCGCACTATGGAACCCTGCAGGATTAGTCAACCTCGGAAAAATAACGTTTGACTATGATCTATCACAAGGAGGTTTTTCAGTTGGGTTACCGATCTTGCCATCCCTAACACTAGGAACTAGTTTCTTTGATCTAAATAGCACTGATCGTTTCATAATTGATCAAGCTACAAATCCAATCGGAACTTTTGGGAGTGACAACAATCAAGTTGTCTTTTCTCTAGCAAGTAAGTTTGGTCCTCGGCTAAGCTTAGGAGCAAACTTAAACTTGACTAAAAACACCCAGGAAAGACAACTTCCAAGCTATGATCTAGGCATTCTTATCAACGCTACCCCTAGCATCCGTTTAGGGGCAAGCTTAAGGGAATTTGGAGATAAATCTCGCGAACCAGTTTTCGATCTTGGAATGACATGGCGAGCTCATCGCTATTTTCAATTGAGCAACGCCCTCGATACCACCACATGGCGGTTCAGAGTTGGTACCGAACTTAGCTTTCGCAGATTATCGTTACGGTATGGCTCAATTTTCCACCTTGATGGATCTCGTAATTGGTCTGCTTGGAGTGCAGGAAGCTCTATCCAAATAAACAGTAGCGAAATTAGCTATGCCTACGTCGAAGATCAAGAACGCGAAAATCGGCATTTCATATCAGTTAGTTTTACCCTTGGCTTCCCAACCGATAACGAAACCAACAACGAAAATAAGCAAAAAATAATACGTGCGTCACATGCTGAAACCATCGCCAATCAATATAATCTCGAAATTGAATTGCTTCTTTCAATGATCAAAGTTGAATCTGCATTCAAACCGGATGCAATTTCCAAATCCGGTGCCGTTGGACTTGGGCAATTGATGCCTCCCACCGCTAGAGATCTCGGCCTTAGAGTCCCTGATTATGAGAACATTACACAACCCAACCACAATTCAAAGATTGATGAACGCTTCAACGCTAGAAAGAATTTGGAAGGGGCCTCTAGATATCTACGGATGATGTTGGATCGCTACCACAATAACTACGCACTTGGTATTTCAGCATATAATGCAGGCCCAGGACGAGTCGGAGAAAATGTGCCGTCTATTCGTGAAACAGAACGTCATGTAGGGAAAGTACTTAACTACTATTACCAATACAAAAGTAAACCAGACTTAAAAAATCAAGATCTCCTAAAATTGAATCAAGCTATTAAGTTTAGATAAGTAACCCATTAAGGTCCAATTTTGATTTTGGGCAGATTTAGGTCAAGAACCTCTGCTAAACAACCTCGAAAAGCACTATTTTGCCCTTGACAAACAAATTAGGGTGCGCTACAATTTCCCAGCCTTTTGTCAAGAGTTTCTTTAGGGGCGGATAGCTCAGCTGGTTAGAGCGGCGGCTTTACAAGCCGTAGGTCACAGGTTCGACTCCTGTTCCGCCTACCAAATTGAATAGTAGCATGCCCTTACCAATTGGCCCCGTGGTGTAGCCTGGTCAACACACCTGCCTGTCACGCAGAAGATCGCGAGTTCAAATCTCGTCGGGGTCGTTCCCATATCATAGGTTACTTGCCTATCTTTTTGTAGTATTAATGAACAGGTCTCTGTGTAAGGAGAATAATACGTGTTGGATCTTAAATTCATTCGTGAAAATCCAGATATTGTCGAAGCATCCTTAAAGCACCGACGAGCCGACATTTCACTCTCTCGGTTGCTGGATGCTGATCGTCAATGGCGATATACACAGACCGAAGCCGACAAGCTTAGAAATTACCAAAATAATGTTTCAAAGGAGATTGCAGAGTTGAAGCGATCAAATCAGAATGCGTCCGATAAGATCGCCGAGATGAAAAACATCTCTCAAAAAATTAAGGAATTTAATAATCAAGCTCAATCGCTCAAGGCAGAAATTGACAAAACACTGATGGAAATTCCGAACATCCCACACGAGACAACTCCCATTGGTTCTAGTGAATCTGACAATCCTGAAATCAAACGCTGGGGCAAACAACCAAATTTCGATTTTGAGCCGAAGCCTCATTGGGAAATTGCTGAAGCACTGGATATCGTAGACTTTAGACGAGGATCGAAAATAGCAGGTAACAATTTTTTATTATACAAAGGAATTGGCGCTAAGCTCGAACGAGCATTGATAAACTTCATGCTTGATCTCCATACAAATAAGCATGGGTACACCGAAATTTCACCACCATTTGTAGCTAACCGACCTACAATGACTGGAACCGGGCAATTACCCAAATTTGAATCTGACATGTATCGATGTGACCAAGATCAAGAAAACCCAGAGAATGATCTCTTTCTTATTCCAACGGCCGAAGTACCCATAACTAATATTTTTGCCAATGAGCTGTTAAGTGGTGCGAACCTACCAATAAATTATACTGCATATACTCCTTGCTTCCGCCGAGAAGCAGGATCTTACGGTCGCGAAACACGGGGAATGATTCGACTTCACCAGTTTGATAAAGTGGAGATGGTCAAATTTACTCCCCCCGAGACTTCATACGATGAACACGAATCACTGCTAACGAACGTAGAAGCTGTGGTACAGGCACTAAGTCTGCCGTATAGAGTGATTACACTCTGCACAGCAGACCTAGGCTTTTCAGCATCCAAGTGTTACGATGTGGAAGTTTGGACAGCTGGTGAAGAGAGATTCCTCGAAATCTCTTCATGTAGTAATTTCGAGGATTTTCAAGCAAGAAGGGCAAATATTCGTTTTCGTCGAGAAAGCGGAGCAAAACCAGAATTTGTGCACACATTAAATGCGTCGGGTTTAGCACTACCACGTGTAGTCATTGCTATACTTGAAAACTACCAGTACGCAGATGGAAGCGTAGGAATCCCACAAGTACTTAAACCATATATGGGAGGCCTCGACCGTATTGAATCGCTTGCTTCATAAATCATATTTAAATCACTCACCTTCTATTAATTCTCCACCCTTTTTTAGAAACGCAACCGCACTTCGGGTTAATTCCACTTTAACACCTTCTGCAATGGTGATCACGACAATATCTTTATCAACACCAACCACTTTTCCATGCAAGCCACCGTTCGTAACAACTTGATCCCCTTTCGACAGATTATCCAGCATTTTCTGGTGTTTTTTCCGTTTAACCTGTTCTGGTCGTAAAATCAAAAACCAAAAGATGGGGATGATTAAAAGCAATGGCATAAAACTACCTAAGATTTCCAAAATTCTCTCCTCAAAATTTTTGTTTACCTAATTAACATCGCATCGCCATAACTATAAAAGCGATACTCTTGATCAATCGCGTTCTGATATGCTGAAAATATGAGTTCTGGAGTTGCTAAAGCACTTACAAGCATTAATAATGTTGATTTGGGTAAATGGAAATTGGTGATCAATGCATCCACACTCTTAAACACATAATTCGGATAGATAAAAATATCAGTATCACCCTTTTGTGGACGAATTTGGCCATCAACAACTGCAGACTCAATCGCACGCACAGTCGTTGTTCCTACAGCAACAATTTTTCGCCCCTGTTTTCTAGCATTATTAATCTGATCAGCAGTCCTTGAGGATATCTCAAAATATTCAGCATGCATTTTATGCTTTGTAATGTTTGAGGTTTTAATAGGCTGGAAGGTACCGAGGCCAACGTGCAATGTCAAACTCGATACCTCAATATCTCTCCCTTTCAGTTGATCAATCAACTCAGGCGTAAAATGTAGGCCTGCAGTTGGTGCAGCGACTGCACCTCTTGCACTAGCATAAACACATTGATATCGATCAATATCCTCCAAATTTGGAGATCTCTTTATATACGGAGGAAGTGGTATCTGCCCCACTTGTTCAAGAATCTGATTAAAATCTCCATTATAACGAAACCGTACCATATAATTACCAGCATCTGTACGTGTCAGAATTCGAGCTGTCAGTTCACAACCTGCAAACTCAAGAAGTGTCCCCCGCTTCACCCTTTTTCCCGGTTTTATTAGAGCTTCCCAAGTCTTTTTCCCTCTTTGTCTTAATAGAAAAACTTCAATCTTCCCTCCAGTAATTTTTTTAGCAATCAACCGTGCGGGAATAACTTTTGTATTGTTTAGTACCAGGAGAGATGGAGATGGAAGAAAATCAGCGACCTGCGAAAATTCCGTATGGTGAATTTTTTCCGTCTCCCGATTGACAACCAGAAGCCGAGAACGATCTCGTCGTTCAAGAGGATCCTGAGCAATAAGCTGTTTGGGAAGATTGTAATCGAAATCAGTAAGTCGCAACTTCAGTTAGAATTCAAGTAATGTCTGATTTTTATAACCTAAGTGATTATACGCTCGATCGGTCGCCACTCGCCCCGTTCGTGTAAACGATATAAAACCGATCTTAATTAGATAAGGCTCATAGACCTCTTCAACAGTGCGTTCATCTTCGCTGATTGCAACAGCAAGCGATTTCAACCCCGCACGGCCATCAAACTTATCTATTAATGCTCGCAAATAGTCACGATCCTGTTCATCAAGTCCAAGTTCATCAATCTGGAAGAAGCTGAGTGCTTCAAGCGCAACATCTTTTGTAACAACACCATCATACTTTACAGAAGCATAATCCCGAACATTAAAGAGCAAATTTTTGGCTATTCGCATTGTACCTCGTGACCGTAATCCTATTTCGAGTTGCGCTTCATCATCAACTTCAACGTTCATTTTTTCGCTGTTACGCAGAATAGCAATTTTTAGTTCTTCCACTGTGTAATAATCAAGATGAATACGAATACCAAATCGATCACGAAATGGTGCAGCTAACAGCCCCTCACGCGTCGTAGCGCCAATAAGAGTAAAACGGGATAAAGGAACTGGAATAATATCAGCTGATGGCCCCTGGCCTACAGGCAAATCAAGCTTATAATCCTCCATGGCAGGATAGAGTGTTTCCTGTATTTGCGGCTGCATCCGATGAATTTCATCTATAAAAAACACATCACCTTCTGCTAAATTTGTTAGAATCGTAGCCAACTCAATCTTTATCATTGACGGTCCAACTGCTGACTTAAACCCGCTTGACATTTCGTTGGAAATAATTTTAGCCAGCGTTGTTTTACCAAGTCCTGGAGGACCGACAAGCAGAACATGCTCAAGAGCCTGATTACGTTGTCCAGCAGCCTCAATATGTATCCGTAATTTTTCTTTGTTCTTTTCTTGACCAATAAACTCAGCGAGTTCTTGAGGTCTAAGACTATATTGATTCTCTTCCTCATCAAGAAAATGCTCAATTTGTTTTTCCATTTATCTCAGTTTATCTAAGAAAATTGGGGCAAGTAGCGTAGCGCGAGGCGGGTTAAATCCTCTATTTTTGCCTCATCACCAAGCACTCGCTGAGCTTCTGCTACTGCTTTTTCCGCCCCTGCTTCCGATCCACCCAGCCCTATTAATGCCTCAATTGCCTCTCTGTTCCGTTTCCCAGATCCGTCCTCTTCAATTTTTCCGTCAAACCCAATCTGAGTAATCTTCTTTTTCAAAGTCATAATCACAAGTTGAGCGTTCTGCTTACTCAGCCTTGGGACACGCATTAACGCTGCGTGATTCTCAGCCAATATTGCTTGTCGAAACTGTGGAGGAGTAAGCTTGGACACAATATTTAAAGCAAGCGCTGGTCCAATTCCCTTTACAGTAATTGCGATTGTGAAAACTTTGAGTTCATCAAGCGACCAAAAACCGTAAAGTTTCACCTCTTTCTCACGAATATAATAGTGCGTGTAAAACTTAACCTCTGAGCCAACATCTGGCAACTCATGTTCTGAACCAGGCGGAATCTCCAGCAGATATCCAACACCGCTAACATCGACGACAACACGGTTTGCGTCTTTGGACGCAAGCTCTCCATGAAGGAACGCAATCATATAGTATGTCTTTCCTGGAGTTCAAGAAGCTTCCGCGATCGAAGATGACAAATTGCCAAAGCTAACGCATCCGCAGCGTGATCAGGTTGAGGAATAAAGTCGAGATTAAGAACAACTTTAATCATTTCTTGGATTTGGCGCTTCGTGGCTGCACCATATCCAACAATGGCCTTTTTTACTTCTGCTGGTTTGTAATCAAAGACAGGAATTTCATTATTAGCAGCAACTAACTTTGCGACCCCCCTTGCTTCCCCCACCGCAAGCGCACTAGTTACATTTTTGCTAAAAAACAGTTCCTCGATCGCTAAAACCTGCGGCTGATGCAGTTCAACGAGGCGATCTAGAGTATCCGATATCACCTTGAGCCGATCAGGCGATGGTACTTTGGCAGCAGTTTTAATATTACCACTATCTACCATCTCAAATTTCGAACCGACGGACCTGACAAAACCATAACCAGTATTGGCAAGACCGCTGTCAATACCCAATACCAGCAATCTCTATTACCCAATCATCCAACTATGCTGCTTCTAAAATATCGTCTGAAATATCGAAGTTCGCATAAACTTTTTGGACATCATCGCTATCATCAAGCGAGTCCATAAGCCTAATCATTTCTTCAGCTTGCTTCTTGTCCAACGTGATTGTCGTCTGTGGAACCATTGTAATCTCTGCCAAAGAAATATCAGCTTGAGATTCTTGAATGGCAGCACGTACGGATTCAAACCCTTCAAATGGACAGACAATTTGAATTTGATTCTCTTGAATTTCAAGATCTTCAGCACCAGACTCAGCCGCAATCAGAAAAAGCTCATCTTCATCAATACTATTTCGTTCAACGAAAATTAAGCCGCGCTTTTCAAACATCCATGAAACACATCCACGTTCTCCCATCGCACCGCCGTTTCGGTCTAAAATATTCCGCAGATCAGAAACGGATCTATTCCTATTATCAGTTAAAACCTCAATAATTAGTGCCACTCCACTCGGCCCATACCCCTCGTAAACGACTTCTTCGTAATTGATTCCTTCGAGATCTCCTGTACCTTTGAGAACAGCACGGTCAAACGTATCATTCGGAACATTCGCAGCTTTAGCAGCTTGTATCGCCGTGCGTAAACGTGGATTCATTTCTGGATCACCACCACCGTTTCGAGCAGCCACAGTAACTTCCTTCAGCAACTTCGTGAACAACTTTCCCCGTTTAGCATCATTAGCCGCCTTCTTATGCTTAATTGAAGCCCATTTGGAATGCCCAGACACGCTACACCTCTCGATTTCATTTAACAAATCCACCAAAATCATAGCACAGACAAAGGCATTTTGTCAAAGGAACAGCAAACAGCCGAATCAGAAACAAAAAAAGCCTGTGAGATCTAGTTTAAACCAGATCCCACAGGCTTTTTCAACAAAGAATCCCGGCAACGTCCGACTTTCCCACGAGGTTGCCCTCGAAGTATCATGGGCGCTGAAGGCCTTAACTACCGTGTTCGGAACGGGAACGGGTGTTTCCCCTTCGCTATAGTCACCGGAAAATCGATCAATTTGGCAAAAACATACCAAATAAATTCAAATTGACAAGTACAATCATCTCAATCAATTAAAAGTTAGAATTAAGTTAAGCCCTCGACCAATTAGTACCAATTAGCTAAACACGTCACCGCGCTTACACACTTGGCCTATCAACCTCGTTATCTACAAGGGGTCTTACCAGATTAACTCTGTGGGAAATCTTATCTTGAGGAAGGCTTCATGCTTAGATGCTTTCAGCATTTATCCCTTCCGAACATAGCTACCCAGCGATGCCACAGGCGTGACAACTGGTGCACCAGAGGTTCGTCCACCACGGTCTTCTCATACTAGCGGCAGCTCCACTCAAATTTCCTACGCCCGTAAAAGATAGGGACCGAACTGTCTTACGACGTTCTAAACCCAGCTCACGTACCACTTTAATGGGCGAACAGCCCAACCCTTGGGACCTGCTGCAGCCCCAGGATGTGATGAGCCGACATCGAGGTGCCAAACCGCGCCGTCGCTGTGAGCGCTTGGGCGCGATAAGCCTGTTATCCCCGGAGTACCTTTTATCCGTTGAGTTACGACCCTTCCACACGGGATCGCAAGATCACTAAGCCCTGCTTTCGCACCTGCTCGACATGTCTGTCTTGCAGTCAAGCTCCCTTATGCCTTTACACTCTACGCGTGGTTTCCAATCACGCTGAGGGAACCTTAGGGCGCCTCCGTTACGCTTTAGGAGGCGACCGCCCCAGTCAAACTACCCACCTGACACTGTCCTCGGCTTGGATATACAAACCAGAGTTAGGATTTAGATACAACAAGAGTGGTATTTCAAGGACGACTCCACTGGGGCTAGCGCTCCAGCTTCAAAGTCTCCCACCTATCCTACACAAGCTAAACCCAAATTCAATATCAAGCTATAGTAAAGGTTCACGGGGTCTTTCCGTCTTTTTACGGGTAATCGGCATCTTCACCGATAATACAATTTCACCGAGTCTCTCGCTGAGACAGTGCCCATATCGTTACGCCATTCGTGCAGGTCGGATTTTACCCGACGAGGAATTTCGCTACCTTAGGACGGTTATAGTTACCGCCGCCGTTTACTGAAGCTTCGGTTCAGAGCTTCGAGCCTAAGCTCTAACCCCTCTCCTTAACTTTTCAGCACCGGGCAGGCGTCAGTCCGTATACATCATCTTACGATTTAGCACAGACCTGTGTTTTTAGTAAACAGTCGTATGGGCCTTTTCACTGCGGCTTTCGCTAGACTGGCGAACCAGCCAACTCAAGCGCTCCTTCTCCCGAAGTTACGGAGCCATTTTGCCGAGTTCCTTAGCGAGAGTTCTCTCGAGCGCCTTAGGATATTCTCCTTGCCTACCTGTGTCGGTTTGCGGTACGCACACCACCATTTGTCCTCTCGGAGTTCTTTTCTTGGCAAACAACCGAACCAGTTCAGTCCTTAAGGACACCTCATCACTTTCAGAGGTAATTTCCGGGATTAACCGGAACCTCCGTCCGCTTGACCTAGCACTTCCATCCGCTAGTAGATTCTAATGTTTGCGTCTCTCCTAGATTCAATCGCCTGGTGGTGGTACAGGAATATTAACCTGTTACCCATCGTCTACGCTCTTCAGCCTCGACTTAGGACGCGACTAACCCTGTGTGGACTTGCCTTCCACAGGAAACCTTAGGCTTACGGCGAACAAGCTTCTCACTTGTTTTATCGCTACTCATGCCGGCATGATCACTTCTAATTTGTCCAGAGAGTTTTTCAATTCTCCTTCAACCTACTATAGAACGCTCCCCTACCACTATCCTCGTAAACGAGAACAATCCGCAGCTTCGGTAACAAGTTTAAGCCCCTGAAATTTTCGGTGCAAAGCCGCTTGACCAGTGAGCTGTTACGCACTCTTTAAATGAATGGCTGCTTCTAAGCCAACATCCTGGCTGTCTATGTAACAAAACATCCTTTGCCACTTAACTTGTATTTGGGGACCTTAGCTGGCGGTCCGGGCTGTTTCCCTTTCGTCAATGGAGCTTATCCCCCACTGACTGACTCCTATGCTTTGGAACGATGGCATTTGTAGTTTAACTGGAGTTGCTAACCTGGTAGGGCCGCTAGTCCAATTAGAGCTCTACCTCCACCGCTGAACACATAAGGCTAGCCCTAAAGCTATTTCGGGGAGAACCAGCTATTACTGGGTTTGATTAGCCTTTCACTCCGATCCACAGGTCATCCCCCAAGTTTTCAGCCTTGGTGGGTTCAGGCCTTCACGTATTTTTACATACGCTTCGCCTTGCCCATGGATAGATCACCCAGTTTCGGGTCTACTCCATGCAACTATGCGCCCTATTCAGACTCGTTTTCACTACGACTACGCTTCAGAAAAGCTTAATCTTGCTACACAGAGTAAGTCACCGGCTCATTATGCAAAAGGCACGCGGTCATGCATACCAAGCAAAGCTTGGTCTAGCACTTCCACAGCTTGTAGGCCATTACGGTTTCAGGTTCTATTTCACTTCCCTCCCGGGGAACTTTTCACCTTTCCTTCACAGTACTTTTTCACTATCGGTTGCTAGGTCATATTTAGCCTTAGGAGATGGTCCTCCTAGATTCCCACAGGTTTGGCTATCCCGTGGTACTCGGGAACAAAATCCAGGAAGTAAATTTTCTTTCGCTCACAGGACTATCACCTTCTATGGTGAACCTATTCCAGAGTTCTTAAGCTAGAAAACTTATTTGTAACTTCCCGAGTGACCTGCACGCCACTCCGATTATATCCCACAACACCAAATATGCAACGTGCGCAGACTATCACACATATTTGGTTTAGGCTATTCCCATTTCGCTCGCCGCTACTCAGAGAATCGATTTTTCTTTCTGTTCCTTGGGGTACTGAGATGTTTCACTTCCCCCAGTTACCGATTGCATTCATTCAAACGCAATCGATAGACATTAAACTGTCTATCCGGTTACCCGATTCGGGAATCTTTGGATCAACACATAGAACTGCTACCCAAAGCTTATCGCAGTTTATCACGCCCTTCATCGACGCCTAGCACCAAGGCATCCACCGTAGGCCCTTAGTAGCTTAACAATTTTTTTATACTAAGAAGCTTTTAATCAAAAGAAATTCATGTACTTGTCAAAGATCATCGCTTCGAGCTAACAACGCACAAAGCAGAGTGGAGACGAGCGGATTCGAACCGCTGACCTTCTACGTGCAAGGCAGACGCTCTCCCAACTGAGCTACGCCCCCACACTAAATGGGCATATCTGGAATCGAACCAGAGACCTCTGCGTTATCAGCACAGCGCTCTAACCAACTGAGCTATACACCCAGCTATATACCCAAACCAAAGCTTTTGAAAACTGAATATCAATCAAAGTCGTAATGTTTCACAGTAAAACATATAGCTCCTTAGAAAGGAGGTGATCCAGCCGCAGGTTCCCCTACGGCTACCTTGTTACGACTTCGCCCCAATCGCTGATCTCATTTTCGACAGCAACCTCCCGAAGGTTAGTTGACTGGCTTCGAATGCTACCAGCTTTCATGGCGTGACGGGCGGTGTGTACAAGGGCCGGGAACGTATTCACCGCGGCATGCTGATCCGCGATTACTAGCGATTCCGACTTCATGGAGTCGAGTTGCAGACTCCAATCCGAACTGAGGCCGGCTTTTTGGGATTCGCTCCACCTCGCGGTTTGGCAACCCTCTGTACCGACCATTGTAGCACGTGTGCAGCCCAGGGCATAAGGGCCATGCGGACTTGACGTCATCCCCACCTTCCTCTGGCTCTTCACCAGCGGTCTCGCTAGAGTCCCCAGCATTACCTGATGGCAACTAACGACAAGGGTTGCGCTCGTTGCGGGACTTAACCCAACATCTCACGACACGAGCTGACGACAGCCATGCAGCACCTGTAACTCTGTCCCGAAGGAAAGCCATATTTCTATGGCGATCAGAGATATGTCAAGCCCTGGATAAGGTTCTTCGCGTTGCTTCGAATTAAGCGACATGCTCCACCGCTTGTGCGGCCCCCCGTCAATTACCTTGAGTTTTAACCTTGCGGCCGTACTCCCCAGGCGGGGTACTTAATGCGTTAGCTACAGCACAGAAGAGTCGTATCCCCTACACTTAGTACCCATCGTTTACGGTCTGGACTACCGGGGTATCTAATCCCGTTCGCTACCCAGACTTTCGCACCTCAGCGTCAGTATCGAGCCAGAAAGCTGCCTTCGCTACCGGTGTTCTGTACAATCTCTACGCATTTCACCGCTACACTGTACATTCCACTTTCCCCTCTCGTACTCAAGCCACACAGTATCGAATACAGTTGCTTGGTTAAGCCAAGCAATTTCATACCCGACTTATATGGCCGCCTGCGTGCGCTTTACGCCCAGTAATTCCGGACAACGCTTGCCCCCTACGTATTACCGCAGCTGCTGGCACGTAGTTAGCTGGGGCTTGCTGCTACAATACAGTCAATGCAGTTAGCTTATCACTAACTGCCCGTTCTTCTTGTAGAACAGGAGTTTACAATCCGAAGACCTTCATCCCCCACGCGGCGTCGCATCGTCAGGGTTTCCCCCATTGCGAAATATTCTCGACTGCAGCCTCCCGTAGGAGTTTGGGCAGTGTCTCAGTCCCAATGTGGCTGACCATCCTCTCAGACCAGCTACCCATCATCGCCTTGGTAGGCCATTACCCTACCAACAAGCTAATAGGACGCAGGTTTCTCCTTGAGCGAAAGCAGAGCCTTCATTTGATCCAAAAACCCGAGGGTTAATAGATGTTATCAGGTATTAGCAACCCTTTCGGGATGTTATTCCTGTCTCAAGGGCAAATTACCTACGCGTTACTCACCCTTTCGCCACTCTCTTCATAACCGAAGTTAAGATTCTCGTTCGACTTGCATGCCTAATCCACGCCGCCAGCGTTCGTCCTGAGCCGGTATCATACTCTCCAAAAAGTAATTCTTAATACGTTTAACGTCCAACACACATGAAAACATGTCAGACAAAATTAACGAGCCATGTCCACTATGATAGTGTTCAATTCACTACAAAAAACACACCGACTAATCAGTCTATTCAGTTTTCAAAGAACTTTAGAATGCTACACTTTCTCTTTCAAGAAAGCGGGTAATTATATGTCTTATATTTCAAGATGTCAAGATGAAAATCACTTTAATTTTTAAATAGTGTAATAATTCCGACAAAACAAGCCCAAACATGAAAATCCTTTCTCATTTCCTCTTCATATCATCTATCAATAAATAAAAAACTGATGATTCAATTAAAGCTTATTCCTCCACTAATTTATAGCCAAAAACGCAAACTCTAAGATGTGTAGTTTAGCTTGAGATGGGGGCTTAGGCTTAAACCAAGCAAATTGTGGCTCATCATCCAGAACTGTTCCTTCGATTGAGAATATCACAACTCACCCTTAAACATTTCACCTATGTTGCGCTTATGAATCGAATTCAAGTAGAATTATGGATATGACCAATTCTAAAATGGAAAGTAACTTGCAAATTATGGGCATTGGAGAGATATTATGGGACATTTTTCCTGAGGGGAAACGTTTCGGAGGTGCACCAGCCAACTTTGCCTGTCAGGCCCAAGCATTAGGAACAAATACACACATGGTTAGTTGTGTTGGTCGAGATCAACTAGGCCTACAAATCTTATCATTTCTAGAGACACGTCAGATCAATACATCATCGATTGCCTTTTCTGATCGGCATCCGACAGGAACGGTTCAGGTTCAACTTAACTCTTCAGGTCATCCAAAGTTTAAAATTTGCGGTGATTCCGCGTGGGATTTCATTCCATGGTCTGAGAGGCTTGCATTGTTGGCTTCTACGACTAACGCAGTTTGCTACGGTACATTAGTCAACGGAGCCAGATGTCGCGAGATACTATCCACCGCTTCCTCGAATCTCTACCACCTGACTGCTGCCTACGCGTTTTCGACATTAATTTCCGGCAACAGTTTTACGATCTTACATTGGTTCGACAATCCCTGCAATTTGCTGATGTGCTAAAGCTGAGTGACGAAGAATTGCCCGTCTTAGCTCCAGCCTTGGGGTTGTCCGGCTCAAATATGACTATCGTCAAGGAATTGATGAAACAATACGATTTACGCCTGATTGCGCTGACTCTAGGGGACAAAAGTGCCATCTTAGTCTCAAGAGACCAAGTTAGCGAATGCCAAGGGATTCGCGTAGAAGTTGTTGATACTGTCGGAGCAGGAGACATATTCACAGCAGCAATGACCACAGGACTGTTAGGAGATCATGATTTGGAAGCTATCAATTATTACGCTTGTCGTGTAGCAGCTTTCGTCTGCTCTCAGGCCGGTGCAGTACCGGACCTACCTAATGAACTACGCATAATAATATGATCAAATCACAGTGATTTGATCATACATCTCCCCAAAATACGCGGCACTTCAACTGGGAAGCCATCGACTGTCAAAGTCACATCAGTCCTTGTATCGTCAAAATCAGTTCGTCTCAATAACAAATGATCTCCTAATCTGATCCCTGATATTACAGGGCCAGGTTGGAACGGGACATCAAAATTTATAGGTGTACCCAACTCCAGAAAATCTTTGTATTCCAGTGAAGCAGCATAAACCTGATGCACCAATCGTACTTCCTGAGCTGCCTGATCCAACGGACACCACATAAAAAGTGTATCATGTCCTCGCAAGAGAAGATGCCATAGAAGTTCCTGATACATGTTCTCACTGAATTGTTGTATATCTGAATTGCTATCATCAGTGGTATGCACGGTATGCCAATGTACAAACGTCACAATAGGGGTCTCAGACGACGTAGACTTTCCTGCGTTGCTACCTACTTTTAGCATATTGTAAAACCAACGATAGTCAACTTGATCAAAATCATACCAACTCCAAATTTTGTCCCAAGTATAGACCACCGGCATAGCAAAAGTATATCCAGTTAACGGGAACTCATCAAACCACTGGCGGTATTTAGCACCCCCTTCCTGTGTATAAGGAGTACCATCTACAAATTTCTCAAAATAATCGTACCAATACCGATGGCCATCATGGGGATAAACCCCATAATTACCAACCAAAGCATTAGGAAAGCATGAGGTGACCGTATCGGCTAACATCTCCCGCTGGAGTTCGCTTCGTTTCTGCCGTAACGCAGATTGAAAAGTCGTAAAATCACCAATGTCTTCAATTTGATCTTGACAACGCTGACAGCACTTGGACGCGGCCCAAGCTCCGTTCCACTCAATAGGGCCATCAATCTCCCAATCGGCAAAAATGAAGCCGATTTCCAAATCAGCTTCATAATACGCTTGAACAAAGAATTCAACTCGTTTTTGCATTTCCGACCGACGAAAATCGAGAGCAAACGGACACCCCATTTTATGTCCTTCACCAAACGATGAATCGAAAAAAGCCTCCCCGCTGCCATCAATATGGGCAGTACGAAGATCACCATTGAAAAACGAATATGTACACATATTGGCATTAACGTTGACTCTTAATCCTAATTGCTTTTGAATTCTAGCAATCTGTAAACCTCTAGTTAATGTCCGTTCCCGATCCGAAGGATTCCAAGTGGAGATCAACCCAATACCACGTTCATCAAGCTGTTGAATGATGGATTTAGCTTTTATCTCATCATCTACCGCTAGATCCATAATAGGCCATAAATACAAAGGTAAACGATTATTCCTTGACCATCTTAGAGGCTCAGTGTTTTCAAGAACAAGCCGAACTTGTTCAGGTATCGATGACATTTACAATACCTCCTAATAACATTTATTTGCGAAAATCCCTCCCTCGACGTCGGATAGGTTTCCCATTTTCAGTTTGTCGCAAAAACCTTAACCTGAGGGAGCATCATCCGAGTCACTAATTCACCTCACGCTACTATTATCGACTCATTACCATAAGAAGCACAAATTCTGTTCCTTCCAAATCAATTAACCCAGTAATCTCAACATCCATATAAGCCTGATTGCTCTCATTCACCAGCACAATTAACCAACCTATGCCGATTCGACGGCAGGTAGTTCGACCACCCAACTAAAATCGAAATTCGGATTCTTATCCCACCGACACCCTTCAGCCATACAAAACTGCACATAAACTTCTTCAGCAACAATTTAAAAAATTGTAAAGCGGTAAGTTCGCTCGTTAGTGCATAAAGCGATTGTCGAAACGACTTATGACTGCCAATTCCAAGTAACTTGATCCCAAAAACTTCCTGGGCACCATGTACAATGCAATCGTAAGCCATCAGAAATCCACCTTAGTTCTTTGACTAAATTCCTCTATATCTTACTATCTCATTATAGCAAAGTTCTCGCCTTTTCAAGAATTCCATTAGTAAAATGACACAAAATCAATACTTCAATAGGTAGAAAATCAGCTTAATATATTCGTTGTTGATAGTTACCAACTCCCGCTCTCTTAGCCACCATTTCTCGACGTTGAACCAACTATCTCTAACCGAACTATATTGGAGCTCAATTCCTGAATCCCTATATATTTTGCTAAAGATCATTTTCACCCGTCGCATATGATAAGGAGAACTAACAACAATCGCTGAGTGAAATCCTTTCCTCTTCATCAACTGATAAGAATGCTTAGCGTCATCATAAGTCGAAGTTGATCGAACAAGCGATGTTGCTCCTTCAGGAATACCTGCTTTTTTAATCGCATTTTGAGTAATTTCCTCCCAGTCTATATGTAAATCTATAAGTAGTAAAGGAGCTGAATCACTCGTGAATATAATGTGTGGCGCATATTCTGATTCATAGAGTGATACACCATGATGAAAGCGTTCTGCATCTCCTGCCAATATGATAATAGCATCAGCAGGTTGAAGAGAATCTGTTTCTACAATCAACAATATTGCTAACTTGGTCAACCAAAACTGATATGGGAGCACAGTACTCACCAACAAAACTATTGCGAGGCATGACAAAACAAGCCATTTCTTTTTCAAGCGTATGTATTCAATCATCTGAAGAAATCGACCCATTGAATACGCAAAACTTCGGGGTCACTTTCAAACACAATCTTAGGTACTACCAATTCAACATACCCAGTCTGCAATGGAACCTCAGACACCATTTTACCAGTAGGAACAATCTCAGCAGACATCCAATAGGGACTAGTCTCTACCAAGGTCACACGACTACCTTCCCCAACTGCATTTACCTCACATAACACGCTATACGGTGGATAGCTCAGTATCGCTGTGTTAAGTACAAATACCCCATTGTTGACAGCAAATGATTCCAGCCCATGAAGATAAAAACGAAAACGAACCTCGGTCGCCCATGTGCCTCGAATCAGTGATATGGTAGCCTGACCAATGCCATTTCGACTGTGGACTTCAAAAATAAAATTTTCACTGTTGTGGATAAAATTTATTCTATTGCCCTCTTCCTTTGAACTACTCAGATCAATATCAACCACAGGAAAATTTTGCTCTTGTAACGTCAAGATTGTTCGGCAACCACACAGGATAGGAACACAAAGGATAATAATTCTAAACAGAACTCTCAACCTCACTGTCAGCCAACCTATTTTAAGTCACATTCCATAACCGAAGCATCTCTTCGGAAAAACAGCCCAAAGGAGCCCGCCCGCCCCGCAATATAAATCGACATGGTGATGCTTTCTTGTAAGATTACAGACCCAAGAAGTAAAAACCACTGAGGCTATCAGTCCCCATATCCTTAGAAAAACCAAAGTCAGGACATCAACAATCATTAGAACATTCTGCCCCAAGTAGAAACTCATTAGCATGAGGGGTAAACCAAGCATTCCACTATAGATAATAATCCTTAGACTAACCACATCAGTAGAATAATTGAGAACCTACAACTTGAATAGATCTAAACAAATCTTGATCAATTGAATATGGCCAATAGTATTACTATCCTAACTCCTATGAAGAAGAGAGCTTACTAGCCATGAAGTGCAATGCCGAAGAAGGCCCCAAAATTGGTTCTCCGTTGGCCCAAGCAAAATACTGCGAGAGATGAACGACTTCGACGAAGGCGAAGATCATTTGCTCTGCTTAACTCCACAACCTGTCGTGTGAACTTTCACTTTCCCACTCGTGTGTTGAGGGAAAATATTCAGAATCGTTGGGATGGAGATGTTGCTGAATAACTTCCGGATTTAGATCAATACCAAGCCCTGGTGTATCGGGAACTTTGATATAACCGCCCTGAATAATCGGATTAGGTAGTCCCATCACAAGATCATCCCACCATGGATTGTCAACAGAATGATTCTCCAAAACGAGAAAATTTTCGGTTGCGGCTGCACAGTGCACACTAGCCATAGCACATACTGGTGTCCCTGCCATATGCATAGCCATAGCAATACCATACTCCTGTGCCAAATCCCCGATTTTCTTGGTTTCCAGTATTCCACCAGAGGTTGCAATATCAGGATGGCAAATCGCGATAGCTTTAGCTTTAAATAGTTTCATGAATTCCTCTTTGCAATAGATATCTTCACCTGTACAAATCGGAGTGGTGCAGGAATTTGAGAGCCTAATATACTGATCAGTATATTGCCACGGAATCATGTCCTCTAACCAAGCGAGATTATACTTTTCCAATCCCCTCGCTAAACGGATACAATCTTCAACAGCGATATGACCGAAATGATCTACCGCGAGCGGAATTTCATACCCGATAACTTCACGTATCGTTTCCACATATCCACACAAGGTTTCAATCCCTTTTTCCGTCAAACGTATACCAGTAAAAGGATGCATCAAATTGCTAGTTTCCAGATTCCCTTCTGGTGCACATAGTGTGCCAGGAACGTCCCTCAGAAGCGAAACCCCGACATCCATTTTGAGGAAGGTAAACCCTAAATCCATCCGCTGCTGAAGTTTTTTGCCCATCTCCACAGGATCGCTTAGTGTCGGGGTATCCGAATAGCAGCGTATCTCATCACGGAATTTCCCACCTGCTAGTTGATAGCAAGGAACCTCATAAGCTTTTCCCACTAGATCCATCAAAGCCATTTCAATGCCACAGACCCCTCCACCCTGACGAGCATGAAACCCAAACTGCTTAATCTGGCGAAAAATTTTGTCAACACTACAGGGATTTTCACCCAAAATCCGGCTTTTGAGCAGCAAAGCATAAGTTTTACTAGCACCATCACGAACTTCACCAAGCCCATAGATCCCTTGATTAGTATCGATCTTGAGAATTGGCCCACCGGTAGTTGTTCTTACGAGACGCATATCGGTAATTTTCAATTTGGAAGGTTGAGATGCAGTCTTAATATTGGATGATATGAGCTCCGAATCGCTTAACGTCATGAACTTTCTCCTAACACATAAGGTAAATTAAACAAAACAATAGATCTCCAAAAATATGAACTAACTGGTTGATATACAAAACCAAAAATGCCTGCGGCAGACAATGTTCACCCCTACTCTCGAGGAACATTCAGTTTAGTTTCAACAAAACTGAAGCTGGAACTTTAGGTAAAATTCTATAAACGCTTAGCAGCAAAACCAAACCCGTTCAGAACCAGCCATCGAGTGTGAGAATTAAAAAACATTCTCAGAGTTACCAGATCACATATTCTACTGATACCATTAGCAGCACAAGTCACATGGTAACTTCATATGGCCCGCTCAGTAGCTGTGTCAACGAGACCAAAAGTGACAGAACCAACAAATCTTTAGCCATGAGAATGGGGCAAAACCGAACGAAGGTTGGAGACCTTCAACACAACCCCATAGATCAATTGCCCAATTAGAATATCGAAAGAATTCAAAATCACAATATAGAATCAATCAATTAGTCTAAGTTGAATTCGCTGTGCTGGTACTTAGGAACGTACATTCTTAGAAACACCTTCTGAAGGATGACAACCACTAACCAATCAACCTCATCAATTACTTTCTGCTAACCAGTGTACATGGAACTCATTATTTTGTCATCTTTACTCCCACTTTATCTTTCGAAATGTGCATAAAAAAATACTTTCACAAATATACCTCTAGATAAGCCATTTTCTAGAACTAAAGCAATTGGAGAAATCTCTCAACAGATGAAGAGAAATTAAAGTTGGATAGGACCCAACCTCCAAACACTAAACAGGTGAGTTTTGGCAACTGGTGATCATTTATTTAAAGGATATCAGCTTTAAGCATGTTTGTTGAGCTAGAGTGACCAGCTGGCATTCCACCAACAATCACGACTCTGTCTCCAGGATGACCAAGGCCGGCTTTTAAGATGCTTGCCTTCGATTCATTAATCATTTGATCAATCCCTTCAGCATATTCAGTCGTAACAGCAGATGTTCCCCAATAAAGCATGGACTTCCTTAGAGTTTGCTCGTATGGACTGACAACAGCAATCTTGGCAAATGGTCTATACTTAGAAACCCGCCTTGCCGTATCACCATATCGAGTACAACAAATGATAAGCTTAGCTCCTATTTCTAAGGCTGTATGGCAGGCCGAATGGACGATAGCGTCTGGGATCTCACCACCAATAGTAATTGGTTTGAAAGAACCCAGATAATCAATTTCCGACTCCGTTGCCAAAGCAACTTCTGTCATCATTTGAACTGATGCAGTTGGATATCTACCGACTGCAGTTTCAGCAGAAAGCATCAGTGCCGAGGTTCCATCAATAATTGCATTGGCAATGTCAGTAACTTCGGCCCGTGTCGGTCGTGGACAATTAACCATAGATTCAAGCATCTGAGTTGCAGTAATAACAGGCTTCCCCTGATCGTTTGTTAATTTTATTATTTTTTTTTGCCAACCAGGTACTTCGGCTAGAGGGACTTCCAAACCTAGATCACCTCTGGCAATCATAACACCATCAGCTTCTGAAATGATACCTTCCAGATCATCCAGAGCCTCTTTCTTTTCCAGCTTGACAATCACTGGAATATCAAACTCGTACTGCTCAAGAATCGATTTGAGATTTTTCACATCATCGACATTTCGCACAAAAGATTGGGCAACCCAATCAACACCAAGCTCTGCACCAAATAAAAGGTCCTCAATATCCTTTGGCGTTGGAATTGCTACGTTCAGCCCAACACCAGGCACAGTAATTCCTTTCTTTGAGCTCAATTCCCCACCAGCAACCACCACACAATCGATACTAGTTATTGCAGTGGATATTACTTGAAGTTGAATCTCGCCATCTGCCAATAAGATTTGATCTCCAACAGACAGCGCATTGACGAATTCGGGAGAATTGACAGATACTTTGGTTACATCACCAACTGTTTGTTCAGCCATCAGAGTAAATCGAGAGCCCTCGACGAGTTCAACCGAACCTGACTCAAACGTACCAATCCGTACTTTTGGTCCGGAAAGGTCCTGCAGGATTGGAATCCTTATACCTAACAACGCTTCTGCTGTTTTGATGTTCTTAATGGTTTCAGCATGCTCGACATGTGTGTCATGTGAGAATGAAATCCGAGCCAAATCCATGCCAGAAACGACTAATGATTTGATCAACTCAACGGACCTACTGGCAGGACCAATGGTACAAACAATCTTCGTACGTTTACCATTCATCTAAAAATATGTTTAATCACCCTTCATATGAATTTAATATATGGACTTAACAAAAGTATTATAGATACTATTTCATTTTCTTCACTCTATAAATTCTCAGAATATACCCCAATCCCCCCATTACACAAATCATTATTAAAAAAATAATCTCCTTCGAAAACCCTCCCCACTTTCGGTTTACATAGACATCAAAAGATCGACTCATTTCACGAACAGCATTCCTCTCAAAAAATGACGCATTAATTAGTACCTTACGAAACTGGTGGCAAGTATCAATAATCCAAAAGAATTTCACAGTCAGAAAAACAGAATGCATGTTCCCTCAAACCCACTGATTGAAACGAGTCAGAACGTGAAAGCCTGTGCTAACTAGTGCTCATTGATTTCATAAGCGAGTCGTTGAACCCTCCAATAAGTTGCGGTAAATTTAGCCCGGAACGTTCTAGTCCATTTGCATTTAGCTTAGATCAATAATTATCCATTCCGCAGTTATCACTTCGCCCTATCATGCAATCAAATCCACGGATACTACATTATCAATTGTGAGCAACCCTCTAATATCTTCAATCACCAAGCGCCCCTTTTCCCGTCAGCCTCACGACGCAATTTGAGAAAATATCTACCAACCAAGCCAACTACCCTATGCCCATTCAAAAATTCAGATGTTTCATCAGGCATCTATATCAATAAGCTAAGATGGGAATTCCTGCATCATCAATAGAATGTTAAAAAATCCTACTATAGACTACAAGAAATTGGCCGAAGGGTGCACCCCACATACTAACGAATTCCGTACGCCGCACCCTTCCCATGTTTTAAAGTACATTTCATAAGTCCTATCCATACCATTAATCATCAACTAATTTCTTCATTACTTTACTCAAACTCAAACAAAGAACATCCACTAATGTAGTCAAAGTGCGGTATATCAGAACAACTGATCCTTAATCCCACATCCTATCCCAAGCCGATCAAGATTGATGTTTGTTAACCACGCATAAGAAATAGATTATTATATTAGCGGTAAACCTCTTGATGCGAATCATCCCATACCAAGCCACTCCTAACACCACAAACTGTGATTTCATAATATCCAGCCGGATCCATAACTTGATTTAATTCGTTATTCTCTACAATAAAATAACAAATCAGACAAATCTACAAGATTGAAATTCAACTAGGAATGGCTTAAATGCAGAACTCAATAGAACTCAGGAAGGTAAAACCAATACAATACTGGATGCCTTACTTACCAACACTCCAGAAAATTACTTCGACAGACCCAACAAGAATATATTTACTGTACCAAGGCTACTAATTTACAAATCGGCTGTGGAACCTGCGATTTTTGATGAAATTAATTTCTGTACCTCACCATTTTCAATAATACGAATTGCTTTTCCAAGTTGGTCATCATAATCAAGATCAATTAATTGATATATCCCAACATTATTATTAAAAACTCTTTTAGCATCCAACATTACCAAATCTGCACTCAATGATATATCATTTTGTTTTAGTATTTCAAATAGTTGACCGAGACTAGCCTCAAGTTTTGAAAAATCCTGAGGAACTTTTCCAGTGCTCTTTTCTTCCTTTTCAATCCACTTCTCCACGAAATCATTCACATAACGACCATTACGCATTTTCTGTCGCATCTCAGCATCAGCGATTTCGAGTTTTGTCGTATCAATATCAACTTGCGGTTCAATCCCTTTCTCATTAATTGAAGTACCATTTGGAGTGTAATAAGTTGAAATAGTTAACGATACTGCACCTCCATGCTTTAGAGGAATGCGCTGTTGAACGACTCCCTTACCAAAAGTTTTCTTCCCTAGAAGAACTCCACGAACATGGTCACTAATTGCCCCCGCCACTATCTCCGACCCGCTCGCGCTGTATTCGTTTATCAACACCACGAGTTCTATATCTTCCGGACAAAGGACTTTTGAACTAGATTTATATTCTTTATTAGATTGGGGATGGCGCCCTCGGGTCGAAACAATCATCCCCTCAGAAATAAGAGCATCTGAGACATAATAGGCTGAGTCAAGAAGACCTCCAGGATTGTTACGAAGATCTAAAATCAGTGCTCTGGGTTCTACGTCATCCGAATCAAAAAGATCTGTCATAGCTTGGTGGAATTCTTCACTAGTTCGCCCTGTAAAATTAGTAATACGTATATAGGCGATTTCATCGTTAACCATAGTCTTTTCAACACTATCAGTTTTGATTTCCCCACGTGTTAAAGTAACCTCGAAAGGTTCAGAGCCTCCTCGGCGGCGAATCGAAATTTTGACTTTAGTACCAATCCTCCCCCTGAGAACACTAACGACGTCATTCAGTGTTTTACCACTTGTAATCCCAATGCTAATTGCTTCCCCCTCGATCTTGGTAATGTAATCACCTGCCTGCAAACCCGCTTTCATTGCCGGAGTGTAAGGTAAAACAGATAAAATTTTCACCAACCCTTTATCCACATAAATCCGGATTCCTAATCCACCAAACTTAGCAGCAATGAGATCTTCACGCTCTCGCTGAAAGGACTCTGGAGATTGATAGAAAGAATAAGGATCACCAAGTGCTGCGAGTGCTCCTTTGATGGCTCCCTCATAAACCTTCTCGCGATCTACCTCTTTGTAATAAAAGGTTTCAGATTTTGCTATTGCCTCATTCAGTTTGTTAATTAGCGTCATGGTCGTTATTCGTTCTTCACGACCACTTAGTGCATTTTTGCCAATAGTGTTGAAGAGGAGAACTAAGACCGCTACAATTACAGTTAAAGCAGCAATCGAAACAGTGTATTTCCTACTACATCGAACCATGACAATCCTTAACAACTCTAAAAATCACTAAACATTAATGTAATTATAACATCTCAACCAGATAAATTTCTATGAGGGTTGTGTCTTCCAACGATTATGCAACCATAGCCATTGGTCTGGATATTGTCGAATTTCACTTTCAAGAATTTTCAACAAACGCTCAGTATTGTACCGTACATCATGTTCAAAGCTATTCGAAATTTCAATATCAAACGGTTCATAAATTTTGACTAAGTATTGGTTGTTAGGTTGGCGAATACAAACTGAGAATAATATTGGCGCCCCAGTCTTAAGAGCAAGTATCATCGGACTACGAACTGCAGATGCAGGCTTGCCAAAGAAGTCAACAAACACACCGCTCTCCCCTGCATCTTGATCAGCGAAAAAACCGATCGCACAATTTCGCTTAAGTGCAAGTATAGTCCTTCGAATGGCTTTCCTTTTAGGAATAAGTTCAGCACTAAGATGCTGTCGATATTTCCAAACCAATTGATTAAGACGCTCATTCCTAAGTTCAAAAACGATGGCTTTTATCCGGTTGGGTATTAATACGCCAGTGACAAGCCCCGTAAGTTCCCAATTACCGAAATGGGGAACAAACATTATCGCGCCCTTACCTTGACCAAGAGCAGCATCTAGGTTTTCTTTACCTTCGACATTAACCAAATCCCAAATATTCTCACTTGTTAACCGAGGAAATCGTAAAAATTCAGCCAAATTTTTACCAAGGCCTTGAAAAGTCTTACGGCATATTCGCTGGATCTCTTGAGCCGAGAATTTTTCAGCGAAAGCAATGTTCAAATTCGCAATCGCTATGCGCCGACGTCGCTTAAATACGATATACGAGAAATCACCAATCCACACCCCAAGAACCAAAACCACTTTTCTCGGTAATAACTGAAAGACGGCAGCTATACAACGAAAAGCCACGACCTCCATCAAATCTTTTTTAATGGAAAGAAAACGATTAGCCTGCAATCTCGTCAGCTCTCCTAGCAAGTTCAAAATCGAGTGCACTAATCCCACCAGAGTCATGGGTAGTTAAGTCTATAACAATACGATTATAGATATTAGTCCACTCAGGATGATGGTTCATTGATTCTGCAACTAGCGCAACACTTGCCATAAAACCGAACGCCTCAATAAAAGAATCGAAATGATACTGTTTATGAAGCTTTTCTTCTTGAACTGTCCAACCCGATAGGTTTGAAATTCCATTCTCAATCTGCGATGTAGTTAATTTTGGACTCACCATACCTAAATTGCCCTTAATTCCAGATAAAATTTAGGCCTCGATTTTAGTGCACCTCAGTTTCAAAGTCAAGCCGAAACCAACATCACACAATTTCAAGCCAATGTAATTGACAGAAAATCACAGCTAGTGTATCATATGGTTTCGGTGTATATATTCTACAAATAGGGCTAAAAATGAACAGGCAAACTATGGATTTCCGTTTTGATTTTCGAGATGTGCCCAGAGCGGGGCGACTAGGTTTCAGTACAAAGAAAATTTTCATCCACTTCATAGGTCTCCTACTTGCCTACACTATCAATGAAATTCTTATTTATTTAAGCTTGCTTATTGTTGGTGTAGACAATGCCAGAGAGTTCTGGAATAATTACGCTTTATTGCCAATATGTCCATTCGTTACCGACTCTAGCGACTTCAAGCTAATTACAAAATGTGCAATGTGGATGGGGATGTTTTTCTATTTTGTAGTCTTTTTTTTAACCAGCACAATGGTCTCTAAAGTTACCATTCAACAGTTGCGAGGCGACCACTTCTTTTCAATAAGTGAATCAGGTGACTTTACTAAAAAAAATTGGAAAGTAATTTTCGGCACCTTCATTGGGATCACACTAATCTTTGCCTTCGCTTTAATCATGCCAATCACTATTGGCTTACTTGGGATGATTCCAGGAGTTGGACATTGGATTGTAATGTTGTCATCGATTCTGATGCCAATAGCATTTTTAATAGGTCTGCTAATGGCATATCTAATCGTTGTTTTAGGGGTAAGTCTACTTTTCGCGCCCTCGGTAATTGCGACGGCTGATTCGGATGTTTTTGAAACCATTGAACAACATTTCTCAATGATTTGGAATCAGCCCTGGAGAATCATTATTTACGAAGGTATTCTGCTGCTAACAAAAATAGTTTGTGGCCTAGTTTGGTCGTTTTTCTGCCTAATTGGTTTTGTTCTAATACTTCTTCCAATTCACGCTCTAATTCCCAAAGAAGTGGGGGTTTTTATGTCACATGCTAACGTATTTCTCGGCAACCTGATTGAAAAATCACCAAACATCCTCAACCAAATAGTAGTTTTTGACCTCTTACCGCCACAGAGTACCGACCCAATTGCACTCAAAATTACAGGCTTTATTATGGCAATTTCGATATTGTCAACCCTAGCCTTGGTTGCGGCTTATATTTTATCGATTGCTTCAGCCGGAAATACGGTTATCTACTCGATTTTAAGGAAACGAACTGACAACGAAAATTTACTTGAAAACGAAGATCTAATTCCAACATTTCCAGACCAAAGTCAAGAGGAAACAGATTCCAACGAGACAGAGGAAAATGCAGAGTCAGTTCCAGAAATTTCCCAAACACCTGAAGACAAAATCGCGATGGAAACAGTGGCAGACAATGAGGAAGGGAAAATCGACAACTGATTCCTGCTTTTAGGATACATCAACTGGTGCCAATTTAATCAAAGGAAGTTCCTCGTGTTTCAAAAAGTATTAACGAAATTTTTCGGCAGCAAAGAAGACAGGGATTTTAAGAGTTTTCAGCCATTGGTCGAACAGATCAACCAGCTTGAGACCGAGACTCACGATCTTTCAGACGCTCAACTAAAATCGCAAACTCCCAATTTCCGCCAACAATTAGAAAATGGAGCTTCATTAGATGATCTTCTGCCTAAAGCATTTGCTGTCGTCCGCGAGGCAGCAGTTCGAACTCTTGGTCAGAGACATTTTGACGTTCAACTCATCGGAGGAATAGCTCTTCATCAAGGCAATATCGCCGAAATGAAAACCGGTGAAGGGAAAACCCTAACATCCACTTTGGCTGTGTACCTAAATGCACTTTTAGGAAAAGGTGTTCATCTTGCCACCGTCAATGACTACTTAGCAGAACGTGATGCAGAATGGATGGGGCAAATATATAATTTCCTTGGTCTATCCGTTGGCCTAACACTTAGTGGTATGTCACATGAGGAGAAACGACTCGGCTATAAATCCGATATCACATACGGTGTACATAGCGAATTCGGTTTTGACTACTTGTGGGACAATAAAGCGCGCTATTTGGAAGGCAAAGTCCAGCGCAGCCATAGCTTTGCAATCATAGACGAAGTAGACAGTGTACTAATTGATGAAGCACGTGTCCCACTAATTATCGCTGAGCCCCATGGCGAGCCAGTTGAACTATACCAAAAGATCCGTCGTGCCATTGCGAAACTCCAACTGAATAACCACTACGAGATTGATGAAAAGGGCAGTAAACGAGGAACAGTGATGCTAACTGACCCTGGAGTGGACGAGATTCAGAGATTACTGGGGGTAGAAGATCTTTACAGTGCTGACAATATGGACACCATACATCACATTAATCAAGCATTAACCGCCCATGCTCTTTATAAACGTGATATCGATTATGTGGTGAAAGATGGTGAAGTGATCATTGTCGACGAATTTACCGGGAGGATGCAAGAAGGAAGGCGCTATAGCGAAGGACTGCATCAGGCACTTGAAGCGAAAGAAAATGTTCGGATTGCACAAGAGAGCCAAACAGGAGCAAGAATCTCCTACCAGAACTATTTCCGAATGTACGACAAGCTATCGGGCATGACCGGCACAGCCGCGACCGAAGCACTCGAGTTCGGCCAAATCTATAGTTTGGATGTTGTTGTTGTCCCAACGAATCGCCCCATGGCTCGCATGGATCTTGCCGATCAAATTTACAAAAGCGAAAAAGCAAAATTCAATGCAGTAATTACTGATATCCTTGAAAAACATGAACAAGGACGCCCCGTTTTGGTCGGCACGATTTCGATTGAAAATTCTGAAAAACTGAGCAAAATGTTGAGGGTAAAAAATCGGCATTTGGATCATCAGGTGTTAAATGCTAAAGCGCATGCCAGGGAAGCAACTATTATCGCTCAAGCAGGAATGCCTGGAGCAGTAACGATTGCAACAAACATGGCAGGCCGCGGCGTTGACATCTTACTTGGTGGCAATCCCGATATTATTACTAAGCAACTCCTGCGAAAAAAACGCTTGAACCCAGATACAACAGACCAAGAATCTGAGGAGTGGACATCAGCATTTGAGGAAGCTAACGCTGTCTGCGCCGAAAATCGCGAAAAGATCCTGGCTGCTGGTGGATTACATATCATAGGAACTGAACGACATGAATCACGTCGGATCGACAATCAGCTCCGAGGTCGGTCTGGTCGACAAGGTGATCCTGGTTCTTCACGGTTTTACTTATCTCTTGAAGATGACTTGATGCGCAAATTCGGTCAAGATCGGCTACAAGGGATGATGGATAAAGTTGGCATGGACGACGAAACCCCAATCGAACACAACTGGATCACCAAAGCCATCGAAAAAGCACAAAAACGCGTTGAGGAAAAGCATTTCGCAATCCGAAAGCAGTTGCTAAAATTCGACGATGTGATGACAATACAACGTCAAACGATTTACTCCCTCCGCAACGAGATACTCCATGGCGACGAATTAAAGAATAAGATATGGGAGATGATCGAAAATCTTGTTGACGATAATCTCGACCTTTATCTGATTAATCCTGATCTTGAAGAAGAAAGTGGCGTTGAGGTTTTTGCCAAGTGGCTGACGCGAACATTTCCAATTGACTTATCTGAATGGTCCCCACCCATCGATCAACAGGAACCAAATCAAATTCGGAGTAGCATCATTGAATCTTTGCAGAGTATATACGCGCTACGTGAGGAAGAGATGGGAGCTGAGATCATGCGTGAGTTGGAGCGTATGATACTTCTCGATCGGATCGATAGTCATTGGAAGGATCATCTCTACAATATCGACTATCTCGAAGAAGGAATTCATCATCGTGGTCAAGGGGGGAAAGATCCAATTGTTGTTTTCAAGAGTGAAGCACTCGACATTTTTGAAGAAATGCATCAACGTATAGAAGAGGAAATTTGCGAATGGATTTTTAAAACCCAACTTAACATAGAATCTAGAGAGGAAAAACGAAGCAGGATCCCGGCCCAACGAAACGACCAAAAGCAAACGATGCCGAGACGAAGAACTTCCAAGGCTGCTAGAAGCAATCGCCCGAAAAGACGGAAAAGATAAAAAATTAAAGAAGAATTTACGAAAACTTAAAGAGAGCGCATGCCAGTTAAACAAGATCTGTTGAAGATTTTATGTTGCCCCGTTACCAAGGTGGAACTGAAAATTCTGCCCAACGAGATGCAAGTTGAATTGAATGAGAAAATACAAAAAGGCTTAGTAAAAAATATGGGCAACAAAATTGTTGAAGAACCACTTGAAGAAGCATTAATTACAGTAGATACAAAGACAGTCTACCGAGTAACTTCCGATATACCGAATATGATTCCGAGCGAAGGAATTTCCATCAGTAATGAGGATCTTGTTTCTAAGCCTTAGGTGCCCATTTCCACCTCACCGTGGAGACAGCATCCGTAACTATAATTTCATTAAGTACCTAGCAAAGGATCATGCTGTCACAGTTGTTTCATTTGCCGAATCTCAGCAAGAATTCGACAATATCGCAGAACTCGCGTCATTCTGCGAGCGAGCTGAGTTGATACCCTTTAGCCGCTTACAGGCAAGAAGGAATTGCGTTTTCAATTTTTTCTCTAAGGACCCTCTCCAAATACATTATTGGAGATCAACCAAGATGCAAAGGACAATTGACAACCTTTTACAACAGATGGATTTCGACCTAGTACATGCACATCTCTTTCGCATGGGACAGTATGTTGCCAATTACAAAGAGGTTCCAAAGATGCTTGATCTTTGCGATTCAATGGCATTGAATTTAAACCGACGGATCGAAATCGATCATGGTGCTATTTTACCTCTTCTCAAAATTGAACAAAAACGGACACGTGATTATGAAATAGGTATCGCTCGGATTTTTGATCATAACACAGTAGTAGCAAAACCTGACTATGATTATTTGCTTGAACAAAATGCAGAGCTCAGCCTATCAATTATTCCAGTTGGTGTTGACCCTGATTATTTCCAGCCGTGTAGTATAGAAGATGAAGGATTAAATCTGTTGTTTACAGGAACAATGAATTATTTCCCAAATTATGACGCGGCGATTTATTTTCATAACGAAATTTGGCCTCTGATTATAGCCAAGCATCCTGATGTAACTTTCTCAATTGTTGGCAACAATCCGACGGATCAAGTCAAACGGCTAGCAGGCAACAATGTAACTGTAACCGGCTATGTTCCTGACACACGTGCTTACTTTAATAAGGCAACAGTCTTTATATCACCGATGCGATCAGGATCAGGATTGCAAGTTAAACACCTTGAAGCAATGGCAATGGGTATTCCCATCGTAACAACGACAATTGGGTCAATGGGCATCGAGGCAATCGAGAATCAAGATTTGTTAGTAGCTGACACACCAAATAATTTTGCAAACCACGTCAACATGTTGCTCGACGACCGGGAACTCCGCAGATCAATTGGTAATTCAGGCAGAAAACTAATTGAAGAGAAATACAACTGGCAAATTCTAGGGAAAAAATTAAACGATATCTACTCCAAAATAAAAAAAAGGAAAACATGTTGAAGACACGAACCAAATTAATTAGTTCAATATCGATTGATCTTCTATTAATTAATGCGGCTCTTTTTCTTACTCTCTGCACTAGTAAGTTTTTAAACTTAAGCTTTACCCAGCAAATAGAAATACCGGGGGCGTCTGGCAGAAATATCCTTGCTATTATCGCCGCTGTAACTGTGATACGGATTACAACGTCTTTGGCACTCCAATGCCACAAACAAATATGGCATTTTGCCAGCGTATACGAATTCACATTACTAACTACCGCCATTGGGATTTCTACAGTTCTACTTATTCCCACATTGCTTATAATCACAAACAGCATTGCCAAACAGACTTCGATTAGCGATATCGTCGCATTTCAGCTAATTGATGGCTTCTACAATTTTATCCTTACTAACGGATTTAAATTTTCATCGCGGTTATCGGAGGAGTGGGGAAAAAATCAGGTTGGAATTCCCCGCAAACATGTCTTGATCATTGGTGCCGAGGAACTAGGAGTCAACGTCCTACGAAGCATACGTAAAAATCCAGACAAAGGATATTTACCAATTGGTTTTATTGATGATAATCGGGAAAAAGTAGGCAAACGAATTCACGGACTTGATATCCTTGGTACCACACGCGATTTGACCTATATTGTTCGACGACGCCAAATTGATACCGTGATTATTGCTATGCCAAACGCAGCAGGGACAAAAATACGTGAGATTATCCACTTCTGCGAACAAAAAGGATGTACATTCAAAATAATGCCCAGTATTGACGAAATTCTTTCAGGAGACGTCAGCATTAGTCAGATTCGGAATGTTCAAGTTGAAGACTTGCTGAATCGACAGACTGCTCAGATTAATCTCGCTGAAGTTTCCGAATCACTAACTGGCAAACGAGTAATGGTAACTGGTGCTGGAGGATCAATAGGTTCCGAATTATGTCGGCAGATTTCACAGTTCAAACCGGAACAATTAATTCTTTACGCTCGAGGCGAAAATAGCCTATACCACATTGAGCATGAATTAGCCGAGATCCACTCAGACCTAAACCGTACGACCATTATTGGTGATATCCGTGACCGACTCAAGGTTTTTCGAATTATCGACCGCTACCAACCACAAATTATTTTCCATGCCGCTGCACATAAGCACGTAACATTCATGGAACTTAATCCTGACGAAGCCGTTAAAAATAACATTCTCGGCACCAAGAATTTAGTCGATGCTGCTGTGCATCATCGGGTTGAATCATTTATCCTTGTATCTTCTGATAAAGCAGTCAATCCATCCAGTGTGATGGGGGCATCCAAGCGAGTAACAGAAAAGTTGATCGAAAGCAAAGCATACCATAACGGCACAAAATTCGTCGCAGTTCGCTTTGGCAATGTCATTGATAGTCGTGGAAGTGTTTTACCTAAGTTCAAACGTCAGATAGAAAAAGGAGGCCCAGTGACTGTAACGCACCGCGACGTTATACGGTATTTCATGACTATCCCTGAATCAGTTCAACTGCTACTCCAAGCTGGAGCAATGGGAAATGGGGGGGAGATCTTTATCTTGGATATGGGAGACCCAATTAAAATCCTCGATCTTGCATGTGATCTAATCCGTCTGTCTGGACTTGAAGTGGAACGTGACATTCCAATAGAATTTACAGGATTAGAACCAGGAGAAAAGTTATACGAAGAGCTACTGACGGCAGAGGAAGGCGTAACTGCAACCAAACACCAACGGATTTTCGTCGCACATCTTGAAGCAATCGAAGAGAAAAGATTGCTGAATCAAATCCAGATGTTAGAAGACCTTGCCAACCACCTAAAAGCTGATGAGATCATTAGGGAACTTCAAAAGATTGTACCAACTTATGTACCAAATCGGCTTTTTGTCAATGAACCAATTAATACCAGTGATCCGAAGACCAAAACTGAAGTAATTAATTTATCATCCGCCAGACAGATATGAGGAGGATTATTGATCTTACATTCGCAAGTCTCTCCTTGATAATTTTATCACCAATTTTTTTAGTAGTTGCTATATGCGCAAAATTACAATCACCTGGTCCCACTTTTTACAAATCTCAGAGAATTGGACAGCACGGCATTACTTTTGAAATGTACAAGTTCCGAACAATGGTCGCAAATGCTGACTCGTTTGGGCAGGAGCTCACTGCTTATCGCGATCCTCGCATTACGCTAATCGGCTCCTTCCTCAGACGTTGGAAACTAGATGAAATTCCGCAATTAATAAACATCATTAAAGGGGAAATGAGTATTATTGGACCGCGCCCCGAATCCCCATATTACGTTCAGTACTATACGCAGAACCAACGCCAAATATTGCAGGTACTCCCTGGGATAACCGGTCCTTCTCAATTTGCGAACCGAAACGAGGAAGAAAAACTAAAAGGCAAACCTAACCCAGAACAGTTTTATATCGATATACTTATGCCAGAGAAATTGCAGATAGATCTAGAATATATTAAAAGGCGCAATTGTTATTCTGACATGTTATGGGTTGTTCGTACTATTCTAGGTATTATTTTATATTAAATGACATTTGGGACGAACATTCATCAAGCACAGCAAAGACCACGCAAAGCAGTAATACCCGCGGCAGGTTCTGGAACTCGCTTACTACCCGCAACTAAATCCCAAGCAAAAGAAATGTTATTAGTTGGACGGAAACCTGTAATCCAACATGTAGCGGAAGAAATACAAGGAGCTGGAATCAATAAGATTCTAATTGTCACAAATCAGAAAAAACGCGCACTAGAAGACCATTTTGATCCACATTTAAACCATTTCAGCCAACTTCAAGAAATTGATAATGACATTGAGTTTTTCTATACACGACAAAGTCACCCAAAGGGACTAGCTGACGCAATTAGCAAGGCAGAAACTTTTGTCAATAATGAGCCCTTCGTTGTGTGTTTAGGTGATTCCATTATCCAATCCAAACCGAAGAGTAACGTACTGGACAGTTTGATAGAAACATATATGAGAAACCAAGCTAATGCATCCATATTATTTGAAGAAGTCGCATTGGAGTCGGTTGTCAAATATGGAATTGCGGCGCCTGATTTTGAACAAGGTCTGACTTTTTCAATTGCGGATATTGTGGAGAAACCAAGTGTGGATAAAGCTCCAAGCAACTTGGCAGTTGCAGCACGATACGTGTTTTCGCCTGAAATTTTCGATTATATTCGCCAGACAAAACCCGGCAGAAATAACGAGATCCAGATCACTGATTCCATCCGGCTTGCACTACAGAATCAAGGCAGAGTTTTTGGTCTGAAACTCGATCATGGCGAACAACGATTTGATATAGGAAACTATCGTGCTTACTTTGAAGCGTTTTTTAGATTTTCCCTAGCAGACCCTGAACTCGGTTCAGATTTTCGAGAATATGCGAAAAAAATGCTAGAATTATAAGGGAGAAATTCGTTGTGTCTCGCAAAGTCAAATATACCATTTTAATCATAGGAGCAATCCTAATCTTCATACTATTTTTTGGCCGAGTACTAATCAATCCTGAAGCAATCGGGGATAAAGTAGCAATCATTGAAATCCTTGGTGTAATTAATGATTCAGAAGAGATTATTAAACACATCCATCATCATCGTAATAATACCAGTGTAAAAGCTATCGTACTGCGAATTGATTCACCTGGAGGGGGTGTTGCCCCTGTTCAAGAGATTTACAGCGAGCTTAAAAAGCTGAAGAGTAAACCAATTTTTGCATCCATGGGCAGTACCGCTGCATCTGGTGGTTACTATATTGCCTGTGCAGCACAAGAAATCTTCGCAAACCCAGGAACGCTTACTGGTAGTATTGGCGCTGTTATGCAATTTATGAAAATGAAAGTACTGTACGAAAAAATAGGAATCGAATATCAGACCATCAAAAGTGGGGAATATAAAGACATCGGGGCATCACAACGCAATATGACACCGGCTGAAAGAAATTTAATCCAAAAAACCGTTAACGACGTAAGATCTCAATTCATTCAGGCAATTATTGAAGGCCGAAGCGACCGGCTAACACGAAATCAAATCGAAGCTTTTGCCGATGGGCGAATCTTCACTGGCAAACAAGCATCCGAGAAAATGCTAATTGATCGGCTAGGCAATTTGCAAGACACAATCGCTCATGCAGCCCAAGTTGTTGGGATCAAAGGAGAGCCCAAAATAACGCGTATTGAACAAAAACCAACATTCCTTGAAAAAATTCTTAATCTTACAAGTAATATAAATCAAAAAATCCTACCGTCTACGTCATTTCGTTATGAATTAAATTTCCCAACGCAATGACTGCTAAAGCCTCATCCGGTTGTTGTGCAATCGAACCGCAAGTTGGCTTGAAATATAATCCATTCAAAGCAAATCTGATAATATAAATCAATCGTTGCCAAACATATACACGTTCAATTTGACTGTCAGAAGAATAGGATCGAACATGAACACATTTGACCGTCTTGCCAAATATATGGGAGGCTACACCAGCCTGATTCTTTTATCGATGGTCTGTTCCTTTGTGATCGCAATTGGAGATCTCGGCTATATACAAGTTCTAGCGAGCACAATTGACGCATTAAAATCAATAGAAACACACACATTTGATGAGAAACCACTAATCATTAAATTCTTTAAAGTTAACAGGATTTTTAACGGAATACCATTTGTAATTGCAGATCAACAGAGAGCACTCCTCTTGATTGGATATGTGCTAGGAGGCGCATTTTGTCTAGTATTAGTAAAAGGGATTTTCTCCTATTTCAATAGTTTTCTAATGGATCTGGTCGGACTAAAATTGATCACTCGGCTGAGAAACGAAGTGTACGAAAAGATCGTTTTTGCTCCTATAGGAATCCTGCAAGATCACCGATCAGGAGATTTAATTACTCGGATGACCGATGATGTGAGGTCTCTACACAGAGCCATCGGTTCTACCTCAAGTGTGATACGTGCGATTATCTACCTCCCAGTTTTTATAGTTGCAATGTTAATTAGCAGTTTCAAGCTCACAATTCTAGTACTATTAATTTTCCCTCCACTTGTACACCTGATCAATCAATTTGGTAAAAGGATTCGTGAGGCATCTGGAGAAATCCAACAGCATACGGCGGATCTATCCTCTCAACTCAAGGAAACAATATACGGAACTCAAATAATTAAGAGTTTCACTACTGAAGTTTTTGAGCGCGATAAATTTTTGGATACAACAAAACACCAATATAAGACTACAATAAAACGAATCCGCTTAACTTCGTTGCTTGGCCCCCTAGTTGAGCTAATTAGCGCAATCGGAGTGGTAGTAGTTTTTGGTCTTGGGTGTAGGCAC
>Ga0207984_1000034_pt1 | contig 72214 bp, 66 predicted proteins | sample ETNtaG_30_FD_185760 | JGI IMG/M metagenome (GOLD analysis project Ga0207984, IMG submission 185760) | Marine microbial and viral communities from oxygen minimum zone, Eastern Pacific Ocean - ETNP201306PF43B (SPAdes) (version 2) | ecosystem: Environmental > Aquatic > Marine > Oceanic ...
CATTCGCCCATGTGCGTCAATGAGGTATGTGCTCTCGGATGTCATCGGAGCGAAGAGTGTGTAATCCTCATTCACACGATTATCGCAATAGATGAGCCCCACTGTCCATGTGGTATTTCGATTGGCATTGCAAATGGGTTCAACCGGCGAGCCAGAGGATCCCTGTGCCTCTGTGGAGGAGTTAATTCCAATTGGTAGTAGCAGTGAAAGGAAAAAAATCGATGCGAGGATGGCGCCCTGTCTCATGCTCTGCCGATGAGCCTCATCTACCCAGAGGTCGTGGTCTCGCCGCCACCGGAAGCGCCGTCCTCAGATTGTTTATTGTTCGGATCGGGGGCCTCTTCCTCTTGTCGCTCATCCTCGTAGTAGATGTAGGGCTGGCTCACCGGCAAGCCTTCGTAAGCCGAAAGCTCCATTGTATCGAGCCTGTGGACTGTCACTCCCTGCTGCGAGATGGCATAGACGTAATCATCAATAAAGACAGTACGGCGGATGTCAATGTCAGGGCGGTTCCAGTACCAGTCATCCTTGCCATTGTAAAACATCGAGTGGTCAATGCTTGAGCCGTCATAGATAGGGAGGCAGTCTTTCCGGTCCGGATTTTCTAGCGGCAGGAGGCATTCATCTGCAGTCGAGACATCAACCAGCACCAACTTAGAAACATACTCGTAACGGTAGCTTTGTCTGGCCACATCCCAGGTTTCACTGTAGGTTGATAGCGGAATCGCGAGTTTGCCATTCCAGTACTGAAATGCCTTGTGCTCGTAGGTCGCCTCGCTCCGGGACCATTCCCACATGTGCTTTTCGTCCGCTGCGACCGGCGAGAGCTCTAGCTTGGACATAAGCACCGGGTTCGCGAAGTCAGTGACATCGAACAGTGAGAGCTGCGTGCTGCCCCAGTTCAGGCCATTCTTATCGCCGCCGATACCGATAGTCAGCAGATGATTCTCATCTAGAGGATGGATATAGGTCGAAACTCCGGGGACCTCCAGCTCGCCAATCACCTGAGGATTAGTCGGATCGCTCAGGTCGAGCGTCCAGAGCGGATCAATATTGCGGAACGTAACCAGATAGCCGCGGTCGCCAACGAAGCGGGAAGACCAGATGCGCTCACCAGGAGCTATTCCACCGACGTGGCCCACTACATTCAGCTCGGTCGACTGATTAGTCGAGCCGTCGCCGTGTGTCAGCTGCTCAAGCACGAAGACGTGGTTCTCCGGGCCGACCCACTCGTCGTCGTCGGCAGTGAGCCACCAGCGACCCCAATTGCCAGTCGTCGTCGCGACACGCAGGAAGCCATTGTACTCGGAGAGAGAGAACTGGTCCAGGATGGTACCATTGACGCGCCCGCTGCCGATGTAACTGGTCTCTCCAGGCTGCGAAATGTCGAAGGCGTGCAGGTTGGTAGCTTCTTCGTAGCTGTCGGTCTCTTCGTCCCAGAACCACCACCAGTCGTTGGCCATCTCGGCAATGACCAGCATATTGGCTGATGCGTATATGGTTGCCCAGTTGCTCATGACATGGTCCGCCTCGAAAGAAAGGTTACTCTCAGCAAGATCGAGCGTCATGATGCTTGTGACGCCGCGTGCCGTTCCATCCTCAGAAACTACAAAGTCCTGGCAGTCTGTGGTATCGGTGAAGCTGTGGACTGTTACGTCTTCGCCTGCCATCTCATAAATACGGGGCACCAACTCGTCCAAGTCGGTTGCGTTGATTGTTGCTTCGTTCTGTGCAATGGTATCGTTTATAGCTTCCTTCCAGAGGTCCAGAGCATGATTTGTCAGCGGCTTGTCCTCGCCACTCTCAACTATGTCCCAGTAGACATCCAAGTATTCATCTGGCATCTCGGGCCAGTAGACCAGACCAGGAACGTCTAGGTAGCCATGGCTAACCATACGGACCGTTCCATCTACCTCGCGTGCAGTCTCGTACCAGCCTTCCATGTAGAGCTCGCGCTCTATCTGCGGGTCGGAACGATCGCTCAGGTTGAAGACGGTCAGCTTGGAGAGAGTGTGTACGCGATACTCGTTCGAGTTGTAGTAGTCACCTATATCTTCGTCATATTTACTCTCGGCCGAATCGCGCACCAGATGGGAGAGCAACGGGTGCTCTCCTTCGGCATACTGCAGGTCCCAGACAGAAATGTCGGAGTAGACGACCATACGATCGCCCGAGAAGAGCATCTCGCGCGGCCATCCGTCCACAGTGGCGTTACTGAGGTATTCCACCTGACCAACCTCGGGCACAGCGAGGATATGCAACCTCCCGCCATCGAGGTGGCCGTAGTAGGGTGAAGGCGAATGATCGTAGTAACTGTCACCGAACAACACGTAGAGATAGTCGCCGTCGGTCTTGACGAAATCCGCCTCATCGACGCCACCTTCCTGATTATTGGTGCCGGAGAACTCACGTTCGCTGCCAGTCACACCATTACTGGTAGGACTTTCCGAAGAGCCGCCGGACTGGTCCGCAGAACCTGACTGTGCGCCGCCACCGTCATCCATCTCAGCGACCATAACATCGTCCTCGAGCCAGACGCCGCCACCGCCACCGCCACCGCGATAGTAATTCCCCTCCAGATTAGAAGCGAGAGTGGCACGCATCTCGTCCTTAAGATTGGTCTTCAGATCCTCCTCGAGCGCGCCACATGAGTCATATGCCATCAACTGAGGAGAGCTCCGACCCGGATCCTCAACCAGACCCTGCAGGAATTTACTCTGGGCCTGTGTCAGCCCGTTCGGTGTATCACTCGGTGGCTGGTAGACCATTAGCGCCGCGACGACGAGCGTCAGCACGACGCCGACCGCGAGTATTGGCGACGGGCCGCTACCGGGAACCGGCGGTGGATTCAGCGCGCGCGGTCGCTGCATGGGAGTCCCGAAAACCGTGAGTCGGTCGCTCATGCCGGAACCTCCAACCCGAGAGCCGGATTGCTGTCATGCATCGCAAGGCAGTGCTTGCATGAAACCTGTTCCCAATGGGTCTTGCGCATCACGCGACGCTCCTGTTGAGTGGTTGGATAGCCGCAGATAGTAAGGCGGTGGTTGCCCAGCATATGGCGTCGGCGCATAACTCTCCGGCGGTGCTCGCGGTATATAAAGCGGCGCCAAAAAAAATTTTTTGTTTCGTGCTTGGCGCGGTTGTCACGACAACCGTGCCACGGTCACGGAACGGTGCGCAACGGGCGATTTCAGCGCCCCCTCTTCAGCTCGACCGTAAAGAGCCGCAGCAGGCTCAGAATATTCTCCTCGATGACCGCACCTTCATCCTTCTCCGCCTGCGAGAAGTCAAGCCCCGCCGCGACCTGCTCGATGAGCTGCTGGCGGATGAGCGACGACTTCATCAGCCGGAACAGGTTCTTGTCGGTCAGGCACGCCTGCGGGCGGTAGCGGCCGCCCTGCAACAGCAGCTGTCCGCTGGCAACCAGCTTCGGAACGTGGTAGTCAACCAGCTGCGACGAGAGTCCTGCCTGCTCGGCAATCTGCCGCTTAGAAGCGGGTGCCCCGAGCTGGACTGCGGCGAACAGGATGCGAAAGAGTTTGTCCGCTTCGTCGGCGCTAGTGCGACGGTGTAGCTCCACCTCGCCCGCAGCGTCGCTGTCTGGCTCCACCATGGAGCGCGAGCGACCGGCCGGTTATAGGGTTACGCGAAATCCAGCAGCACCTTGCCGATGTTCTTCCGATCGTGGATGTGCTGGTGCGCCTGCGCGGCTTCCGCGCCGGGGAAGACCGAGTCGATGCGCGGCGCGATTTCGCCCGACTCCAGCCAGCCAAAAAGTTCTGTTTGCGCCTGCTGCAGCCGCTCGGCGTCGCGGTAGCGGCCAAGGTGGACGCCGATAACTGCGCGGTTGGTGCCCATCATCCAGAGCGGGTTGAAGCGCGGAGTGCGCCACCACTCGCGCAGCTGCGCTAGCCGGCTGCGCTTGCGGCCGGGCGCCATCGCCGAGATGCCGTAGGTGACGATGCGGCCACCTGAAGCAAGGCAGCGATAGCCCTGCAGCAAGTGGTCGCCACCGACCGGGTCGAGCACCAGATCGACCCCGCGCCCGTCGGTGGCGGCCTTGATGGCGGCGCGAAAGTCGTCGCGCGGGACCGGCTCGACCCCCTGCTCGCGCAGCCAGTCGTGCTTCGCCGGCGACGCGGTGCCGAAGATGCGCGCCGCACCGCGGATGCGCGCCAGCTGCGTTGCCGCGACCCCCACCCCGCCGGCGGCGCCGTGGATGAGCAGCGTCTCGCCCGGCTGCAGCGCGCCGGGATGCACCACCGCCAGCCACGCCGTCAGGTAGTTGACCGGCAGCGCCGCCGCCGCGTCGAAGCTCACGGAATCGGGCAGCCGCATAATCGTCGCCCGTAGCGCGATTACGTGGCTCGCGTAGCCGCCAAACGAGCGACCGGCGACGACGCGGTCACCCACAACAATGCCATCAACGCCGGAACCGACCGCCGCGACTGTGCCGGCAACCTCGTAACCCGGGACAAACGGCGGCTTGGGAGCGCCAGGGTAGAGCCCCATGCGCGCCAGTAAATCGGCAAAATTGATGCCGGCGCGCGCGACCCGCACCAGCACTTCGCCCTCGGCCGGCGCGGGCGTCTCTGCTTCCTCGAACCGCAACACCTCGGGCGGGCCGTAGCGGGTGACGAGGATGCGCTTCACGCCAGGGCAGATGTCGCGCTGCTTAAGCCAGCGCCGGCGTCCGCGTCAGCGCTGCCAGCCCCAGCGCGGCGTCCGCGCGCGGTAGGCGACGTATTCGTCGCCGAACTTGGCCGCCAGCGTCAGCTCTTCCCACTTGACCCAGAAATCGAGCACGATGCCGAGCGCCAGCGCCAGCAGCAACCCCGCTGGCGTCCCGAGCGCTACTCCCCAGCCCGCCTGTAGCATCCACCACCCCTGCAGCAGCGGATTCCGCAGGTGCGCGAATATCCCACTTGTCACTAACTGCTGCTGTGGCCGCAACCGCACGACGACTAGCTCGTAGTCGTAGTAAGCAATAGTCGCCAAGAGCCGCAGTCGTAGGCCCAGTGCCACCAGCAGCGCGCCAACAGCGAGCCCAGCAGTATGCCTTACTGTTGGCAGCGCCAGCTGTGCATCGACCTGCACGGCGCTCAGGGCAATTATGTAGGTGCCGGCGAGCAGTGCCAAATTGAATGGGAGCGCGCGGATTAACGGACGCATGCCGGGGCAGCGGGGTGGGCGCTATTGCGGTTCCGGCACTATACAACCCATCTTGCCTGCCTGATAGTCCTGTACCGCCTGCGCCAGCTCGTCATGCGTGTTCATCACGAACGGCCCATAGCGTGCGACCGGCTCGCCGAGCGGCGCACCTGCCAGCAGCAGAGCCTGCAAGGGTTCTGTCGCATTGGGTGAGACAGCAATGCACGCCTCATCGCCATCACCAAAAAACACCAGCTGCCCATCACCGGCTGGGGTGCGCTGCGAGCCGAACTCACCCGCACCGCCGAAGCAGTAGGCCATCGCGTTCAACTCCGGCGCCAGCGGCTGCTCGAGTGCGCCGCCCGGAGCGATGGTCAAGTGCAGATACGTAATGGGAATGACCGTCTCGATGCGGGCGCTAACGCCCAAGCACTCACCGGCAATAACGCGCGCCTGCACCAGGCCATCATCGCCTCCGGCGCGTGGGATTTCGGCAGCGGTGATTTCCTGATAGCGTGGCTCCATTAGCTTGCGGTCGCGTGGCAGGTTGACCCAGAGCTGAAAGCCGTGCATGGTCCCACCGCTCTTCTGGAAATCAGGATGCGGCATCTCGGAATGAACCAGTCCGGAACCTGCGGTCATCCACTGCACGTCGCCCGCACGCAATTCGCCGGCATGGCCGAACGAGTCGCGGTGGCACATGTAGCCTTCTAGCAGGTAAGTCACGGTCTCGAAGCCGCGGTGCGGGTGGTCCGGCGCACCAATCGCCTCGCCCGGCGGCCACTCGACTGGCCCCATCTCGTCCAGCAGCAGGAACGGGTCAACCTGGTCCATACCCGCGGTCGGGAACGGACGCCGGACGGGGAAGCCACCGCCCTCTATCTGCCGATGCGCGGTGATAACCGAAGCGACGGAGCGGCTCATACCGAGTCCATCTGATGATGCGCGAGCGTGATGCACGCCGATGAGAGCAGGCTGCGGTCGCCGAGCTGGACGCGCGGCGCGCTCGCGAGCGCGGCGCGCTCCTCCCCGGTCGGGTCGCGGTCGTCGCCCAGCACGATTGTCAGCGGCGCTGCCGGGAACTCCGTGGTGTCGCCCGTCTCGTCGAGCAACACGGCGGGCGGCAGCCGCGCCAGCAACTCTTCGAGCCCAACGCGGTGGAGCGTCACGCCGGGGCTCGCTTCCACGGAGGCGCGGTTGCGCAGCTTGACGAGGCCGTTGCGCACCAGCGCCGCGGTCGAGCGCTCGTCAGGGTTCAGGTAGCGGACGCTCGCGCCGCAAAAGTGGACTGCGACAGGCGGGGCCGGCGGGCCGGATAGCAGCAGCCAGGCATCGGTGTCACGACGCAGACCATGCGAGACCCACATCGCGGCAGTGACGCAGCGCATAAGCACATCCAGCCGGCCTCCGCCACCACACAGGTCGTCCAGTTTCCAGTCGGGCGCGGTGTGCGCGCGATGACCAAGGATAACAAAATTACGGTCAGCCACCACGCGCCAGCCCCTCTTCGATTGACTGCTGGAACTCGTTCAGCACCGAGTAGTCGTGCGCGTCGGGGTGGTCACACAGCACCGCCAGCGTGATGTTAGCGAAATGGCGGTAGTCGAAATCCTCGCCGGAGTCGTAGCCGCGCGAATCCATGCGGTAGGGCACCAGCGCCAGCGCCCCGCCCTCGCTGGCGGCGGCGATGAACGCCGGCGGCCCCAGCCGGTGCGCCGCCTTGTCGGCGCGCGAGATGCGGATGTCGTCCGGGTCAAGGTGGGTGTGCAAGTGCGACCAGACCCGCCCCTTGGTCGAGTGCTCGCGGCAGTAGTGGTGGAGCGGTGCCGCGTTCAGTCCGTGCTCGGTGCGCTCCAGCTTGCCGATTTCCGCCTCCAGTTCTTCATGGCCGACCCACTCGTCATAGACCAGCTCGCCTAGCTCGGGGGTGCGGTATTCCAGCTCGGCCGAGAGCAGTCCCGCCCGCTCGAGTCCCTCCTCGCGCGAAACCAGCACCTCGGCGGCAATCTTCTGCAGCAGCGTGTCGGGCACCAGCAGGTGCAGGTACTTGACGAATTCGAGCGGGAATTCGTGCTCGCCCTCGTCAATCAGCCGCTCGTGCTGGCCGAAGTGCCGCTGCACCAGTTGCTGGTGCGAAGGGCGCGTCGAGTTGCGCACCAGCAGGAAGTTGCGCAGCAGCCGCTCCTGTTCCCGGTCCACCCCTCGCCAGCGCAGGGTGAATTAAACCAGTCGGTTCGCACTGCCGGAGTTAAATAACAGACCTGACTGGCGCGGCATGCGGATTTGGACCATGTTTACGTCCCTCCTACTGCTCACCGGGTGCCTCGGCGCTTTCAGCGATCGCAAGTTCCAAGTCACTCCACTTCCGGAACATTACGGAAAGTGAGATTCGGACTGCGTGGTCGTCGTCTACGGCCAGAATGGGAATTGTCATCTGCTTTCACCCAAGCAAGAGGCATGATATAAAAAATATCTTCGACCGCGATTGAAGCACTCTATAACGCTTCGAGTCGCAGCAACCCGCCCCGCTCGGCCAGCGCGATGAACTCGGCAAGCCGCTCCCACAGCGGCTCCGCTGCATCGCCGAACTCGCGGCGCAATTCCTCGCCGACCTGCCGCACGGGAACGCCGCCGCGCATCGTTTTCCAGGCGGCGGCGCCGAAGTCGTCTAGTTCTACTCTTACCGTCGGGGGCACGCGCAGCCAGCGCTCGAGCAGCCGACCGAGGCGCGAGCCGCTCCGCTCACGCTCGAGAAATGCCCCCACTTCGTCTCGCTGTAATTCCGCGAGCGGGATGACCCGCAACTCACGCAAGTCAGTCAACAAGCTCGGCTTCCATCACGTCGTCCTCGGCGCCGCGCAGCGTGAACCAGCCGGCGCTGAAGCCGGCGAAGGCGAAGAGCATCAGTCCCGGGAAGAAGAGGGGGTTGTTGAGCAGCCCAAGATAGACGCCCGAAACGGCGAAGAATGCCAGCAGCACACCCATAATCGCTTCGCCCGCAATCAACCCTGAGGCGAAGAGCACGCCGGGGCCGTGTGCCTTGTCGCGCTCGGCATCACTCACGTCGCCCAGCCCCAGCCGGCGGTCGACCGTCAGCCGAATCATCCCACCCAGAAAAATGGGAATCGACATGATTATCGGGAGATACATCCCGACCGCGACCGCCATGACCGAAATCTCGAGACTGCCGCGCTCGAACATCCACGCCAGCGTGGCGGCGACGAAGAGAGAGCCCATGAAGACGAACTCCGGCAACGCCCCTTCGACAAGGCCGCCGACGAGGAACAGTCCATACGCAACGAAGAGGAAGAGCAGGTGCAGCGGCAGCCCGCGCCACTCTTCGCGGTGGTGGCGCAGTGCAATCAGGCAGAAGGCAATGCCGGCGCCCAGTAGCACCATCGCCCAGTCCATCGTCCCTTCGAGGATGCCGCTCGCGAGCGCAGCCATCAGGAACGCCTGCGGCGCCGCGAGGTCCTTGCCGAGCTCGTAGGTTGAAATTAGCAGGTTCAGCACCAGCGGAATCACCAGCGCACCGGCGAGGACGCCGACCAGCTGCGCAATCTGCTGCCGCCACGGAGTGGCGCCAACAATGTTGCCCGTCTTCAGGTCCTGCAAGTTGTCACCCGAAATCGCACCGGCGCAGCAGACGAAGGCGGCGACGCCGATAGTGGCAACGACGAGCTCCTGCGTGCGGGCGCCGTCGTAGACCAACCAATTGAGCAGCGTGAAGAGCGAAGCGGTGAAGATTACGACAATAATAGTCACGCCCGAAATCGGGTTATTACTGCTCCCGAGCAGCCCGGCCATGTAGCCCGCTATCGCCGCGAAGAGATAGCCGGCACTGAAGATTATCAGCAGCGCCAGCAGCGCCGGCAGGATGAGCCCCGAGACCCACCAGACCATCAGCGCCATCGGCAGCGCCATCGCCAGCGAGAGCCGGCTGACCACCTGCGGGTCAAGGTCGAGGTCGGTCCGCGAAAGCCCGCTGCGGTCTTCACTGACGTTGACCTTCTCAAGCATGTCGCGGATGCCCTTGATAACCGGCCCGCGCATCAGCACCAGCGTATAGAGTCCACCAACGAGCATCGTCCCGACCCCGACCATGCGGCGGCGCATTTCGATGAAGCCGACGTAGTCGCCAATCGACATCCCTTCGGGCGGCAGCAGCAGCCCCGAGGTGAGTGGCAGGATTACTAGCGCGCCGAGGAATCCGCCGAGGAAGACGAAACTCCCAATCAGCGGACCGACAATATACCCGACCGCGAGCAGCGCCGGCGAGAGCTCGATGCCGAAGAAGAAGGTGGTGCGCGACTGAGTGACGGTGCCGAACTCCGGCAGCCGCCCCTGCAGCGTGAAGTGGTCGTGCCAGCCGTTACGCCAGAGGCCGAGCGAGACTTTGCGCAGTACGCCGTCAACCACGATTTCGAGCGCCGCACCGAGTTTGTAGACCGCACCGAAAGCGATGCCGGCGATAATCGGCATGACTTGCGCGCCGCCCTTTTCCCCCGCCACGAGCACTTCGGCGCACGCTACGCCTTCGGGATAGGGCAGCCGCTCCTGGATGATAAAGATGCGGCGCAAACTGATTGAGAATAGCACCCCGATGGTGCCGCCGACGGCGGCGGTGACGAATACCGGGAAGAAGGCAAAATCGTCCCACGTCCCGAGCACGACCAACGCCGGTAGCGTGAAGATTACTCCCGCCGCGAGCGACTCGCCCGCCGAGACGGCGGTCTGGACCCAGTTGTTCTCAAGGATGTTGGTCTCCTGTCGCGGCAGGATGGTGGCAATCGCGCGCAGCATACCCATCGAGAGTACCGCCGCGGGAATCGAAGCGGAGACGGTCATCCCGACGTAGAGCCCCAAGTAGACGTTGGCCGCCGTCAGCACCATCGCCAGGATTACGGCCAGTGCGACGCCTTTCGGCGTTATTTCCGGGAGGATCCGCGACGCGGGCACATACGGCACGTGGTCCGCTGCCATCGCGTCACGACCGACGCAGGCGATAAACGATTGCCGGTCCGGTAGGCGGCCTCCAGTGCAGCGCCGGTCCGGGCTTTTTACCCCGTCCGGGATGGCGCGACATGGGCGGCGCACTGCAACTGGAATTTTTCTCCGAGGGCGGCTTCCAGCGCCAACGCTGCCGCGCTTGCGGGAGCCACTTCTGGGCGCTCGAAAAGCAGCCGCTCTGCGGCGACGCGCCCTGCGTCGAATACTCGTTCCTGGGCACGCCACTCTTCGACCAGCCGTTCGGGCTGGCGGAGATGCGCGAAGCGTTTCTCGCCTTCTTCGAAGCGCGGGGCCATAAGCGGGTCGAGCGCGCGCCGGTAGTGGCACGCTGGCGCGACGATATCTACCTGACGATTGCATCCATCGCGGTATTCCAGCCGCACGTGACTTCGGGGCTGGCGCGACCGCCCGCCAACCCACTCACGATTTCGCAGCCCTGCATCCGGCTCAACGACCTTGAGTCGGTCGGCCGCAGCGGGCGCCACCTGACGACGTTCGAGATGATGGCGCACCACGCCTTCAACTCCGACGACGACGAGCAAATATACTGGCAAGACCGCACGGTCGAGCTCTGCCACGAACTCTACACGGGACTGGGCGTCCCCGCTGCGGCGCTGACCTACAAGGAAAACCCGTGGGTCGGCGGCGGCAACGGCGGTGAGGCGCTCGAGGTGCTGGCTGGGGGCCTAGAACTGGCGACGCTGGTCTTCATGGACCTTGTCGATGACCCGCAAGGCGACATCGAGTTGGAGGGCGACCGCTTCCGCCGCATGTCGCGCTCCATCGTTGATACTGGCTACGGGCTGGAACGGATGGTCTGGGCGTCGCAAGGCACCGGGACAATCTACGAGGCCGTCTTCCCCGCCGCCGTGGAATTGCTGACGCGTGAGGCGGGCCTTGCGGGCAAGCTCGGCCAGGCGGGCGCGCTGATTGCCGAGAACGCCCGCGTCTGCGGGCTGCTCTCGATAGATTACGGTGCCGACCTTGCCAGCCTGCGCGAACAGGTACTCGGCAGGCTCCGCGAGGCGGGCCACGAGCTGACGCTCGAGGAGCTGCGCAGCACCATCGAGCCACTCGAGAAGGCGTTCGCGGTCGCCGACCACTCACGGACGTTGGCGTTCATGTTCGGCGACGGCGTCGTCCCGAGCAACGTGCGCGCCGGCTACCTGGCGCGGATGGTGCTACGGCGGACGCTACTCCTGCTGCGCGATTTGAGAATTCCCGAGGCGCTACCGCAGGTCGTCGGCCAGCACCTGGAAGAACTTGCGCCGACCTACCCCGAGCTGGCGGGACGGCGCGACCACATCCTGGAGCTGGTCGCGCTCGAGAGCGAACGATTCGACGCAACACTCGAGCGCGGCCGGCGCACGGTGCAACGGACGCTCGGCGCGGGCGAGATTACCGGCGAACGGCTCGTCGAGCTTTACGACTCGCAGGGGCTGCCGCCTGCAGTGGTGGCGGAGTTCGCCGCCGAGCAAGGGGCAACCGTCGCGGTGCCGGACGGCTTCATGGCGCTCGTCGCCGAGCGCCATGCGGCGGCGGAAAAGCCGACCGCCAAGACTGCAGCGGAGCAGGTGCCGCCGACCGAGCTGGCGTTCTACGACGATATGGGCGCGCGCGAATTCGACGCGAACGTGACCTGGGTCGACGGCGACACCGTCGCGCTGGACCGCACGTTATTCTACCCAGAGGGCGGCGGGCAGCCAGCCGATGCCGGAGCATTGTGCTGGGAGGGCGGCGAGGCGCACGTCAGCGAGGTCCGGAAGCGCGGCGACGCGGTGCTGCACACGCTCGAGGGCGACGTACCGCCGGTCGGGACGGCCGTAAAGGGGACGGTCGACGGCACCCGGCGCGACGCGCTCTCGCAGCACCACACCGCCACACACGTCATCGGCGCGGCGGCGCGGCGCACGCTCGGGCCGCACGTCTGGCAGGCGGGCGCCCGTAAAGCGACCGAGTCGGCGCGGCTCGACATTACCCACCACCAGCGGCTCGAGCGCGCCGCGGTCGCGGCGCTCGAGCGCGAGGCGAACCGCATCGTCCACGACAACCACCCGATCCAAGCGAAGTTCATGACGCGCGAGGCGGCCGACGCGCTCCACGGAGCGACTCTCTACCAAGGCGGCGCACCCAACTACCGCGACGTGCGTGTAGTCGAAATCCCCGGAATCGACGCGCAGGCGTGCGCCGGCACCCACGTTCCACGCACTGGCGCGCTGCTGGCCATCAAGGTTTTGAGGACCGAGCGCATCCAGGACGGCGTGGAACGCATCGAATTCTCGGCTGGCACAGCTGCGATCGCCGCCGCGCAAGCGGAGCGCGAGCTACTGGAGCAGGCTGCCGCGACGCTGGGTGTGCCGCTCGAGCAGGTGGTGGACGCCGCCGGCAAGCTGATGGACGAGCGCAAGGAATTGCGCTCGCGCGTTGCGGCGCTCGAGAAAGAGCGCGCCGAAGGCCGGGCGGGGGAGCTCGCAGCGGAGCGCATCGGCTCCATCGATTTATATATAAATGACTGCGGCGACGCGCCGCTCGCCGAAATGCAGGAGCTGGCGCGCCGGCTCAGCACTAGCGGCGATGCGCTGGTGGTGCTCGCGACCCGCGGCGGCGGCAAGGGGCACGTCATGGCTGCGCGCGGCGGCAAGGTCGCGGTCGACTGCGGCGCGCTGGCTGGCGCCGCCGCCAAGGCCGCAGGCGGCGGCGGCGGCGGCGCACCGACGCACGCGCAGGGCGCAGTGCCGGCCAACCGCACCGCCGAGGCGCTCGAGGCGCTCGCGACGGCCGCCCGCAAGGCGCTTACGGGCTGAATCAGCCTGCGCTCTGCACCATGATGCACGCATCGGTCAGCGCGCTAACGCCTTCCTGCTCAACGAGCCACGCCTTCAGCTCGTCGCTCTCCGAGCCGGGCTGGAACCAGAGCCGGCGGATGCCGAGCGCGAGCGCCTGTTTCGCAACCGCCAACGCGACCTTTGGCGGGACGACGAAGTTGACGATGTCGGGCTTGCTGGGCAGCGACTCGAGGTCGGCGTGCGCGGCGACGCCTTCGATTTTCGGCTCGCGCGGGTTGACCGGCCAGACCGCGTAGCCCTTCGCGACGAGGTCGCGGAAGATGCGGTTGCCAAACTTGGCAGGGTCGTTCGATGCGCCGACCAGCGCGATGTGCACGCCGGGCCGCTGCAACGCTTCGAGCACCATGGCTCGCTAGCGGCCGGCGGTTAATCTGGTTTGGGCAGGGAGACTTGCAGTCTCCCCGTGCGCGTGCGCGAGTCGCAACGTTTATGAGCCGCGAGCAACGCGGGGGCGGCGTGACCCGGCTGCTGGTTGTCGAATCGGGCGCCAAAGCGCGCACCATCCAGCGCTATCTAGGCAAGGATTTCCTGGTCCGCGCCTGCCGCGGCCACGTTCAAGATTTGCCGAACGAGGGCAAGGAGGGGCGCAAAGCGATGTGGGCTGCCGCCGACGGCGAACTGCCGGCGCCCGAATGGGGCTACACCAAGGGCGCGGAGAGCATCATCCGGAAGCTGCTCGCCGACAGTCGCAAGAGCGGTGTCAACGAAGTGCTGGTCGCGACTGACCCCGACCGTGAGGGCGAGTTCATTGCCTGGCGGCTGGCCGAGCTGCTCGGTAGCCTGGGTGCGGTGAAGCGGGTGACGTTCAACGAGATTACGAAAACGGCAATTGCCGCCGCACTCGAGGAGGCGGGGGACGTCGATATCGGGCTCGTGGAAGCGGCAATGATTCGGCGGCTGATGGACCGGCTGATTGGCTTCCGCGGCTCCCGTTTCTGCCGCTCATGGAATCTCGCTTCGATGGGACGCGTGCAGACGCCGACGCTCGGCTTCGTCGTCGAGCGCGAGCGCGAAATCGAGGCGTTCGTGCCAATCCCCTACTGGGAAGTCCACCTGACTGCAGACGGCGTCGAACTGCGCGTGCAGTTCGACGATGACTGGCGCGACTCGAAGGGCAAGAAACGGAGCGACCGCACCGGCGACAGCAAGAATGCCGAATCGGCTTATACCGCAATGGAAGCGGCCGGTTCTTTGGTGCTGACCGCCGCTAGCGTTGATGGCTTCCAGAAGCGGCCGCGGCCGCCATTTACGACCGACACGCTGCTCGCAGCCGCGGGCCAGCGTTTGAGCTGGCGGCCGGCGCGCGTGATGCGACTGGCGCAGCAGCTCTACGAGGCGGGACACATCACCTACATGCGGACCGACTCGACCCGCACTTCGGCTGACGCGCGGAAGGAGGTGCGCGCCTACATCGAGCACGAGTGGGACGCATCGCATCTCGGCCGTGGCGTCGGGGGCGGTGACGGCGGCAAGGGGGTGCAGGACGCCCACGAAGCGATTCGGCCGACGCGGCCGCAGGCGCGCGAGCCGCAGGGACTCGAGCGGGAGCAAGCGCGGCTCTACTCGCTCATCTGGGCGCGCTTCGCCGCCAGCCAGATGTCGCCGTCGCAATGGCAGCGGCTGAAGCTAGCGGGCGAGGCGGGCGGCTGGACCGCCGCGGGGAAAACCGAATGGCGCACTTTCGCCGGCTGGGAAGCAGCGTATGCCGGGCTGCTGAAGCCGGCAGCGCCGGTGTCACCGCTGGCGGATGCTGCCGTCGGCGACACGTTACCGTTCGACGGATGCGAGCTGGTCGAGGACGCTACCAAGCCGCCCGGCCGCTACACACAGCACGGACTGGTGACGAAGATGAAGGCGGAGGGAATCGGCCGCCCGTCAACCTACGCCGAAACCATCCGCAAGCTGCTCGACCGCAAGTATGCGCGCGACGAAAAAGGGCGGCTTTACGCGACCGACGCGGGCTGCACGATGTGGGAGCAGGTCGCCCCTTGCTACGGCACCACCAGCGAAGGAATTTTCTCGACCGCTTTCACAGCGGGAATGGAAGTGCAGCTCGACCAGGTCGAAGGCGGCAAGGCCGCCGCGGCACAGACGTGGCACGAATTCGCCGAGCGTTTCGGCGCGCTGCACACCGCCGCGCTCGAGAGCAAGAAGTCGCGCGGAACCCCGCGGCAGCTGGCCTACCTGCGTTCGCTCACGCAGCAGGCGGGCGAGGCGGCAGAGCCGCTGCTGGCGGGCAAGGATATCGAGGAGCTGGACGGCGAGGCGGTCGGCGCACTCATCGAACAGCTGCAGCCGCTGACCGAAGGAATGGACGTTCCCGCCTCCGAGAAACAGGTCGGATTCATCAAGCGCCTGACGGAACGCGCCAAGCTCGACGAGTCGGCGGCGTGCGCGCTCGTTGACGCCGAGAGCTACGCAGCGCTGACCGGCGGCCGCGAGGGGAGCGCCAGCGCGCTGATTAACGCTCTGCAGGAGCGCACTGCGGGCCAGCCGCGCGCAGCTTCGCCAAAGCAGGTCGGCTTCATCAAGCGCCTTGCGGGGCGCGCCAAGCTCGACGAAGCGACGACGTGCGCGCTCATCGGCGCCGAGAGCTTTGCAACGCTCACCGGTGGCCGCGAGGGCACCGCCAGCGCGCTGATTAACGCGCTGCAAGAGCAGTTAAAGAAAGGCTAAACCGCACGGCCATTCCCCGGCGTGCGACTCTTCCTAGCACTGGAATGCCCCGGCTTCGACGCGCGGCCGCTGGAGCGCGAGCTGGGGGCGCAGCCGGCCGGCAGCTATCACGTCACGCTGGCGTTCCTGGGCGAGCGGTCTGACGCCGCCGCTGTCGTGAAAGCGGCAGCGCCCGCCTGCACCGGCCGGCTGCCGCTTGCGCTGGAATATCGCGGGCTCGATGCGTTCCACTCGCCCCGGGCGGCGCACGTGGCGTGGGTAGGCGTCCGCGGCACAGGGCTGGCGGAGCTGGCGCAGGCACTCCGTGGAGCAACCGCTTCACAGGATCGCCCCTTCGTCGGCCACGTCACGCTGGCGCGCTTCAGGCCGCCGCGCGACCTGCGCGGACTGGTGCAGCGCCACGGCGACGCCAACTGCGGCTCCGGGAGCGTCACGCGCGTGACGCTGTTCAGATCGACGCTGCGGCGGGGCGGCGCGCTGCACGAGCCGCTGTTCCACATCGACGGTAACGGGCGCGCCGGGGCGATAACGGTTTAACGGTGAAGCAGGTCGCACCAGCGTGTCAACCATCCGGCTCCTGACAGCGGCCAGCGGCAAGGCTGGCGAGCAGACGCTCCCGCTTGACGAACTGGCGGCCGAGCTTGAGGGAGTGCAGAGCGGTTGGCTCGACATCCTGCAACCCGGCGACGCCGAGAAGGGATTCCTGCTCGAGACGATGGGGTTCCACCCACTGGCGGTCGAGGACTGCTTCGCCGACCCGGTCGATCGCGCCGAGCACTACGAGGACCACCGCTTCGTCGTGCTGCGCGCCCGCGACGCCGACTCGGAGCTCGATACGGAATACCTACTGGCGTTTCTGACTGGCAGCCTGCTGGTGACTGTACGCCATACGGCGCTCCCCGCGATGAACCGCTTCCGCGAGCGCTACCGTTCGCACCGGCGCATGCGTCGGCTACAGCGCGGCCCCGAGTTCCTGCTCTACGAACTGCTCGACGCGGTGGCCGACGACTGGCTGCACGTGCTCGAAGGCTACAGCCAGCGGCTCGACGATCTTGAGGACCGCGTCTTCGACCCGGCGACCAAGTATCCCGGGCTGCTCGAGGCGCTGCATGAGATGAAGCAGGACCTGCGCGAAATGTCGAAATCGGTGACGCCTCTGCAGGAGACCGTGGCGCGGCTACTGCGTCCCGACGAGGAGTTCATTTCCGAGCCCAATTATCTATACTTCCGCGACCTGGCCGACGTGATTCACGGGCTGGTGAACCGCGTCGAGAACTACTCCACCGGGGTTTCGTCGACCCGCGACGCCTACCTGTCGCAGGTCTCGATGCGGCTCGGCGAGTCGAACGCGCAGCTGACCGAGGTGATGACGACGCTGACAATCATCGCCACCATCATGCTGCCGCTGACGCTGATTGCCGGCATCTTTGGGATGAACACCGACCAATTGCCACTGGCGCAGGGCAACGGCTTCTGGCTCATCCTAGGACTGATGGGCGCTTTTGCGGGCGGGATGCTCTACTACTTCTGGCGTCGGGGCTGGCTCGGCCGCCAGGCATGAAGTCGCTGGCCCACCCACTGCTACAGGGGCCGCCGCTGGAGGAGCGTACCTACCAGCGCAACGTCGCCGCCGCCTGCCTGCGCGAATCCACTCTTGCAGTGCTGCCGACCGGGCTCGGCAAAACAGTGATTGCGCTACAGGTGATGCTCGAACGGCTCGAAATGGGGCGGGTACTGATGATGGCGCCGACGCGCCCGCTGGCGGAGCAGCACGCCGATTTCCTTGCCCGGAGCCTGGACGTGCGAGTCGAGCTGCTGACCGGCTCGATTTCACCCGCCAAACGCGAGCCGCTCTGGCAGGCTGCGCAGGTGGTAGTGGCGACGCCGCAGGTGGTCGAGAAGGACCTGATTCGCGGCGCGGTGAAGTTGGCCGACTTCGCGCTGGTGGTCTTCGACGAGGCGCACCGTGCTGTCGGCAACTACGCCTACGTCTTCATCGCCGAGCGCTACGACGAGACGGCACGGCAACCGCTGGTGCTGGGGATGACCGCATCGCCCGGCTCGACCCGCGCCGCGGTGGTCGAAGTGTGCACCAACCTGCGCATCACCGCTATCGAGAAGCGCGACGACGGGGACCCCGACGTCGCGCCCTACATCCAGCCGGTCCAGACGCGCTGGGTGAAGGTTCCACTGCCGGCTTCCGCGGCGCAGATTCGCAAGGACTTGCGGAAGCTGCAGGACCGGCTCTGCGGACAGCTGCACCTAGCGGGACTGCTCACGCGCCCGCGCAAAGTTTCGACGACGATGCTGCTCGAGGCGGGGCGCAAGTTGCAGGCGCGGCTGCGTGCGGCCGGCCGGGACGTGCCGCGGCAGGTCTACAACCTGCTCTCGGTGCAGGCGATGGCGCTCAAGGTGGCGCACGCACTGCTGACGGTCGAGACGCAGGGGCCAACACAGTTTCTCGACTACGCGGCGCGGATGCGCAAGAGCTCGAAGAGCCGCGCCACGAAATGGTTGCTGCAGAAGCCCGAGTGGAAGCAAGCGGTCATCGACGCCGCCCGCAGCAGCGACGAGCACCCCAAACTGGAGCGGCTCGACGAGCTGGTCGCGCAGGAGCTAGCGGCGGGCACGGAGCGCATCATCGTCTTCGCAGAGATTCGCAACACCGCCAGCCTGATGGTCGAGCGGCTCTCGAAGCTGCCGGCGGCGCGGCCGGTGCGCTTCGTCGGGCAGGGGTCGCGCGAGGGCGACCCGGGGATGACACAGAAGGTCCAAAAGGCGACGCTAGAGCAGTTCCGCGCCGGCGATTACAACATACTGGTGGCGACGTCGGTCGGCGAGGAGGGGCTCGATATTCCCGCCACCGAGGCAGTTATTTTCTACGAGCCGGTGCCGTCGGCCATCCGGCTCATCCAGCGCCGCGGGCGCACCGGCCGCGACCGGCCCGGCAAGGTCTACGTGCTGATTACCACCGACACCCGCGATGAGGCGGCCTACTGGAGCAGCCGCAGCAAGGAAATGCAGATGCAGTCGCTCTTCGGTAGCAGCCGCATGGAAATCGAGCTGCCATCGCGCGCCGAGCTTGGCGGCAGGTCGCCCGGCGGGGACGCGCCGCCGGTAGCGCGCGGGCAAACGCGGCTGGGAGATGCACCGCGGGCGCCCCCGCAAAGCGACGCGACGGCAGATCCGGCAGCGGAAGAAGTGCGGTTGCAAGTTGACCACCGCGAGTTCCCGTCGGGGGTCGCGCGCGAGCTGGCGCAGCGCGGGGTCACGGTCGCGCCGACGCAACTGCCCGTAGGCGATTACCTGATTGACGGCCGTGTGGGCGTCGAGCGCAAGACCGGCGTGGACTTCGTCGGCTCGATGCTCGACGGCTCGCTTTTCCGGCAAGTCAAGGCCTTGAAACAGCAGTTTCGCCGGCCGCTGCTGATTCTCGAGGGCGACGACCTGTATACTGCGCGCCGCGTCGAGCCGAAGGCGATTCGCGGCGCGCTCGCCGCCATCACCGGCGACTTCGGCGTCCCCATCCTGCCGTCGGCCGACACCGCCGAGACGGCCGACCTGCTGATGGCCCTGCTCGAGCGGTCGCGCCGCGAACCGGGGCCGGCGCAGCTGCGCCCTGCCGCCGGGGAGCTCTCACCCGAGGAGCAGCAGCGGCACATTCTCGAGGGGCTCCCCGGCGTTAGCGCGGTGCTGGCGCAACGGCTGCTGCACCACTTCCGGTCGGTGGCTGCGGTCTTCGCCGCGGACGCGGAGGTGCTGCGTGCAGTGGAGGGCATCGGCGCGCTCAAGGCGGCCGCCATCCGCGACGCCATCGAGCGCAAGTGGGAGCCGTAAGCGACCTCTGTCGCGGCTGGACGTAACTGCTTAATCACCCCGCTGGGTGCGGCCGCCATGCGACGGCAACCGGACGAGCCACTCAAGGAGTGCACCAAGAACCAGCACGGCTATTATCGCGGCGAAAAATGCCAGTATTGCAGCGAGGAGGGCGAGCTTGTGCTTTCGCCCCGCAACCTCGACCAGTTCGGCCGCATTATGGCGGGCGTGCTGCGTCATTTCCCCGACCGCTTCGAGCTGGATATGGACCAGCAGGGCTGGGTTGACGCGGAAGAATTCATCACGTCGGTGAAGTTCAAGCGACAGAACCTCGGCTCGCTCACGATGACCCACCTCCGGGCAGTCGTCGAGACCGACCCGAAAGGACGCTACCAGCTCGAGGGCGGACGGCTCCGCGCCACTTACGCCCACTCAATCGAGCTTGACCTTGACCTACCGACCGACGGCGTGCCCGAGCATCTCTACTTCGCCTGCTCGCAGGAGGATTCCGAGGAATATCTCGAGCAGGGACTCTACCCGCTCGACCGGCAGATGGTTCACCTTTCGGGGACGCGACTCAACGCGCTCGAGGCGGGCCGCCACATCATCGGCAAGCCGGTCGTATTGCTGGTCGACGTGCGCGCCGCCGAGGAAGCCGGAAAGCCCATCATGAAGGCGGGCACGACGGTCTACGTCACCAGCGAAGTGCTGGCAAGCTGCCTGCGCAAGCTCCCCGACAGCGCTTAAACCGGACGCGACTTGCGACGCGAGGCGACCCCCGATGAGCAGCAGTAAATCCCGCAAGGCGACAACGCAACGCGCGCTGCTGAGCGTCAGCGACAAGACCGGGCTGGTCGAGTTCGCCGTCGCGCTCGCGGAAGCGGGCTGGGAACTGGTCACTAGCGGTGGTACCGCCACCGCGCTGCGCGAGGGTGGCCTGACGGTGACGCCCGTTTCCGAAATCACCGGCTTCCCCGAGATGATGGGTGGCCGCGTCAAGACGCTCCACCCGCGTATCTTCGGCGGAATCCTGGCGCGTGAGCAGGACTTCGCCGAAGCGGCAGAGCACGAGGCGCCGCTCTTCGGCATCGTCGCCGTCAATCTCTACCCGTTCGCCGCAGCGGCGCGTCGCGACGCGCCGCTACCGGAGTTGATTGAACAAATCGACATCGGCGGCCCGTCGCTAATCCGTGCCGCCGCGAAGAGCCACGCTCGCGTCACGGTGCTGGTCGACCCGGCCGACTACGGCCGCGTGGCCGGAGCGCTGGCGGGCGACGGGCTGCCCGAGACGGAACGGCAGGCACTGGCGCTGAAGGCATTCCGCCACACCGCCGCCTACGACGCGCTCATCCAGCGCACGCTCGGCGACCGCTTCGGCGAGGCCGCATTGCCGGAATCGCTGCACGTCGCCGGCGAGCTGGCGCTGCGACCGCGCTACGGCGAAAATCCGCACCAACAGGCGGCGTTCTACGCCGACCCTCTGGCGGCCGGGCCGGGGCTCGCGACCGCCGAGCAGCTGCAAGGCAAGGAGCTGAGCTACAACAACCTGCTCGACCTTGACGCGGCGCTTGCGATTGCCGCCGACTTCCCGGAACCGGCGACCGCGGTCGTCAAGCACGGCAACCCCTGCGGCGCCGCGACCGGCCCGGAGCTGGCGGCCACCTACAAGGCGGCGCTGGCGGGCGACCCCATCTCGGCCTTCGGCGGCGTCATCGGGCTGAACCGCGAAGTCGACGCGGAAACCGCGGCCGCCATCACCAGCTCGTTCAAGGAATGCGTCATCGCGCCGGCGTTCAGCGACGCGGCGCGTGAGATGCTAGAGGCGAAGTCGAACTTGCGGCTGCTCGCGACCGGACCGCTGGATGATTACCGCCCCGCGGCGCAACTGCGGTCGGTCACTGGCGGCTGGCTGCTGCAGGAAGGCGATACGAAAACTCTCGACGATGCAGATATAAATGTCGCCAGCGACCGCGTGCCGACTTCCGCCGAGTGGAAAGCGCTGCGCTTCGGCTGGCGCGTCGTGCGGCATGTTCGTAGCAACGCCATCGTTCTGGCGCGCGACAGCCGCATCACTGGTGTCGGCGCCGGGCAGATGTCACGCGTCGATTCGGTCCGCATCGCCATTGAAAAGGCGGGCGATGCGGCGCGCGGCAGCGTGATGGCGTCGGACGCCTTCTTCCCGTTCCGCGACGGCGTCGACCTGGCCGCGGCGGCCGGGGTTACTGCAATCATCCAGTCGGGCGGCTCGATACGCGACGACGAAGTAATCGCGGCGGCCAACGAGCAGGGGGTGGCGCTGGTGCTAACCGGCATGCGCCACTTCCGCCACTGATGCAGCAACTCGAGCTAGAGTGCGAGGGCTGTGGGGAGCCGACGCTGCACGACGTACTGAAGGCGCAGACATCGCAGAAACACGGCTTCCACTTCCAGGGCACCGTGCGCTGCGCCGAATGCGGTGCGACGCGCCACGCCGAAATCCGGGAGGCGCCGCCGCTCGAGCTGGAGCTGCGGCTCTCCGCAGGCGGCGAGACAGTGCGCGAGAAGCTGTTGGCCGAGCCGGGCGACCGGTTGCAGGTCGGCGAGCTGCTGTCGCACGCCCGTGGCCAACTGGAAGTTACCGCTCTGGAGCTGGGCGCCCGCCGGGGCACTGCCAGCACGCGGCGCGTCGAGCAGACCGAAGCGCGCGCGCAGCCGATCGTCTGGGCACGGCTGGTCACGACCGTCCGCGTGCGCTTCGCGGTGCATACAGGCCGTGAGACGCTGTCGCTCAAGCAGGAGTTGCCGCCCGAGACCGAACTTGCGGTCGAGATGGTGATGCAGCTCGACGGCCGTGCCGCGGTCATTGATGCGCTGCACCTGCACGGCGGACGCCGCGTCACAAAGGCGGCCGCGTGGGACCTGAAGCGCGTCACCTGCCGCTGGAAGGGAGCCGGACGTGGCCGCCGCGGCGAGAGCCAGCGACGGCTGCGCACCAGTGCTGAACGCAGCGACGAGGCGCGGCGGCGGCTGGCGCGGCGCAGTGGCGAGGGCGACCGTCGCGAAGGTCGCTGGCGCCGCAAGGGTTAATCCGGCGAGTGGCCGTGCAGGGGCGTATGGCCGGCGAAGACGAAGACGTGCTGCTCGAAATCGACCGCATCCTAGCGGGCGAGGACGAAGAGCCAGAGGCGGCGGAAGCGGAGCCGGAGACCGACGAAGGCGAGGCGGAAGCCGGGGAGGATGACGGCGACGAAGCGGATGAGGGAGGCGAGACGCCAATTACCGACTTCGATTTCGGCGGGGAGGACGATGGAGATGACGAAGTCGAAGATGAACCAGCAGCTCCCCAGAATCGCATTAACAAAACTGAACTAATTTCAATCCTCTTTTCGCGCAAAACCAAGCTGCACTTTTTCCTGCTCGTTGCACTGCTAGGTATTTTCTTTGTCCTAAGCCTTTCTGGCGGTAACTGGGCTGTTGACCTGCTACTCTTGCTCGGTTATGGTGCTTCCGGCGGCTACCTGCTTACCGGCATCCTGACACGCTTCAGCGGAGTCAAGGAACTGACTCGCAGTGACCACCCCACCAGTCTGTTGCTGCCGGTGCTGCTATCAATCCTCATTGCAGGGATTCTCTGGTCAATCCTCGGTAACGCAGACTACGGCGATAACCTCCGGAATGGGCTCCGCTTCGGGCTGATAATCATTTTTATCATCTGGCAATTCGCGCAGGCATGGTGGATGCGCGTGCCTTTCCGGGAATACGCGCTACGCCGTGTTGAGCGAAAGAGCGGTGATGCGAGACGAGGCAGAATGCTGGTCTACGCAGCCCCTGTTTTCTGGGCGATGGCAGGCTACATGACCTTCTATCTCATGGCCAGAAACTATGAGCCCTTCGCGGAGGACTTCGACCTCCTGTTCCAGTTTTTCTGGTTCGCGATGATGATTTCGTTGACACTCCTGACCCTCTTCTTCCTGCGGAGATTACAACGCGATGTCAGCGATGCCGAAGCAGATACCTTCGCGGGCTGGTTCTCGGTGGGATACTGGGGCTTTCTTGCCTACCATGCAGGGGTGCTGCTATACTCAAGTTCGCAGGAGCCCAGTTTTGTTCTGGACCTTGTATTCATGTTCATCACAATTGTGGTCGTAATTTACTCGCTCTCAGTCCAGGTCCTGCGGACCGAGTCACGCCGTGACCACCTGAGCCAGACGTCTCACTACATCGGTGAGGCCGAGGGGATGATTAACCGCCATAACGTAATCTTCATCGCCATTTCATTCACCATCGTCTACGGTGCGAGCAATTTCTTCCTGACCGCTGGTGACCGGCCGCTGGTGGACGACCCGCGTTCCATCGGCTTCGTATCGCACTTCATCGTGCTGCTGAGTGGAGTGTTCGTGATGCTGCTTGCCAATTACAATTTCCTCACCGGACGCGGACTCCTGAAAAAAGGATTCTTCGAGGCGCTGCGCGGACGGTGAGCGTTATTAGCACACCCTGCATCGGCGACGCATGAGTCTGGACACGGCGGGGCTGCAGCAGTCGGTCATGCGCACCATCAGCGCGCTCGGCAAGTTCATGACCGGCAAGGCGGTGCGCGACCCTGAACTGGCGCCGCACGCCTATCTCACCTACCTACTGGGGTGGACTGCAATTGTGGGGTTCTTCGTGCTCTTCATCTTCCCGCATTTGCCACAGGCGGTCGGGCTGGGGCTGATTACGCTGCTGATTATCGCCTACGTGCTGGTCATCGTCATGTTCAACTACTGGAACATCTTCACCGACTAAATTATGGCGGGCGAAGTTTGCGAGAGCTACGCTCTCGTCTGAAAAGGCTTATAATGGAGGCTGGGTGCCGCCCACTTCCCGATGACTACTGTCAACGACGTCCCCGGACAGAAGCTGGTCAGCAAGCTGGCGCAGGCGCTGAAAAGCGAGAAGGCACTACAGCCGCCCAAGTGGGCGCCCTTCGCCAAGACCGCGGCGCACCGCGAGAAGGCGCCGGAGCAGCCCGACTGGTGGTATCGCCGTGCGGCGTCGGTATTGCGCAAGCTCTACCTGCGCGGCCCGCTCGGAACCGAGCGGCTGGCGCGGCTCTACTCGGGACCGGTCGACCGCGGCAGCAAGCCCAACCGCTCGCACCCCGGCAGCCGCAAGATTCTGCGGTTGATGATGCAGCAGCTGGAGACGGCGGAACTGGTCGAGCGCTCGTCGAAGGGACGCCGTGTTGCGCCCCGAGGGCAGTCGCTGCTCGACAACACCGCGCACGCGCTGCGCCCCGAGATTAACGCCGCCTACGAGCGGCTGGAGCGCTACTGATGAAGGACCGCGAACTCGAGGAGTTGCGGCAGCGACAGCTGCAGGAAATGCAGGCGCAGGCTGAACAGCAGCTGGCACAGGAACAGGAACTGATAGCGCACAAAGCGCAAGTGCAGGGAGCGCTACGGCAGTTGATGAGTGCAGAGGCGAAAGAGCGGCTGGCGCAGGTGCGCATCGCTCGCCCCGGGGTGGCCGCCGCCGTCGAGCAGCAGGTACTGGCACTGGCAGGCGACGGGAAGCTCACGGGGCCGATTGATGACGCTACGCTACAGCAGATGCTGGCGCACCTTTCGCGCAAGCGCGAGACGAAGGTCGAAATCCGGGGGTACCGCGATGTCTAGTCGCAAGCCCTACGCAAAAAAGCTGCGGCTCAACAAGCTGGTAAAGCGAAACCGGCGCGTTCCCGCGTGGGTGATGCAGCGCACCAACCGCCGTTTCACTTCGCATCCCAAGCGGCACTTCTGGCGCCGCGGGAGACTCCACCGCTGATGGCCGACGACGAGCTGCAGCTGGAGCGCATCTACACCATCCCACTGCGCAAACTCTACCGAGTGCCGCGCACGCGGCGCGCGCCGGTGGCGATGCGCATGGTTGAGGATTTCCTGGTGCGGCACATGAAACCCGAGCGCGATGGCGTCGCGGTGCGCACTGCCGCCGAAGCCCGCAAGGGCAAGTCCGAGGACCGGGCACTCTTCATCGACCCGCCGGTCAACGAGGCCATCTGGGCGCGCGGCATCGAGAAGCCGCCGTCACGCATCCGGGTGCGGGCGCTGAAGTTCGAGGACGGCAGCGTCGTCGTGCATCTCGCCGAGTAGATGGCGCTCCTGCGGCAGGACCTTTTCAATTCTCCCTACGTCGGCGTATTCTGCGCCGTCTCCGACGCGCTGGCGCTGCTGCCGCCCGGAATCCCAGCCAATGACCGCACCGCTATTTCCGAAGCACTGGGCGCGCCGGTCATCGAAGCGACCGTCGGCGGCAGCCGCGTGCTCGGGACGCTCGTGGCCATGAACTCACAAGGACTGCTGGTCTCCAATCTGGCAACCGGCCGCGAGCGCGACGCGCTCGCGATCGTTGCTGAAAAGCACGAGCTGCGCTTCGGCGTGCTGGAAGAGCGCGCCAACGCCGCCGGCAACAACCTGCTTGTCAGCAACTCCGGCGGCATCTGTAGCCCGCGGCTCTCGCCGGCGGCATGCGAAGCGGCCGGGGAGGTGCTGGGGGTCGAGCTGCGGCCGCAAACGCTGGCCGAAATGGAGAACGTCGGGATGCTCGCCTGTGTTACGGCCCGGGGCGGCGTCTGCCATCCCGAAATCCCGGACGAGGAACGGCAGGCGCTCGGCCAGCGGCTCGGTGTGGAAATCATGGAGTGCACTGCCAACTTCGGGATGCCACTCGTCGGGGCTGGGGTCGTGGCCACCGCGACGGGGGCGGTCTGCGGCCGCGCCAGCACCGGCATCGAACTGGGGCGGCTCGAAGAGGCGCTAAAGCTCTTCTGAAACACTTATAATGCAGAGAGCATTCGCGCACTGATGACGTCGGAGCTCGACCGGCTGATGCAGCGCGTAGCGCTGGGCGTCGCGGTGCTGACGCTGGCCGGCATGGGCTACGGCGAATTGAGTTACGGCGGCCCGACCGGTGACGTTCCCGACGCCGGCGAACTCGCCGGCTGGCCGGTGCTGCCGCCCTACGAGGACCACATCACCGACACAGTCTACGCTCCCGGCGGCGGCATCTACCGTGGGCCAGCGACAACAAACAACCACGACTTCCCCGTCGAGCAATACGCGACCGGGGCCATTATCGAGCTACAGGGCGACGGCACGGGCGACTTGGACCTGGCGATTTACGGTACCGAAGGGCAGGAGTGCGGCTCGTCGGGCAACCCGGGCGACGAGGAGAAGGTGACCATGACCTATCGCGACTTCGCCGCCTGCGGTACCGGCGATTATACCGCCGAGGTGACGAACTTCGGCTCGGCGCCCAACAGCTACGACCTGTACATCACCGTGCTCTACGAAGGCGTGGCAGCCGCCGGCTGAAACAGTTTCAGGGCGAAATTCCGGGCTGCGCGCTCGCGTACGCGCGGGCAGTGCGAAGCACTGCCCGCCTGTCCCCCTTTTAACCGGCCTGCGCTGGCCTACCGGCATCGTCGGGAGAGGCTATTTTGGCAGAGACTGAAAGCGATACGGTACTGGAGCGCAACATCGAGACCGAGATGCGTAAGTCGTACCTTGAATACGCCATGTCGGTCATCGTGGGCCGTGCCCTACCCGACGCGCGGGACGGGCTAAAGCCGGTCCACCGGCGGGTGCTCTTCGCGATGCGCGAGATGGGCTCGGGACCGCGCTCGCCCTACAAGAAATCGGCGCGCATCGTCGGCGACACTATGGGGAAATACCATCCCCACGGCGATCAAGCGATCTACGACACTATGGTGCGCATGGCGCAGGATTTCAGCCTGCGCTACCCGCTGGTAGACGGGCAGGGTAATTTCGGCTCGGTCGACGGCGACCGCGCCGCAGCGATGCGTTACACCGAATCACGGCTGGCGACGATTGCCGAGACTGTCCTGCGCGACATCGACGAGGATACGGTCGACTTCGTCGACAATTACGATGGCTCACTACAGGAGCCATCCGTGCTGCCGGGAGTCCTGCCGGGGCTGCTAGTCAACGGCTCGGCCGGCATCGCGGTCGGGATGGCGACCAACATGCCGCCGCACAACCTTACAGAGGTGGTCAAGGCACTGCTGCTGCAGCTAGCCGACCCCGAGGTTTCGCTGTCACGCATCATGGAAGTGCTGCCCGGCCCCGACTTCCCGACCGGCGGGACCATTATGGGGCGACAGGGCATCTACAACGCATTCTCGAAGGGGCAGGGGCAAATCAAGCTGCGTGGCCGCGTAGCACACGAAGAGGCGGGCAAGCAGCAGCGGCTGATTGTCAGCGAAATTCCCTACGGACTGCAGAAGAACCGGCTGCTCGAGGAAATCTCGAAGCTGGTGCGCGACAAGAAGGTCGCCGGCATCCGCGACCTGCGCGACGAGTCGGACCGGCACGGGATGCGCGTGGTGGTCGAGTTGAAGCAGGACGCGTCACCGCAAATCGTCGAGAATCTGCTCTTCAAGCATTCGGCGCTCGAAAGCAGTTTTGCGGTAAACGCGGTAGCGCTAGTGAAAGGGCAGCCAGTACGGCTGGCGCTGCCGCAGCAGCTCGCAGTCTACCTTGAGCACCGCCGCGAAGTGGTCGAGCGGCGCAGTCGTTATCGGCTGAAAAAGGCGCAGGAGCGGGCGCACATCGTCGAGGGGCTGCTGCTCGCGATTTCACAGCTCGACGCAATTATCGACTTCATCCGCAAGGCTGACGGCCGCGACGCGGTTGTCGCGGGACTACAGACGCAATTCAACCTGAGCGAGCCGCAGGCGAAGGCAATCGCCGAGATGCGGCTCTACCAGCTTTCGCGACAGGACGCCGACGCGCGGCGCGACGAGCTGGCCGAGCTCAAGGCAACCATCACCGACCTGCAGGACGTGCTGGCACGGACCGAGCGAGTGAGCGAAATAATCCGCGCCGAACTGCTCGAGCTGAAGGAGAAATATGGCGACGAGCGACGCACCGAAATTTCCGACTGGGAGGGCGACATCGATACGGAAGATTTGATTCCGCGCTCGCAAGTCGTCGTGATGCGGACGCAGGAGGGCTACATCAAGCGCGTCGAACTTGACGAATATCGCGCGCAGCGGCGCGGCGGCAAGGGGCGCATCGGCATCAAAGCCAAGGAGGGCGATACGCCGGTTGAAATCTACTCGCTCGGCTCGCACGACCATGTCCTGTTCTTCACCAGCGACGGGGCAATGTATTTCCTGAAAGCCTGGCAGGTTCCTGACGTCTCGCGCTACGCCAAGGGCACCCCGCTGGTGCAACTGCTCCAGAAGCTGGACGAGAAGCGGCACGAATCCGACGAGAAAGTGCTGCGGATGCTGCCGGTCGCCAACCTGGAGACCGAAGGACACTACCTGGTGCTGGCGACGCGCAACGGCATCGTCAAGCGCACGCGACTCGAGGAATTCACCCAGCGCATCGCACGCGGCTGGAAGGTCGACCAAGGCTTCCGTGCCATCACGCTCAAGGAGGGCGACGAGCTTATTGACGTCGCCATCTCGGACGGCTCGAGTCAGGTAATGTTCGCCACCCGCAACGGGATGGCAAACCGCGCCAGCGAAGGCGAAATCCGCGTCGTCGGTCGCGGGGGCCAGGGAGTCATCGGCATCCGGCTCAAGGAGGGCGATTCGGTCATCAGCATGGCGCTGGTCGACAATGAAGGAACACTACTGACGATTACCGAACTCGGCTATGGCAAGCGTGCCAGCGTCGCCAACTACCGGCTCACGAAGCGCGGCGCCCGCGGCGTCCTGAACCTGAAACCGGACAAGAAAAGCGGCGCCGTCATCGCCTGCCTGCCAGTGGGCGACGCACAGCAGCTGCTGGCGACGACCAGTAGCGGCAAGGTGATTCGCACCGAAATAGACTCAATCCGCGAAATCAAGCGTATCGGCCGCGGCGTCAAGGTGATGTCGCTCGAGAAGGGCGAAAAGGTAGTCGCGGTGGCGCTGCACACCGAGGTCGAGAGCGATGACGACGAGACGGCCGCCGCGGACGAGCAGGCGACGCCGGCCGGGCTCTGCCCCGAGTGTCGCTCAGGCCGCCTGAAACCGGACGGAGACAAGCTTATTTGCGGCACCTGCGGGCTGATTATCGATGCCTGAAAAACCGGTTCGCGACTTCACCGCCAGCCCCGAAACAACGCTGACCGAGCTGCTCGAGCGGTTCGGCACGGCGGGCGGCTTCACAGCCACCAAGCTGGCGACCGCCGCCGGGATCATGCGCCGCATGTATGACGGCGACTGCACGGTCTTCCTGAGCTTCCCGGCCGACATCATGGCGACCGGGACGCGCGGTGTGCTGCAACAGCTGGTCGCTGACGGCTTCGCAGACGTGGTCGTAACCACCTGCGGGACGCTCGACCACGACATCGCGCGGACGCTCGCTGACTACTACCACGGCGACTTCGCGCTGGATGATGCTGAGCTGCGCAAGCGCGGCGTCAACCGGCTCGGGAACGTGCTGGTACCCGACGATTCCTACGGGATTCCCATCGAGAAATGGATGCAACCATTTCTCGACGACCTGTATAAAAAACAATCGCGCTGGACGCCGTGGGAAATCTGGCGCGAGCTGGGCCTGCGTCTCGCGCGTGAAGAGCGCGGCGACGAGTCGCTTCTGGCAGCGTGCGCGGCGCGCGATGTGCCGGTCTTTGTCCCAGGCTTCAGCGATGGCGCAGTCGGTTCGCAGCTGTGGCAATTCTGGCAGTCGCACCGCGACTTCACCCCCGACACGCTGGCGGACGAGCACGCGCTTTCAGACATCGTCCACGACGCGCCCGCCACGGGCGCGCTGATGATTGGCGGCGGCATCTCGAAGCACCACGTCATCTGGTGGAACCAGTTCCGCGACGGGCTCGACTACGCCGTGCAGGTCACCACCGCCCCCGAGTGGGACGGCTCGCTCTCCGGCGCGCGCGTCCGCGAGGCGGTCTCGTGGGGCAAGGTGAAACCGGAGGCGCGCCGCGTAACGGTCGAGGGCGACGCTACGGTACTGTTGCCGCTGCTGGCGGGGGCGCTAGGCTAAAGCCATGGCGCACTCCCCAAGTATGGCGCGCGCTATCGTCCGCGGGGTTCCCGACTCCTTCGAGCAGGCGACTGCGCGCTATTTCGGCAGCGGCCCGACTGACGTGGCGGAAGCGCGACAGCAGCACGCCGCCTACATCGCGACATTGCGCGACTTCGGCGTTGCCGTCACCGAACTGGCGGCTGACGAAGCGTTCCCCGACTGTATCTTCGTCGAGGACCATGCGGTGGTCCACAACGGCCGCGCGTTGCTGACCCATTCCGGGCTGGCGTCGCGCCGCGGCGAGCAGCCGCCGGTCGCCGCGGCGCTGGGTGCAGCGCTGGAACTAGTCGGGATGGAGCCGCCCGCCGTGCTCGACGGCGGCGACGTGCTGCGGGTCGGCGACTGCTACCTTGTCGGGATTTCGACCCGTACCACCCGCGCCGGCGCGCAGGCGCTGCGCGATTTCGTCGCGCCGCTACCGGTGCACGAAGTGGCGATTCCCGACGACCAGCTGCACCTGAAGTCCATCTGCACGTCGCCCGGGGAGGGGTTGCTGCTGGCGCCCGACCACGCGCTGCACGATGGGGAGCTCGAGCGGGTGGCGGAGGTCCTGCGCGTCCCCGCTGCCGAGACGTATGCGTGCAACATGCTCGTTTTCGGACGCGAGTTGCTGATTCCGGACGGCTACCCCGCGACGCACGCGTTGCTCGCGGAGCACGGCTTCCGGCTGCACCCGCTCGAGATGTCGCAAATCCGCGCCGCCGACGGCTCACCCACCTGTCTCTCAGTCTTCTACTGAACTCGAACGACCCTAGTTTCGGCCAGCAGGTCGCCAATGCGCTGTCGGCGCGGCTGGACCAGCAGCAGGAGCGCGTCAGCAAGCAGGAACAGCGCACCGAAAGTCGGGACCTGCCAGCCCAGCCGGGCAAAGTTTCGGATGAACGCCTGACGGTAGCCCACGTTGCCGCCGTCGGCGCGGACGACGCGTATCTTCAGGAGCCGCTTGCCAAACGTTCCCCCACCATTAGCTTCCTGCCATGCCAGCCCCGAGTCAAGCACCAGCCCCGCCAACTCGGCGACCGCCAGCAGATGCGCGTCGGGAATCTCCAGCCCGAAAACCAGCAGGACCACGAACAGCACCAGCACCTGCACCAGTAGCAGCAGCGTCGCATCAATCAGAAATGCGAGCAGTCGCTGGAGGAACGTCGCGGATTGCACGTGTCAGCGCTGGTCTTCCGAGTCGCGTCGCGACTTGTAGACCGACCATTCGGTGTCGCTGACGCGCCCGTCACCGTCTAGGTCGAGCTGCGGCCCGCCTCCACCACCCCTGCCGCGCCGCGAGGCGGCAAATATGGCTACAATTGCGATGATGAGCACGAAGCAGATGCCACCACAGATGAGCATTCCCTGCTGCACCAGGTCCTCAATCCAGGAGAGCAACTCGGCAAAATCTAATTCCCAGTCTAGGATGAAAAGGTCGTAGGTGAGGCTGCCGTCGGGGAGCGTATCGTTCCACGGTACGTCGCTGTTGTCGACTATGAGTACCATTTCCTCGTCGCTGGGGAAGGTTACGTTGATGGCGAGCGTCGAGACGTCGAGCCATTCGCGGTAGGGCTGGAATTCCTCGCTGGCGTTGCCGAGGTCACCCCTCAGTTCGCCCCAGTAGACGTCGTAACGCAGCAGGAATATGTCGGCGCGGCCGCTGCCATTGACGCTGAAGGTGAACTCGGCCCAGTGCTCGTCGCCGCCCGACAGGGTGTGATACCGGTAGACACCTTCTTCCACGGCGATGCCGCGGTAGTCGCGCTCGCGCGGGAGGAACTTGAACGTCGGGCCGTCAGCCGCCGCGAGCGGCAGCAGCAGCGCGACAGCCAGCACAGCGAGCAGGGCAGTCGCGCCCCGAATGTGATTATCAGTCCCCTGCCTGGCCATGTCGTCGACTGCGGCGACCAATATTTAAGCCCGATTCAACGGCCGCCGCCCCACAGCCGCCACGCGCCGAAGAGCGCTGGCAGCGCCACCGGCAGCGAATACGGCAGCGTCGGGAGCGAGAGCAGCGCCATCAGCAGGCACCACGCGCGCGCCCCGCTCGCGTCGCCCCCCTGCAACCGCCACGCCAACCGCAGCCCCGCTAGGCCACAGAGCAGGATTACGACCGCCCAGCTCGACGGCAATCCGGTCGTGACCGGTGAGTCGGCCGTGGGCGCCAGCAGCAGCCCCAGCCCGATGAATAGCAGCGCCACCGCCGCGCTGGCGACGGCGACCACGGCGGGGAAATCGCCGCTGACGGATGGCTGCGCGTCGTCGGAGGCCATGGTAGCGAGTTGCGCCAACGTTAATACCCTGCCGTGCGGGTGCCGCGGCTCCCGCGCAAAGATGTCCGAAGCCGTCGATATTGCACCCGCCACAGGCCGGCTGGGAGTGCTGCTGCCGGGGCTGGGCGCCGTGAGCACAACCTTCATCGCCGGCGTACTGGCGCTGCAAAAGGGGCTGGCGCAGCCGATTGGCTCGCTGACGCAGCTGGGGATGCTGCGGCTCGGCAAGCGCACCGACCACCGTGAAGTCCCGGTCCGCGACCTCGTGCCACTCACGAAACTCGACGGGCTGGTGTTCGGCGGCTGGGACATCTTCCCCGACGACGTCTACGCCGCCGCGCGCAAGGCGGGCGTGCTCGAGCGCGAGCTGCTCGACCAGCTGCGCCCGGAGCTCGAGGCGATTGCGCCGATGAGGGCGGTCTTCGAGAGGCGCTTCGTCAGGAATCTGGACGGCACGCACGTCAAGCCCGAAACCGGTCACCGCGCGTGCATTGAGGCGCTGCGCGCTGATATCCGCGAATTCCGCAAGGTGCACAAGCTGGAGCGCGCGGTGATGGTCTGGTGCGGCTCGACCGAGGTCTACCAGCCGGCGGAGGGCGACATGTTCGAATCGCTCGACGCATTCGAGGCCGCCCTAGACAGTGACCATCCCGCCATCGCGCCATCGGTGCTCTACGCGTATGCCGCGATTCGCGAAGGCGTGCCGTACGCTAACGGCGCGCCCAACCTGTCGGTCGACTTCCCGGCGATGTACGCGCTGGCGCGCGAGGCAGGGGTGCCGATTGCGGGCAAGGACTTCAAGACCGGGCAGACGCTGATGAAGACCATCCTGGCGCCCGGGCTGAAGGCGCGGCTGCTCGGCATCGACGGCTGGTTCTCAACCAACATTCTCGGCAACCGCGACGGCGAGGTGCTCGACGACCCGGAGAGCTTCCGCTCGAAGGAGGTCTCCAAGCTGGGGGTGCTGGAGCAGATGCTCGAGCCCGAAAAATACCCCGAGCTGTACGGCGACCTGTACCACAAGGTGCGCATCAACTACTACCCGCCCCGCGGCGACAACAAGGAGGGGTGGGACAACATCGACATCCGCGGCTGGCTCGGCTACCCGATGCAGATTAAGGTCGATTTCCTCTGCCGCGACTCAATCCTCGCCGCCCCCATCGTGCTCGACCTTGCACTCTTCCTCGACCTCGCTCAGCGCGCCGGCATGGGCGGCATCCAGGAGTGGCTCTCGTTCTACTTCAAGTCGCCCATGACCAAGCCTGGGCTGCCGCCGATGCACGACCTGTTCGCGCAGAAGGTGAAGCTGGAAAACACCCTGCGGCACCTGATGGGAGAGACACTCATCACGCACCTCGGGCTGGACTATTACGAGGACGAATGACCGCTCCCGCCTACTTCACCCGCTGGCGCACCATCTACCAGACCGCCAACCCGCTGCCGGGCGCCCCGCTCGACGCCGTCAGCCGCTGGATGCTCATCACGCGGGCGTGCGTGTTCAACATGACGCTCTTCTCGGGGCTGGTCGGGGTGATGCTGGCGGTGCAATTGGGGGCTGGCGTGGTCGCCCCGCTCGACGCGGTGCTCGTTGTCGTTGGCTTACTGCTAGCACACGCCGGCAATAACATGGTCAACGACTACTTCGACACACTGCACGGCGTCGACACTGCCGACTACCCGCGCGCGAACTACGCGCCGCACCCGCTGATGCACGGGCTGGTCAGCAAGCCGGGGCTGATTGCCGCTATTTTCGCCTGCTACCTTGCGGATTTGATGATTGCGGGCTGGTTCGCGCAGAAAATCGGCGTTATTATCTGGTATTTCGTGCTGGTAGGCTTCGCGATTTCGGTGCTCTACGTCGCCAAGCCGCTGCGGCTCAAGTCGCTCGGTCTCGGCGAAATCGGCATTTTCCTGGTGTGGGGGCCGCTGATGGTCGGCGGCGCCTTCTGGGCGCTCGCTGGCGGCGTCGCGACCGAAGCGCAGCTTCAGCAGGCGATGCTGGTCTCAGTGCCGTATGGCCTGACGGTGATGGCGGTCGTGATGGGCAAGCACATGGACAAGCATGACGACGACCTGCGCAAGCGCATCCACACGCTGCCGGTGCTGCTCGGGCTGCGCGGTGCCGCATGGCTGACGCAGCTGCTCATCTGGGCCTTCTTCCCAATTTGTTTCTGGCTAGCGCTGCCGGCTGATGCTCCGCTGGTCGGCGGCGGCGGCCATCCCTTCATGGCACTGGCGCTGCTAGCGCTGCCGCGCGCGATGCTCTGTACGCGCATGCTGGGGCGGCCGGTGCCGGAGACCCCGCAGGAGGCGTTCCAGCTGGCGTTCGTGGCGATGCCCGATAACCTGAAAGAAGGGCGCACGCCCGACGACCCCCCCGACGAATACCCCATCTGGCCGCTCTGGTATGTGGCGTGGGCGTTCCACTTCGTCAAGCTGGCCGGGCTGCTCTTCACGCTGGGGCTAGTGCTTGACACGCTCTGGCAGCGCGGCGCGCTGTCGTTCTAATACCGCTGCCGTTCTAATACCGCCGTCGTTCGGGCCGCGTGGAAGCTATAATCCTTGTCGGCGGCTTCGGCATGCGGCTGCGGCCGCTGACGCTCGCGACACCAAAGGCGCTGCTACCGCTCGCCAATGTGCCGATGCTCGAACGGCTGGTGCGCAGCCTGCCCAAGCGCGTCACGAAAGTCGCGCTGGCAGTCCATCACCAAGCCGACGTGATTGCGGCACATTTCGCCGCAATCGATTGCGGATGCGAAGTCATTACCGTGCCCGAGACAGAGCCGCTCGGGACCGGCGGCGCGATGCGCAACTGCCGCGAGCACGTCACAGGAACTGCGCTGGTCTTCAACGGTGACATCGTCTCGTCGCTCGACATCGAGGCGATGCTGGAGCAGCATCGCGCGACCGGCGCGCTCGGGACGCTGGCGCTGTGGGAGGTCGACGACCCGAGCCGCTACGGCGTGGCGGAGCTGGACGGCAACGCGATTGTCGGCTTCCAGGAGAAGCCGGCGGCGGGCGAGGAGCGGTCGCAGCTGATTAACGCCGGGACATACCTGCTTGAGCCCAAGGTATTTGAGATGATTCCCGCCGGCCGCAAGGTCTCGGTCGAGCGCGAAATCTTCACGCAGCTGGCTGGTGCGGGGCTGCATGGCTTCCCCTTCGCAGGCAGGTGGATTGACGCCGGGACGCCCGAGAGCTATCTTGCGGCGAACGCGATGCTGCTCGAGCGCGAAGCGACGGCGGCGCATCCCGGCGCGAGCATGCGCGGCAACGCGCTGATTGCGGCCGACGCGGAAATCGCGAGCAGCCTCGTCGGCCCCGACACAGTTATCGGCCCCGGCGTCTCACTCGACAGGTGCGTCGTGCGCCGCTCGGTGCTGCTCGCCGGCGCCAGCGCGACCGGCGCAGTCATCGAGGATTGTGTTCTCGGCCCCGGCGTCGCCGTCGACAGCGACCGCAACCGGATGGTGCTGGCGGCGGAAGGCGAGCTGCAGTTCTAGCGCAGCTCCATTTCTATAAAGGGGTCGCAAGTGGCGCAGCATGAAGCTAGAGTTTGACGACGAAAAGCCCGAGACAGTTACGGCTGACGCACTGGCGGTGCCGGTTTTCAAGGACGAAACCCCGGACGCGGTAGCGGCGTTGGTCGCGCCGCTGCGCGACGCGGGCGAGCTGAAGGGCAAGGCGGGCGAGCTGACGCTGCTGCATTCCCCGGATGGCTTCGCGGCGCGACGGCTGCTGCTCATAGGATGCGGCGATGACTGGTCGACAGAGGTGGCCTTCGCCTTTGGCGGGCAGGCGGTGCGCGCGGCCGAAGCGCGTGGCTACGGGCGGCTGGCTCTGGCGCTAGAGGGCGACGCTCGCAGCGCGGTCGCCGGCGCGGTGGCGGGCGGCTTCGGGCTGCGACAATACCGGCTCGAGTCCGACGACAACGCGCTGGAAACACTGGTTATCTGCGGGCCACACGACGGCGCCGAGGCGGGTTTCGTCGTCGGGGAGTGCGCCAACCTTGCGCGAGAGCTGGCGTGCCTGCCGGCCAACGAGCTCGGCCCCGAGGAGTTCGCCGCGCGCGCAGCGGCCGACGGGCCAGCGCATGGCCTGACGGTGACCGTTATGGGTGAGACGGAGCTGCGAGCGATGGGCGCCGGCGCGCTCTGCTCAGTCGCCGATGGATCGGCGCGGCCGCCACAGCTGGTGCGGCTCGACTGGTCACCTGACGGGGTTCCGAAGGAGCCGTACCTGTGGCTGGTTGGCAAGGGGATTACGTTCGACACCGGCGGAATTTCAATCAAACCGTCAAAGAACATGCAGAAGATGAAGTATGACATGTCGGGCGCCGCCTGTATGTATGGTGCAATCTCCGCCATCGCGCGGCTCGGTGTGCCGCTGCGCGTGACGGGGCTGCTAACGCTGGCCGAGAACATGCCGTCGGGGACCGCGACGAGGCCGGGCGACATCGTGCGCGCGATGAATGGCAAGCACATCGAGGTCGACAACACTGACGCCGAGGGGCGGCTGGTGCTGGCCGACGCGCTCTGCTACGCCGTTGCCGAAGGAGCGACGCATATCATCGACTCAGCGACACTCACCGGCGCGGTCACCTACGCACTCGGCTCGACCCGCGCGGCGGTGATGGCCAACGACGACGCGCTCGCGGGCCGCATAATGGCGGCGGGCGACGCGGCGGGCGAGCGCTACTGGCAGCTGCCGATGGACGCTGAATACGGCAAGCTGATGAAGGGCGAGCTGGCCGACCTGAAGAACGTCTCCGGCACCCCCGAGGCGGGGACCGTCACGGCCGCCAAGTTCCTCGAAGAATTTGTCGACGGCACTCCCTGGGTACATCTCGATATCGCCGGCACTGCCTGGGACAACAAGGGCAAACCGCACCTGCGCAAAGGCCCGACGGGCATCACTGTTCGCACACTGGTACAGCTGGCCGAGACGTGGGCCGCCGAGGCGCGCTGAACCGCGATGGCGCTGCGCATTCTCCAGCGCGCGGTCGGCGCGCTACAGATGAACGCGACGGTGGCGGTCGACGGCGATAAAGCCATACTGTTCGACCCTGGCGCCGAGTGGCCGCGCATCCGGGAGATGCTCGACGAAGCCGGCGTCCCCGTCAGGCGACTCGTCGCCACCCACGGCCATCTCGACCACGTCGGCGTCGCGGCGCAGGCAGTCGCCGAACTGGGGCTGCCGCTCGAGTGCCACCCACTCTGCGCTGACTGGCTCGCCAACCTTGAGGGGCAGGCGCGTATGTTCGGGATGCCCGTCCCCGAGCCGGTCGAGCCGGGTGGCTTTCTCGACGAGGGCGACATCGTCGCGGTCGGCGACACTCGTTTCGAGGTACTGCACTGCCCCGGCCACAGCCCCGATTCGCTCTGCTTCTTCGCACCCGCCAGCGGCGAGGTGCCGCCAATGCTCGTTGGCGGCGACGTGCTCTTCCGCGACTCGGTGGGGCGTACCGACTTCGTCGGCGGCGACAGCGCGCAGCTGATGGCGTCCATCCGCGACAAGTTGATGCCGCTGCCCGACGAGACGCTGGTCTTCCCGGGCCACGGTCTGCAAACGACCATCGGCCGCGAGCGCGAGAAAAACCCGTTCGTTACCGGGCGGCTGCGGCTCGCCTAATCACGGCGGCGCAGCGCGATGACAGCTAGCGCCGCCAGTCCCGTCATCAGCGGGAGGCCGGGGGAATCTTCCTGCTTGGACGCTGGCGCACGCTCATCGAGCAGCAGCACACTGACGGAGTCAATCGGCGACATCCGGTCGGGCGTCGCGGCGAGGCGCGCCGAGAGCGTCTGGTTGCCCTTGGCGACCCCGGGTGGGACCTGAATTTTCCAAGACGACCAGTCGCCGTTCGGGGAAACGTCAGTGGCAGGATACCAGCCGGGAGTACCAAAGCGAATCTCGACTACGCCCGCTATCGCCGCGCCGTCGGAATCGGCACCACCGGTGAGCCAGCTACCGTTCCAGATTTCGGGCTTCACCGCGACGGTGGTGGTGTTCACCACCGCGTACTGCAGTGGGATAGTCCAGAAAACCTGCAGCAGCGGGTCAATCTGTCCTGCCTCCATAACGAAAGCGAGAGGGTCTGCCTGACCGTAGCCGTATTCGTTGTCTGGTCGAATCTCGTCTGCGGAGCAGTCATTGGTATAGGGACCACTGTCATCCTGAATTTCGCGCTCGATGGCGTAGTCAGCTACAATTCTGTCCTTTATCTCTGCTGGTGTCAAATCGGGATTTGCCTCCAGCGTCAGCGCAACTATGCCTGCCATCAGAGGTGTTGCCATGCTAGTACCTGACTTGGAGGTGTAGCCAGTACCAGTACCCTTGTCAGGCGCCATGACATTGGAGCCAATAGCCGCGACGTCTGGTTTAACGCGTAGATCGGAAGTATAGCCACGGCTGCTGTAGGCTGCCAGCGAGAGGTCCTTGTCGAGCGCGGCGACTGTAATAGGCAACTGTGCATCGCCCGGTGAGTCAATAGTAAAGCATCCTGCAGCTGGAGTGGCACCGAACTCATTACCAGCCGATAGCGTCACCACGAGACCTGACTCGACTGCTGCATTGACCGCTTGGCTCCAGGCTGAACTGCCGTCATTGTCAACATGGAACTCAACCTGCTGCTCACCCAGGCTAGAGGTCATTACACGTATTCCAAACCGCTTTTGGTTTTCAATGGTCCACTCGATGCCACGAATAATGTCCTCGACGTCGCCTGAGCAGCAGGTGAGTACGTTGGCCAAATACGCCTGCGGCGCTACGCCAATGTAAGGTGTCCCATCAGGCGCAGTGTCACCAGCACCGGTACCGGCCGTAATGCCTGCTACGTGGGTGCCATGGGTACCACTGTCCTCCGAGAGGCGGCCGTCATACTCTTGGTCATCATAGGCGTTGTAGTACACGAGGATCTTAGGGTCGTCGGTGAGAGGATTATCGTCCAGGTCATCCAATCCGACATGCGTGCCATCAACACCAGTATCGACTATCGCTACGGTTATGCCGGTGCCGTCGAAGCCAAGGTCCCATGCTAGGTTGACGCCCATCGCCGGTACCGCCTCGTGCATGTGCGGCTCTGCTTTGCCAATGTCGTCTAGCATCACGACGCCTCCCCAATGAGCCACCTGTGGCACAAGTGCACGAGGCATGGTGGTGCCGAGCAGGTCCAGATACTGCGCGCGGAAGCTCACGGTCGCACCGGCCGCCTCGAGCCGCGCCACATCCACTGCATCGGGGTAGTGGTCGTAGCGCACGAAGACGCGCGCCTCGGCCAGTGCAAAGAAACGGTCGCCCTGCGCCAGCTTCCACTCCAGCAGGTCGCTGATGCCATCACGGTCAACATCGCGCGAATAGGTCTCCCACCAGGGCGATTTCGACGCGTCAGCGGGCGGAACCGCCAACGACGGCAGCGCCGAGAAAAGTAGCAGCGCCACCAGCAGGGGCACGCGGGTATCCATGGGCCGGTAGAGTCGTAGAATAATAATAGTTGCTCCCCACCGCTTTAATATTGGCGGAAGCTGGCGCGTCCGATGGACTGGGACGTAATCGTAGTGGGTGCGGGGCCGGGCGGGTCGACCGCCGCGCGGTTCGCCGCCGAGGGAGGCGCGCGAACGCTGCTGCTTGAGAAGCGAGCCGAAATCGGAGTCCCCGTGCGGTGTGGCGAGGGCATCGCCCCGCGCTGGCTCGAGATGATTGGCGTCGTGGTCGAGGGCGACTGGGTCGTCAACCGCGTCCGCGGCGCGCGTATCTACTCGCCGAACGGCACTTGCCTTACCATCGACGACGATAATCTCGGCACCGAGGTCGGCGCAGTCATCTCGCGCACCGGGCTCGACCAGCATCTCGCGCAACTGGCGGCCAACGCTGGCGCCGAGGTGCGCACCGGCGTGAGCGTCACCGGGCTGCTACGCGACGGCGACGCCGTAACGGGCGTGCGGCTGCGCAATTCCGACGGCTCCAGCGAGGAATTGCCTTGCGGGGTCGTGATTGGCGCCGACGGCTTCGAGTCACAGGTGGGGCGCTGGGCGGGGCTGCCGACGCACCGCAAGCCGGCCGACATGTGCGGCGCGCTGCAATACACGATGGTCGATCTGGATATCGACCACACTTACTGCGAATTCTATCTTGCCAAAGGCTCGAAGGGAGCCTACATCTGGTCCTTTCCCAAGACGGCCAGCGAGTCCAATGTCGGCATCGGCTGCATGCTCTCGCGGGTGAAGCAGCCGGGCGAAATCAAGGCGCTGCTCGACTCGTTCATCGCCGAGCATCCCGACTTCGCCAACGGCAGAGTAATCGACACCATCGCCGGCGGCGTTTCGCTCTCGGAACCACTCGAACAGACTGCCGCGGCGGGGGTAATGCTGGTCGGCGACGCGGCGCGGCACATCGACGCCATCACCGGCGGCGGCGTCGCGAACGCCTGCCTTTCGGGCCGGCAAGCAGGGCGCGTCGCTGTCGCCGCGATGGAGGCGGGCGACTTCAGCGACGAGTTCCTGCAAGCGTATGACCGGGGCTGGCGCGAGGAGATGGAGGACCGGCTCTACCACTCCTACATTGCGAAGACGAAGCTGACTGAAGTCGAGCCGGAAATGATTGATGCCGTCGTCGCCACGATGGTAAAGGTGGGCGTTGACGAGCCGACGGTACAGGGCATCCTGGAAGTACTAGAAGAGCACCACCCCGAAATCCTAGAAAAGGTCGGCGCGATGCTGTGAAGGCGCTCGTCGCGGGCGACCGGCAGCTGCCCGCCGATATCGCGGAACTGGCGCGCGACGCGCTAGTCGTCGGTGCCGACGGCGGCGGCGAGCGACTGCTCGCCGCCGGCATTCAACCAGATGCAATCGTCGGCGACATGGATTCGCTCTCCGCCACGGCGCGAACGCAGCTGGCCGACCAGCTGGTGCGCGACGACGACCCCGGCCGCTCCGACCTGGAGAAGGCGGTCGCGTGGGCCCGAGCGCAGGGCGCCGACGCAATCACGGTCGTCGGCTGGAGCGGTGGGAGGCTCGACCACACGCTGGCGGCACTGGCACTGGCGTTCGAGGGCGTTGTGTTCCATGACGACCGCTTTCGCGTCAGCGCCGTCGCCGGGGGCGCCGAATTTACGGCGGAGCCGGGGACGCTCTTCTCGCTGCTGGCGCTGCCGGAGGCCACGATTTCAGTGAGCGGCGCGCGCTGGGAACTGACGCGCGAAACGCTCGCGATGGGCGCGCGCGGACTGCACAACGAAATCGGCACAGGCGGCCGCGTACGAATTGAATGCCACTCCGGGAAACTGCTACTGCTCGAGGGCAATTTCCAAGCATTGCACGACTGACATATTTTATTTACTAGTCGTCGGAGCCGAGCGCCAGCGAACCACCGACCGTGACAACGCCAGAACCGACCAGCGCAGACAGGAACACCCAAAGGTTGGTCAGGCCACCGTCCACTGGTGACAACGCACCCGTGGTCGGATAGATTAAGTAACGCATGTATTGCTCAATGCCGTCGTAACTGGTCGCGGGTTCGTAGATACCGTACGCGATGACTGAGAGGAGGCCGCAGATTGCCCCTGCGAGGGCTGCATGAGAGTCAATGCGATCCCAGAGCGTCAGCAGCACGGGCAGTACCGTCGCTGTCGCCAGCAGGTCAGCGAAGAGGAAGATTGCGAAGATGCTGTATCCATTCTCAACGCCCCACAACGCTAGGTACACTGCGAGAGGAATCAACGCCAGAGATACAACACGCGCCTTTGCCAGATTCATCCTTCCATCGGTCAGATCGCGACTGATAGAAGCGACCACGGCATTCTGAAGCGTGTCAGCACTGGAGCAGACGAGCGCGATACCGAGCACGATGAACAGCGCAATGATTAACATGTGTGCATCCTCGATTAGGTAGAAGAAGGTGGAGGAGGGGTCAGCCACAGCACCCTGACCAGCCACAACGGTGCCCAGAAAGCCCATGATGAACATTAGAGGGAAGACCAGCGCGGCGGCGAGCAGAGCTCCTTTCTTGAGTGCACGATTATCCTGTGAAGCGTATGTCCTCTGCCAATTCCCCTGCGAGAACATCTCTGCTGATGTGATTGCGATAATAAGCGCCAGTCCTGCCTCGAATGAGGCTATGTTGAGATCGGTGATACTCCCATGCACCCAACCCTCCTTGAGGTCCTCAGGAGTGTGTGCCTTCGCCTGGTCTATCATGGTGCCCATATCCGCACCCAAGACGATTAACAGCAATGCTATGAGGAGCCAGAGTGCCATCCAGCCCTGCCAGCGATCTGTCTGCAGCGATGCTGGCAGGCCACCGTAGGTGGTGTAGGCTGCTGTGACCAGAGCGACCAGCAGTATCGGATACAGGGGCTCCATGTTGGTGAGAATCTGCATCGCCTTGCCGATTGCTGTGAATTCCGCGAAGAGGAAGGTGAACATGTAAAGCACCGATATCAATCCGACGTACACCTGCATGGGCCGTCCTATCCGCATGCGTACATAGTCTGCGAGTGTGACACCCTCAGGCAATCCCTCCCTAATGTTCGGGCCAATATAGGCAAGCAGCAGGAACGGTGTCGAAGCGGACAGTGCATAGCACAGTACCTCCCAGAATCCGCCATAGTAGCCTACTTCGGAGGGGCCGAAGAGCAGCCAGATGCCCATCCCTGACGCAAAGAGCGAGAGGCCAATGACCTGCCACGGCTGGGTTCCGCGCGCCGAGAGGTAGTAGTCATGGTCAATTTGCCGCTCGCGGCCCGCCTGCCACCCTATCCAGCCGAAGAAGCCGAGCGTGGCCAGCATCAGCAGTACCGCGAGGAACTGGCTCACGCCGCCAGCTCCGCCGCGACGGCCAGCGCCTCGACCTGCGTCACCACTTCGTCGAGCGTGTCGCCGTGCAGGTAGAGCGCCGGCTCCCAACCGATGGCGCCTTCATCGACCAGTGCTGGCGCGAGTCCCCCGCCCGGCAGCTCGAGGCGCTCGCCCTTGCGCACCAGCTTCGCCAGCCGGATTCCAGCGCGTGGCAGCGCGTCCTCGACAACCGCATCCCATCGCAGGTTGACTATCGCCTTGCGGGCGGGCATCCGCTGGCGCAGCAGCAGTAACAGTTCGGCGAGGTGGTGCGACGCGCCGAACTCAGCCGGCGCGAGCGGACGCGCTTCGCCAGCGACCGGCGTCAGCCGGCCCGGGAAGGCGGCGATGGCGTCGGCAGCCCTGGCGTCGGGCAGCGCGCACGCCAGGTTGCAGCGCACTTCGGGCGAGAGGTGCACCAGCAACGGCGAGAGCCGCTTGCGCGCTCGCGCCAAGTCGGCCAGCACCGCTTCGCGCGCGCCGCCCGAAGGGAGCCGGATTGTCAGCGGCTCGCCGTCGAGCAGCAGCGCCAACGCCCACTCACGCACCGCACCGTCACGCAACGCCCCCGCCAGGCGACGCGCAGCCTGCTGCAGATCGCTCTCGGTCGGCTCGGGCAGCGGCGTCGGCATTCCGGCGAGGTAGTTGCCCGCCATGACTTGCGAGACGCCGAGCGCGCGGCCGAGTTGCGCCTGCGTCCACTTTTCACGTACGAGCAGTCGGCAGGTGCGGCCGCGCAATTCCTTGAGCAGGTTTCCGTTCAGTTCGGTCGGAATCATATTAATCGCTTATCTGATTTCAGAAGCTGTTTTTAGGTATGTCGGTGGTGCAAGGTTATTAGCCGAGGCGGACCTGCCGATGCGAGGCATGCCCGACATCCCAATTCCCCGTCAGATGCTGGAAGCGCTACTCGCGCAGACTGGCTTCGACAGCGGGCGGCTCGCCATCCGCGAGGTGAACCGACTGGCGAGCCTGCTCGAGGCAAAGACAGGCATCAAGTTCGTGCGCATGGAGTTCGGCGTCCCCAATATCCCGCCACCTCCGCAGGCGGCCGCCGCGGAGCGCGAGGCGCTCGAGGCGGGAACGCATGGCGCGTATCCACCCTTCGACGGTATTCCGCGGCTGAAGCGCGCCGGCGCGCGTTTCCTAAAGGCGTTCCTTGACCTTGACGTGGGCAAGGAATGCGTCGTCGCCACCTGCGGCTCGATGCAAGGCGGCTTCGTCGCGCAGGCGCTGGCGGCGCGGATGCATCCCGGGCGCGAAACCATCCTGTTTCTCGACCCCACCTTCCCAGTCAGCCAGTTACAGGCGCGCTTTCTCGGGCTGCCGCACGACGGGCTGGAGCTGGGCGACCTGCGCGGTGACGCTTTGCTTGCCGCGCTCGAGGCGCGCCTCGAGCGCGGCGATGTCGGCGGCGTCTTCTGGTCGTCGCCCAACAACCCCAGTTGGGCCTGCCTGACCCAGGCGGAGCTGGAGGGCATCGCCCGCCTGTGCGACGCGCACGGCGCGCTCGCCATCGAGGACCAGGCGTATCTCGGAATGGACTTCCGCGAGGATTATTCGCAGCCGGGCGAGCCGCCCTTCGTCCCTACCGTCGGGCGTTATGGGAAGAACTGGGTGCTGCTGCTTTCGTCGTCCAAGGCGTTCTCGTATCCCGGCCAGCGCTGTGCGCTGGCCGTCATCTCGCCGGGGTTGCGCGAACGCGAATTCCCCGCGCTCGAGGAAAGCTGCGGCACCGCCCAGTTCGGACACGCCTTCGCGCACGGCGGGCTCTACGTCACGACGTCCGGCGCGTCGCACACCGCGCAGCACGGACTGGCGGCGATGCTCGAAGCGGCCAGCGACGGCGAGCTGGACTTCGTCGCGCGGACGCGAGAGTATGGCAAACGCACCCGCCACCTGCGGAAGATGTTCCTGTCGGCCGGCTTCGAGCTGGTCTATGCTGACGATAACGGCGCAGCGATTGGCGACGGCTTCTACCTGACACTTGACTATCCCGGGCTCGAGTCGGGGGAATTGCTGCTCGAGTTGTTGCGCTACGGGATTTCGACCATCACGCTAAAGTCGGCCGGCTCTTCCCGGGACGGGCTACGAGTATGCGTGTCGTTCGTCAACAAAAAAGAGTATCCGGTGCTGGAAGAGCGGCTGGCGATGTTCAGCGAGGCGAGAACGTGAGTATAGACTTCGGCGAACTGACTTTTTCCTTCACCCCCACCCGCACGATGTTCATCGCCCGCTGCGAGCTGGGCGATGAGTGGCAGCCGGGCGAGCTACAGCCGTTCCAGAACCTTGAGATCTCGCCGGCGGCGTGCGTACTGAACTACGGGCAGGGGCTCTTCGAAGGGCTCAAGGCTTACCGCGCCGACGACGGGCGCATCCTGCTATTCCGACCAGCGATGAACGCGGCGAGGCTGCACGCCGGCTGTCGCCGGCTCTCAATGCCACCGGTTCCCAAGGAGCTGTTTCTCTCCGCGGTGCGCGATGTCGTCAGCAAAAACAGCGACTACATCCCGCCCAACAACGACGGTGCGCTCTACATCCGCCCGCTGGTGTTCGGCAGCGGCGCCATTCTGGGAGTCGCACCGGCACCGGAGTTCGCATTCTTGGTTTACGCGTCGCCGGTCGGCCCCTACTTCAAGGGCGGGCTGAGCCCCATCCGGCTGCTGGTGACGCGCGACTTTCACCGTGCCGCCCCGAAGGGGACCGGCGGCGTCAAGGCCATCGGCAACTACGCTCCCGGGATGATGCCGAGCAGCCACGCCAAGCGCAAGGGCTACGCCGAGGTAGTCTACTTGGACGCCGTCAAGGAGCGCTATATCGAGGAGGTCGGCGCCGCCAATTTCTTTGCAATCTTCGGCGACACGCTTGTGACGCCCGCCCTGAGCGGCTCTATCCTGTCCGGCGTGACGCGTGACTCGGTGCTGCAACTGGCCGCCGAGCGTTTCGGGCTCAAGGTCGAGGAGCGAGACGTCTCCATCGACGAGGCGCTTGGCGCCGATGAACTCTTCTGCTCCGGCACCGCCGCAGTCATTTCACCCATCGGCTGCATCAACTACGAAGGGCAGGACCACCAGTTCAGCGGCGGCGAAGTCGGCCCGCGCACTCGCGCGCTCTACGAAGCGCTGACCGCCATCCAGCACGGTGACGCCCCCGACAAGTTCGGCTGGGTCGTCGAAGTTTAAAATCCCCGTCGGCTGGCGAGCGCCGTGACCACTCCCGCCAAGCAGCTACAGCAGCGCATCAAATCCCGCGAGGCCACCGTCGGCGTCGTCGGACTGGGCTACGTCGGACTGCCGCTCTCAATCGGCTTCGCGCGCGCCGGCTTCCCCGTGCTCGGCTTCGATACCGATTCGCAGCGCGTAGCGCAGGTCAACGACGGCGAGCAGGTAATGCAGCACATTCCCCGCAAGGCGATGCGCGAACTGGCGCAGGGCGGAGAGGCGACCGCCGACTTCGCGCGACTGGGCGAGGCGGACGCCGTGCTCATCTGCGTCCCGACCCCGCTCGACCAGCATCACCAGCCCGACATGAGCTACGTCGAGGCGGCCGCGGATGCGATTGCGGCAACGCTACGCAAAGGGCAGCTAGTCGCGCTGGAATCGACGACCTGGCCCGGCACGACGCGCGAGCTGCTGCTGCCGCGGCTCGAGGCGAGCGGGCTCCGCGCCGGCGAGGACTTCTTTCTGGTGTACTCGCCCGAGCGCGAGGACCCCGGCAACGCGAATTACGGGATTGGGGACATCCCCAAGGTCGTTGGCGGCCACACCGACGCGTGCCGCGATGTAGCTGTTGCGCTCTACGAATCGGTAGTGTCGCGCACCATCCCCGTCTCCAGCCCGGAAACGGCGGAGGCGACCAAGCTGATGGAGAACATCTTCCGCGCCGTGAACATCACCATGGTCAACGAACTCAAGCTGGTGCTTGACCGCATGGATGTCAACATCTGGGAAGTGGTCGACGCCGCCGCGACCAAGCCCTTCGGCTTCATGCCCTTCTACCCCGGCCCCGGCATGGGTGGCCACTGCATCCCGGTCGACCCGTTCTATCTAGCGTGGCGCGCCAAGGAGTTCAACACCACCGCGCGCTTCATCGAACTCGCCGGCGAGCTGAACATGGCGATGACCGAGCACGTCGGACACCGCCTGCTCCGGACGCTCAACGATGACGGCAAGGCGATTCGCGGCAGCCGCATTATGCTTCTGGGAGTGGCTTACAAGCGCAACATCGACGACACTCGTGAATCGCCTGCCGGACGGCTGCTGGAGCTGCTCGAGGTCAAGGGCGCTCGCGTCAGCTATCACGACCCTTTCGTCGCCGAATACCGCGGCTGCAAGTCCACTCCGCTCACCGCCAAGGCGCTGCGCGACTGCGACGCGGTGCTCGTCGTCACCGACCACGACGACGTCGATTACGCACTGGTCGGCGAACACGTGCCGCTGGTGGTCGATACGCGCAACGTCATGGCATCGCTGGGTGACGTGAAAGCACGCGTCGTCCGCGCCTGAACCGCTATCGCGTGCCAACGGGCAGCCGCGCCGTGACTTCAATCTCGACGCGGGTCGACCAGCCCTGCGACAGTGGCGGTCGCCGCCGGCCACGCGACGGTGAAGCGGCGGCCGATTAGCGGCACGATACACTCGAACTCTTTCTGGTCGACTAATATATAAAACTAGGGAGTATACTTTTAACCCCATACGCTTGCCGTCCCGGCAGGTAGACTATGCCCCCAAAAATCGATGATTACAGGGCGGAGCAGATTCAGGTCCTGGAAGGGCTAGAGGCGGTCCGCAAGCGGCCGGCAATGTACATCGGTTCGACTAGTCGTGACGGCCTCCATCACCTGGTCTACGAAGTGGTCGATAACGCTGTTGACGAGGCGATGAATGGGCATTGCGACACTATCGCGGTCGAGCTTTACAAGGACGGCAGCTGCTCGGTGCAGGATAACGGCCGCGGCATCCCGGTCGACGATCATCCGCAGTACAAGGTACCGGCGCTGGAAATCGTGATGACAAAGCTACACGCCGGCGGCAAGTTCGACAGTGACACCTACAAGGTTTCGGGCGGGCTGCACGGCGTCGGTGTCTCGGTCGTCAACGGCCTATCCGAATGGACGCGGGTCGACGTCCATCGCGACGGGGGTCACTACCGACAGTCCTACAAGCGCGGCGAGATCGCTTCCAAACTGGAACGGGTCGGCGACAGCAAGGAACACGGCACGCTGGTACGCTTCCTGCCTGATTCAGAGATTTTCGAGACGACGCAGCTGGAGTACGAAGTGCTGCGAACGCGCTTCCGCGAGCTGGCGTACCTGAACGCTGGCATCAACATCTCCATTGCCGAAGAGGATGGCCGCTCGGAGAGCTTCCGCTTCGAGGGGGGACTGGCGGAGTATGTCAGCTTCCTGAACGAGGGGCGCACCACGCTGATGCGTGACCCGCTGCTGATTACCACCGAACTGGAGCAGGTGCAGGTCGAGGCGGCGTTGCAATGGACCACTACCTACCGCGAGCATATCCGCACGTTTACCAACAACATCGCCACCCGCGAAGGTGGCACCCACCTTTCGGGGCTGCGCAGCGCGCTGACGCGCACGCTCAACAGCGTCGCGCTGAAGCGCAATCAGCTGAAAGAAAAAGACACGGCGCTCGACGGCAGCGACGTGCGCGAGGGGCTCACCTGCATTCTCTCAATCAAGGTGCCCGAGCCACAGTTCGAGGGGCAGACCAAGACCAAACTCGGCAACTTCGAAGTCAAGGGTATCGTCAACAAGGCCATCGGCGACGGGCTATCAAACTGGTTCGAGGAAAATCCATCCGACGCGCAGACCATCATCGCCAAGTGCATCCAGGCGTTCGCGGCGCGCGAGGCGGCCAAGAAAGCGCGCGATCTGACCCGCCGCAAGGGACTGCTCGAGGGCGGTGGCCTGCCGGGGAAGCTGGCCGACTGCCAGACGCGCGACCCCGCCCTGAGCGAGCTGTTCATCGTCGAGGGCGACTCGGCGGGTGGCACAGCCAAGCAAGGGCGCAATCGCGCGACGCAGGCGATTCTGCCGCTGCGCGGGAAAATCCTGAACGTTGAGAAAGCGCGCATCGACAAGATGCTCGCCAACGCCGAAATCATGGCGCTGATTACCGCCATGGGGTGCAACATCGCGCTCGATGCGGGCGAAGAGGAGAACGGCGAGGAAACCAGCGGCGAGGAGCTGAACCTGGAGGATGCGCGCTACCACAAGCTGATTATCATGACCGACGCCGACGTTGACGGCGCGCACATCCGCACACTGCTGCTGACGTTCCTCTACCGCTACATGCAGCCGCTGATTCACGCCGGCTACGTCTACATCGCGCAGCCACCGCTCTACAAGATTTCCCGCGGCAAGAAGGTGGCGTACGCCTATGACGACCTGCAGCTGGAGCGGCTGCAGACGGAGTTCGGCGAGAACCACCACATCCAACGCTACAAGGGACTCGGCGAGATGAACGCCATCCAGCTGTGGGAAACGACGATGGACCCCGAGCGGCGCACGCTGCTGCAAGTCACTATTCAGGACGCCGAGGATGTAATATGGCCAATGGTTGGCGCCGACGAAATCTTCCGCACCCTCATGGGCGACGATGTCGCACCGCGCCGCGAGTTCATCGAGGCGCACGCGACCGAAGTCACTAATCTGGATATCTGAGGCTGCTCCGGCGCGATAATAGCCGCGGCCCAGTATTAATTATAATAGTCAAGTTCCAAGTTTAAACTCGGAAAGCAGCCCCCGCACGGTCGCGACTGCCGAGAGCGCCGCCAGGTGCGAAGTGCGCGGGTTGCGCAGGCTGGGCAGGTTTTCGACCTCGACGCGCATGCGGCCAAAGTCGCCCGCGACCGTGATTGTGTGGGTGTTGCGCTCCGCGTCCGGGTCGGCGACGATGCGTACGCGCGTGCCTTCAGCGCCGAGCCCCGCCAGCCCCAGCGTCGCGGCGACGTTAACGTTCTGCGGGAAGCGGCGGCATGCCTCGGCGGCGGTCCCGTCAAAGATGGTGCGCGGTTTGCGGATGCGCGCCAGCGCGCCACCTTCCCACGCCTCGGTGCCCTCGAACATGCGCGGCGGCTTGCGCGTCTCCAGTTCGACGCGGCGCAGGTTGCCGACCTGTGCCGACTTGAGCCCGTCGAGCCCGGCAATGGCGCCCGACGGGACGTGGAAGCGGCTGCCGCCCTTGCGCGCTGCGCGCTTGAGCGCGCGCAGCATTGCCGGTTCGGCGAGCGCGCCGACCGACATCACGACCAGCTCGCGCCCCGCCTCGAGCACGGCGGGGCCGCGCGACCGTAGCGCGCCCTGTGACGCCGCCTCGACGACGACCTCGACCTCGTCGAGCATTGCGCCGAAGCTGGGGGCATAAGTCACTTTATCCATCGTCCGCGCCAGTTCGCGAGCGCGAGTACGGGCGCGGTCCCAGATGATGATTTCCGCTACGCCCGGCTCCGCCTGCAGAAAGCGCGCCAGCGTCGAGCCGATTGAGCCACAGCCAATCAGCCCGAGTCGCACAGCAGCTCCATCACGCGCGGAAAATGCTCGGCGAACCGCTCGACCTCCGGCGTCGGCAGCGAGAAGGAGACGCGTACAAAGCGGTCACCGAAGCGTGCCGAAACATAATTGCCGGCCCTGATGAAAATCTGGTGGTCGTAGAGCAGCGCGTCCTGCACCGCCTGCGGCGAAACTCCGCAATCGGCGATGTCGATGACCATCATACTGGCTGCCGACGGGTAGACCGGTAGGTGCACGGCGTCGACGGCGTCGACAGCGCGCTTGATGATGGCCTGATTGCGGCTGCAGATTTCGATGTTGCGCGGCAGCCATTCCAGCTTGGTTTCGAGTGCGGCAATCGCGGCGCGCTGGCCGATGATGGATATGCCCAGGTCGGAGACCATGCTGCTGGCGATGTTGTCGATGAACTCCTGCGGCGCCACCAGCGCCCCCACGCGCAGCCCCGCCAGGCCGCAGTTCTTGCTCACCGAATAGGCGATGACAGTGCGCTCTGGCGCGAACTCGGTCGCGAGCGTATGCTCCGGCGCGAAGTCGCGGTAGGTGATGTCGTCGATAATCCACAGGTTGTGCTCGCGCGCGATTTCGCACAGCGCGCGCACCTCCTCACGCGGGTAGGTCGAGCCGAGCGGGTTGAGCGGGTCAATCAGCAGGATGCTCTTCGTCTCGGGTGTGATGGCGGCCCGGACCGCGTCCAGGTCGAAACGGCAAGTGCCACCGTAAATCGGCAGGTCGGTACACTCGGCACCGCCCATTTTCGCGAACTTGTGGATGATGAAGTAGGACGGGTCTGACGTAATCATGCGGCTCCCCGCCGGCTGCAGATAGCGCATCAGGCAGTAGAGCGCCTCGGTGCCACCGTTGGTGATGTGTATCCCGAAGTCGGGCAGGCCCAGATCCTCCAGGATGAGCTCGCGCAGCCGCGGCAGCCCCTTCGCGAGCGGATACTTGTTGAACTCGTGGCTGGCAGCCGAGTCACGGATTGCCTCTTCGATAGCGGGATGCGTCGGCAGATGGTTGGTGTTCTGCGACATCCAGACGATGTCGTCGCGACCGTGCGCATACGCAAAGTCATCGCTCATCTCGCTGCGATGCGTCGCCCCTGAATTAAGAGTGCGCCCGGAACGGCTGCCCCCGGCTTCATTAAGCGCCCGAGTGGTTCGCCGGCGTGCGCGAGCCCTTGCGACTCTGGCTGCGGTTCATCGGCGTCGAGTTCTGGTTGGTCGCGCTGGTGCCGTTCCAGATTGGTTTCATCGTCGGCGCGCAGGAGTGGGGCAGCCGCGCCGGCCTGCTCGGGTTAGCGACGGTCGCGCTCCTGACGGCGAGCAGTTTCGTCCTGAACCACCTCTGCGACCTCGATACCGACCGGCGGAATCCCCGCAAGGCGTTCAGCCTGCTCGTGCGGGGCGACCTCACCCCGGCATCCGGATGGGCGCTCTTTGGCGCGCTGCAGGTCGCGACGCTGGCGCTGGCGGCGCTCGCGAGACGCGATTTCCTGCTCTGCCTGCTCGGCCTCACGGCGATTTCGCTCGCTTACAACATCGCGCCACTGCGGCTCAAGGAACGGCCCGGCCTAGACATCGCCGCCAACGGCGCCAGCCTCGGCTTCCTGCTGCCTCTGGCGGGCTGGTCGCTCTCGCAGCCGCTGGGCGAATTCCCGCGACTCTACTTCGCCTCGGTCGTCTGCTACCTCGTCGCGTTCTACTGCCCCACAATGGCGGTCGACATCGTCGCCGACCGCGCGGTCGGCACTACCACCTTCGCGACGCGCTTCGGCGCGGTGGCGACGATGAGGCTCTCGTGGGCGGCGACGACCGCCGGCGCCGGCCTGCTGCTCTGGAGCGGAGCGACCGACGCGTTTCCGTGGGACCGCAACCTGCTCTGGTGGACCGGCTGGATTCTGCTGCTGCAGCCGCTGGCGCACTGGCGCGAGCTGCCGCCCAACGCGGCGCCGGACTACGAAACGGTACGCCGCGGCTCGATTATTCTCGCGACGATTGCAGCAATCGCAACCGCGTCGTTCCTCTGGCTCTACCTGTCCGGCTCTCCGGTGCCGCCCTTCAGGCGTTGACGAAACCGAGAACCTTGCGGCAGTTCGCGCAGGAGATTGACATCACCTGTCCGCCGCCGGTATCCAGGTCGATGGTGCTGAAGCGATAGGTGTTATCGACCACGCCGATATCCTTCTTGCAGAAGGGGCATTTCTCGGGCGCGTCCGGGTCTGCCGAACTGCTGAACATGGGTGCAGCGCAGGCTGCCGCGTATTTATGCGCGCGGTCACTGCCCTTCGTGGCGGGACGGCTGCTGGTGGTGGGGACGGCGCACGTAATGGAGTTGGCACTGCCGCTCGAGCGGGTGCTGCGCACTTTCGACCCCGACGTTGTCGCGCTCGAGCTCGACCCGCAACGCTGGGCGGCCTTACGGGCGCCCGTCAGGCCACGCCGCGGGCCGTTGCTGCTACGGCTACTCGCGTCGTTACAGGAGCGGCTGGGTGAAATCCTGGGCGCGCCGCCCGGCAGTGACATGCTCGCCGCCGGCCGCACCGCGCAGCGGCTCGGCGCGCGGCTGGCGCTGGTCGACCTGCCGGTCATCCCGACGCTGCAGCGCGGTTGGCGGGCGCTCGGCTGGCGCGAGCGGCTGGCACTGGCGCGCGAGCTGCTGCCACCGCTGCTGGGCGCGAAAGCACTGGAGAGCGGTCCGGCGGCTGGCGGAAACCCGCTCGCGACCGGCGATTTCTCGCGCGAACTCGCCGAGTTCGCGCGCCGTTTCCCGTCACTCCAGCGCGAGTTGATTGACCGCCGCGACCACCACATGGCGCGGAGGCTGGTGGCGCTGCTGCGCGACGGCCAGCGCGTGGCAGCGGTCGTCGGCGAAGGGCACCTGCCGGGGCTGGAGCGGCGGCTCGCTCGTCTGTCTCCAGAGGTTGTGCCGCTCAGCCGGCTGCTCGCGCTGCGCGGAAACGGGTAACTTACTTGCTGGCATCAGCTATTTGCTGGCGCCGCAAGCGCTGCAGCCACCGCCGCCACCGCCGCCTGCCTTGCCGCCGCCGGCGCCCTTGCCGGGCTCGAAGTAGGGGTTCTCGCCTTGGACATGTTCGGTGACGTCGACAACCTCGCTGATTTCCGGGACTTTCTGCCGCAGGTAGGACTCGATACCGTGCTTGAGCGTCACGTCGGCCATGCCGCAGCCCTGACAACCGCCGCCCATCTGGACATACGCCTTGCCCTCCTCGATCCGCTGCAGCGTGACGACACCACCGTGGTTGGCGATACTGGGGTTAATCTCGTTGACAAGCACGGCCTGCACGCGCTCAAAGAGTTCCTCACCGCCCGCCGGGGTCATCTCACCCACGGCCGGCTCGCCGCTTGCAATCTGCGCGCGGATGGCGTCGCCGATTAGCTTGCCGATTTCGGGCCACGCTGCATCGCCCTGCTTGGTTACGCTGACCGTGTCACGCGCGATAGTGACCGCGCTGACGTCCGGCAGCGCGAACAGCACCTCGGCCAGCGGCGCCCCTTGGGCTGCCGTGGCGGAAGTGAAACTGGCGTTGCCACCATGCAGGCTGCGATCGACGACAAAACGGCACACCTGCTGGTCGGCGGTCGGCTCGCCCCGGATACGGATTTCGGCCATCGTGTGGGGTGTGCGCTATCACGCTATTAAGCGCTTGGTTCACCAAGTTTCAGCAGCCCCGGACTCGGCTCGGCACAGCAATACCAGCTCTCGGAGAGTCGCGGTCCCGGCGTTGCCACCACCATCGGCGGCGGCGGTTGCCCCGCCGCGAAGCGCGCCACGCTCCAGAGCGCGTGGAACAGCGTTGCATCGTCGCCCCCCTCTTCGGCGACCGCGACCGCCTCGCGGTGTAGCGCGTCCATGCGCGGGTCGGGGTGCTCCCAGCGGTGGCCGAAATCCTCCTCGCGAAGCCCGCGCAAGTGCGGTGTCATCTCGGGGTGGTCGAGCAGCGCCGACCCGGGCGGCAGCAGCAGCCGGATGGTGAACTGCACCGGCTCGATAACCCCCACCAGCGCGTTGGTGGCGGCGAACTCGAACAGCTCGAGATAGTCATCTAGCGTCGTCCACGGGGTGAAGGCGACCAGCGACGGCCGCATCGCAATCCCCGCCGCGCGCGTCGCCGCCAGCGCCCGCTCGACGTCGGAGCGCGTGTGCCCCTTGTCAAGGATTTCGAGCACACGATCGCTCAATGACTCAACCGCCGTGACGATGAACAGGCAGCCGCACTCCGCCAGTTGCGGGAGCAAGTCGCCGTGGTCCAGCAGGTGCTCGACCTTGGCGGTGACGTCGAATGTCAGCTGCGGGAACTCGGCGTGCAGCGCCTCAGCCACCCGCAAGGCGTGCCGCGGGCCATTCAGGAAATCTGGGTCACCGAAGGTGATGTGCTGCGCCCCGCCGGCCACCTGCTTGCGCACCTGCTGCAGCACGTTCTCAACGGGGACGACAAAGAAACGGCCGTTGTAGACCGGTGTGACCGGGCAGTGGCGGCAGGTGTACTTGCACCCCCGCGTCGCCTCGGCGAAGCCCGTCGGGGCGGAGTGACCGTTGTTCAGCAGCTCGGCGTAGCCGCCCGCAAGGCCACTCGCGTCGGGAATCGGGTAATCCGGCCGCACCAGCAGCGGCGCTGCTGGTATTGGCACGGATTCGCCCCGCGCCAGCGTCTCACAGAGCGCCACCAGCGCCTGTTCCGACTCCCCACCAAGGCAGCTGTCAGCAACGTTGGCGAGCAGCCATTCGCGGTTGAGCTGCGCGTAGAGCCCGTGGAAACAGATGTGCGCCGTCGCGTTCAGTTCCCGGACGCGCCGGGCGACCGGCACCGCCAGCCGCAGCGCGGTGTGCATCGGGACCGAAATCGCGACTAGCTGCGCCTCGCGCACCGCCGCCTCGTCCAGCTCGCAGGTCGCAAGGTCAATTACTTGCGGCGAAAATCCTTCCCGGCGCAAGAACGCCGCCGGCCAGGTGATGCCGGCCGGCGCGTGCCCTAGCTCGTAGCATGAGAGCAACAATACTCTGCCGTCGCCGTGCATGGCGGCCGCGCTGGCGCTCAAACCTCGAACGCCGCTGCGTCGGCCGCCGCGTCGCCGATGGCGCGCAGTCGGGCGAACTCGAAGATGCCGCTGTTGTGCCCGTCACTGAAGTCGAGTCGCACCGCGTAGCGGCCGACGCTGGCGCTGCTCGCGACCGTGATATCGGCCGGAATCTGCCCCGACTGTAGTAGCTTCTCGCCCGAGAATTCATCGACGCAGCCGGCGCAGGGGCATTCACTGCGCAGCGTGTGCGCCGGGATAATTTGCTCGGCACCGTCGCGCCACTTCACCTGCACCGCGCCGCCCGCCACCACCACCAGTTCCTGCGGCGCGGCGGGGTTGAGCGCCTCGCCCAGCGCCGTCGCGGAGGAACGCGCCATCGCCTCGCCCGCCAGCGCAGCGAACGCGTCGCCGATTTCGCTCTCCGCGATTGGTTCACCAGCGTCCATCGCGGTGGCGATACTGGAGTTGAGCGGGATGCGCGCCAGCAGTGGAATGTCCAGTTTCTGCGACGCGGCCGTGCCGCCGCCCTCGCGGAAGATGGGGTCGTTGTGGCCACACTCGGGGCAGTGGTAGTAGGCCATGTTCTCGACGATGCCCAGTATCGGTACCTTCACCTGCTGGAACATACGCAGCCCCTTCTCGGCGATGGTGTACGCCACTTCCTGCGGCGTCGTGACGATGATAGCTCCTGACAGCGGCACGGCTTGGGTAAGCGTCAGCTGGATGTCGCCGGTCCCCGGCGGCAAATCCACGAAAAGGTAGTCGAGTTCGCCCCACGCCACCGAGCCAAGGAACTGCTGCACCAGCTGCGACGCAATCGGTCCGCGCCATACCAGCGGCGTCTCGCTCGTCGTCAGGAAGCCCATTGACATCACCTTCAGCCCGTGCGCCTCGACCGGCTGCAGCACCCCCTGCTGACCTCCCGCCAGGCTATGGTCGCGCAGGCCGAGCATCGCCGGCACCGACGGGCCGTAGACGTCGACGTCCAGAATCCCGACGCGCGCGCCAGCCCGGGCGCAGGCGAACGCCAGGTTGACCGCGACGGTCGACTTGCCGACGCCGCCCTTACCGCTAGCGACTGCCACAATCTGCTTCACCTGCGCCAGCGCGGCGGGCGTCGTCTGGGACTCGAGCGCCGGCAGCCGCGGCACCTCCCACGCTGTCTCGATTTCGACTTCGTCGATGTCGTCGAGCGCCAGCAGTGCCTCACGGCACTGCGCCGCCAGCGCGTCACCGTGCGGGGACGCGGGCGACGGCAGCCGGAGCGTGAAGCGCACGCGGCTACCGCTAGCGGTCAGCCCGCGCACGTAGCCCAGGCTGACGACATCCCGCTTCAGCAGCGGGTCTCTGACTGCGCGCAGCGCTCCTTCGGCTCCCATGGACGGCGCCACGGGACGCCCGTTGTATTTGGAGTTTTTCGTCAATATTTTGCGTCCGGCGGTGCCACGGGCGCCGCCGGGCAGAAAAGGTTGGTTGACGGCGATCCCAGATTCCCGTGGGCTCTCGCACCACAGTACCGCCAGAAACGCTGGTGGACTTAACTTCCGTGTTCGGAATGGGAACGGGTGAACCCCACCGCTATGGCCGTCAGACCATCGGCTCGACCTTGGGGGGGTATTTAGAATTTAGCGCCCGGCGCCCGCTGGCGTCCGCATTTCAGGCTTCGGCGGCCGCTTCGCGCACCTGCCGGATGCGCTCGGAAGCTTCGCGGCGGGCGATGCGCTCCTGCCGCCGCGACTCGACGCGCTCCATGATGAGCTTCATGTACATCGCGTCGTGCTCCATCAGCGGCGAGTCGGAAATCATGATGACGTTGTAGTCGTTCTCGAGGATTACCTCGGCCAGATGCTCGAACTTGATTTCGCCCCGCTTGACCGGAGCGTAGTGCCGCTCGTTGCCGTCGACGTCGAACTCGACTCCCGAGAAGTGGCAGTAGAACTTGTCGAGCCCGAGGTTGGCCTCGAAGAAGTCGAAGACGCGCTTGAAGCTCTCGCGGTCGTTGAGCCAGCGGTTACCGCGTGCGTGGAGGTGCGGCCAGTTGATAATCGGCACCAGCCCGCGCACTCGCTGGCAGAGCTCGGTGATTTCGCGCAGCGTGCCGAACAGGTCGGGCCGCCCCGAGAGCTCGACACCGATGCGCGGGCGGAAGTTGTGCTGCAGGTAGTGGTTGCGCAGCTCACGGAAGGCTGGCACCAGCGCCTCGATCGCCTCGCGCGAGGAGAAGTCATGGTAAGGGCCGATGTGAGTGACGATAGTGCGCGCGCCAATCTTCGTCCCGATTTCACCGGCGAACTGCAGGAACTTGCTCGACTTGTTACGCATGTAGCCATTGCCAAGGAAATCCATGTAGTAGGGCGCGTGGATTGCCATGTAGATGTCGAGCGAGTGGGCAATCTCACCCAGCTCCTCGAAGTCATCCAGTTCGACGACGGCGCGGCCGCGTACCAACTGGATTTCCATCGCGTGCAGCCCCAGCGCGTGGATATCCTCGATGCCGTCGCGGACGGTGCGTCCCTTGCACGAAAGCGGTATCCCTGCCGGCCCGAAGCGAATCATAACTCGGCCCGCAAACCGGGGTTCTATTTTACCTGTTGGCCGTTTTATAACGGAGCGCCGACTGCCGCGGCCGTGAGCGTCCCCGAGCGGGAAGCGAAGTGGCAGCAGCGCTGGGACGCTGCGCGGCTCTTCGAGGCGGAGCCCGACCCTGGGCATGAGAAATATTTCGTCACTTTCCCGTATCCCTACGTCAACGGCTACCCGCATCTGGGGCACGGCTTCACGCTACTGCGCGCCGAGATGATGGCGCGCTACCAGCGCATGCGCGGGCGCAACGTGCTCTGGCCCTTCGCGTTCCACTGTACCGGTACCCCCATCGCCGCCGCGGCACAGCGCGTCGCCGAGCGCGAGCCGGGGCAGCTGCGCGCGCTGGAGCAGATGGGCATCACCGGCGCACTGGCGGAATCGCTGGCAGAGCCGCAGGCGTGGTTCGAGCACTTTCCCGAGCGGTTCCAGCAGGACTTGCAGTCGCTCGGCCTGGCGGTCGACTGGCGCCGCAGCTTCATTACCACCGACCAGAATCCGGCCTACGACGCGTTCATCCGCTGGCAGTTCAACCGGCTGCGCGAGGGAGACTATCTGCGCAAGGGATCGTTCCCGGTCGTCTGGTGCCCCGAGCGCGAGACTGTAGTCGGTGACCACGACCGCATCTCGGGCGAAGGCGAAACACCGCAGGAATACTGCCTGCTCAAGTTCCGCGGCGACGCCAGCATGCTGGTCGCGGCGACGCTGCGGCCCGAGACGGTCTTCGGACAGACCAACCTATGGGTTGACGGCAGCGGCACCTACGCGCGAGCGAGGGTCGACGGCGAAGAATGGATTTGCTCGCAACAGATGCCGGCCAAACTGCGGCTGCAGGGCCACGAGGTCGAGGAGCTCGGCACCATCGCGGGACGCGAGCTCATTGGGCAGCGCTTTGCGGCGCCCGGGGTCGACCGCGAACTGATGGTACTGCCGGCCGATTTCTGCGACGCCGCCATCGGCTCCGGCATCGTGACGTCGGTCCCGAGCGACGCGCCGGATGACTGGCAGGGGCTGGCTGACCTGCAGGATTCGGCTGCGCTGTGCGAACAGTGGGGTCTCAACCATAAATATATAAAGGAAATAGAGCCGCTCGCGATTATCGATTCGGGCGAGTTCGGGACCGTTCCGGCACCAGCGCTCTGCCAGCAGATGGGCGTGCGCGACCAACACGACCGCACCCGGCTGGAGAAGGCGAAGCAGCAGCTCTACCTGCACAGCTTCCAGCACGGCACGATGCTTGACTCGGTCGGCATGGGCTGCGCCGGCCTGCCGGTGGACGCGGCGCGCGAGAAGGTGTGCGCAGCGCTCATCGCCAGCGGCGACGCCGCGCGCTATTACGAGTTGACTGGGCCTGCGCGCAGCCGCTGGCTCACCGACTGCACCGTCAAAATCGTCGAGGACCAGTGGTTCCTGAAATACGACGACGAAACGTGGACCGCACGCACCCGCGAGGCGCTCGGCGCAATGACGCTCTTCCCGCGCAAGGCACGCGCGCAGTTCGAGCACGTGCTCGGCTGGCTGCGCGACTGGGCCTGCGCGCGCGAGCAGGGCTTGGGAACGCGGCTGCCGTGGGACGAGAAATGGGTTATCGAGTCGTTGAGCGACTCGACCATCTACATGGCGTACTACACCGTCGCACACCATGTCAATTCGCTGCCGGCCGCAAAGCTAGGCGAGGAACTCTTCGAGGCGCTCTTCGGCGACGGCGACCCCAACGCGGTGCCAGGCATCAACGCGAAGCAGGTCGCGGAGTGGCGCGCCGAATTCGAATACTGGTATCCCTACGACCTGCGCGTGAGCGGTAAGGACCTTATCCAGAACCATCTTTCGTTCAGCCTCTTCAACCACACCGCCGTCTTTTCCCGCGAAAAGTGGCCGCGCGGTTTCGCGGTCAACGGCTGGGTACTGGTCGACGGCGAAAAGATGTCCAAGTCGCGCGGCAACTTCTACACCATCCGGCAGCTGATTGACCGCTACGGCGCCGACGCGACGCGGCTGACACTCTGCAACTCCGGCGAAGGACTCGACGACCCCAACTGGGAGGCGAGTTTCGCCGACACCGCCGGCCGCAAGCTGGAGCGCTGGCTGCGCTTCGTCGCCGCCAACGCCGGCAGCGGCCGCGACGAGCTGCACCCGTCCGACGACTGGTTTGCGGCGATGCTCTCGCAGGCGGCGCACGATGCGCGCTGCGCCTGCGACCGAATGCGCTTCCGCACGGCGATGCGCCGGCTTTTCTTCGAGCTGCCGCGCCACTACCGTTGGTATCTGCGCCGCTGCGGAACGCCGCGGCGCGACCTGCTCCACGACTACCTTTCGACCGTCACACGCGGGCTGGCGCCAATAGTGCCGCACCTGTCCGAGGAGGCATGGGGGCTGCTCGGCGGCGACGGTTTCGCCAGCGAAGCGTCCTACCCGGACGGCGAGCCAGCGCCCGCGACGCTGCTGCGCGGCGAGGCGCTGGTCCAGCGCACCCACGCCGACATTGAAGCCATCCTGAAAGTGGCGCGCATCGAGTCGCCGCAGGCGATTACACTGCTGGTCGCGCCCGACTGGAAGTGGCAGGCCGTCGGACTCGCTGCCGGGCTGGCCGACGAGCGTGGCCGCGTCGATATGCAGCCGCTGATGAAGGCGGCGATGGCCGCGCTTCCCGCCGCGGCCCGGAAGGAGGCGGCCGCTTTCCTGAAGCGGTGGGTGATGCAGGAAATCCCTGCGCTCGGCCCCGGCTGGGCGGCGCGCTACGCCGAGCAGCTCGACGAGGAGGTGGTGCTCGAGCAGGCTTCCAACTTCCTCGCCGCAACGTTCGGCTGTGAGGTGGCGGTTGCGCCTGCCGGAGACGCGACAGGTGGAGCCGCCGGGAAGGCGCGGCAGGCGGCGCCGCTGCGGCCCGCTATCTTCGTGAAATAGTGATAGTGTCCCAACGATAATCGTTTTGCAATCTATATATATAGCCCCCGACTCGGCCGGCCCCCGGGTTTCCTGCCGGGAGTGATCACCATGACTCAACAGCGACAATCGCTCAAAGTCCTGCTAGCCGCCGCGATGCTGCTCTGCGGAGTATTCACGGGGCTGTTTCTCGCAACCAATGCGAGCGCGGCTACCTACGACCGGGACGGCTTCGTCCTGGCTGACGGCGCCGGCCTTTCTGGCGCGACAGTCAGTGCGTTCAACAGCGCTACCGGCGCGGTAACGAACACCTCAACGCTCGAAGATGGCTGGTACAGCCTCGACAACCTCGAGGATGGCGACTACCAGTTCGGTTACGAGATGGCGGGCTACCTCGCCGTCGTGAACGACGTCACCGTCGACGGCAGCGGCAGCATGGATGATGTTATCCTAGTCGCCACGATGGGCGGTTCCGACAGCTTTGCCGGCAACGTCACCGACGGCTCCTCGGCAATCGAGGGCGCCAGCGTCACGCTGGCAGGCGAGGAATCTGGCGACGACTGGTGGGGCGGCAGCGCCGCTTACGAGCGCAGCGCAACCACGGACGCCGACGGAAACTACAGCTTCAGCGGACTCGCCAACGAGTCCTTCACGCTGCGGGTCACGGCTGCGGGTTACTATTCCTCAATTGGCAGTTCAGTAAATGTCGTGCTTTCAATGGTCAACGATGACAACCTGAAGTATGTGCGCATCCTTGACGGCGACGGCAACACGCTGCGCGACGCCGAGGTCATGCTCTACGAGGCTTCGACCGCCACTTGGGGCGCGGCCGAGAAGCTGGGCGGTGCGACGCACGTCGTGCGCCCCAGCGCAGCGAGCAACGGCAACTACATCTTCGCGTTCCACGCGGACTACGCCACCGGCGTAACCGTGGCTGGCGACGGCGCGGGCGAGAATCTGGAAATCGTGCTCGACACTGCTTCGAGCGGTACCCGGGTTGCGGCGCTGCCGGGCGTCCCCGCAGTCACCTCGAGCATTCCGGTAATGGACGTCAGCGGCATGACTGTGCTGCTGCAACTCAACCCCGGCCCGACGGCTGACGTCGTGGTCACTAGTGAGGCGAGCATGCTCGCCGGCGCGTATGTCGTCGCAGTCGATGAAGCGGTCAGCTTCTCGGCAGGCGGCGCGAGCGCGACGGTCGGTATCACGCAGCTGGAGTGGGACTTCGGCGAGGGCGGCGCAAGCACCTACGGACAGGAAGAGCTCAACCATTCCTGGAGCGCGGACGGCAGCTACACGGTCAACCTGACCGCGATGGACCAGTACGGCAACGTGGACACTGCCAACGTCACAATCCTGGTTGACGGCAGCGCGCCCACTTCCAACTTTACGACTACGGTCAAGGCTTCCATTGACGACGAAGGCGCAGCCTACAATGACACCAACGTCAACGAAGACACCTCGACGCTGGTCTTCAACGGCTCCGGCTCGAGCGACGGCGAGAGCGAGATTGCCTCCTGGGCGTGGGACTTCGGCGAAGAGGGCAGCGACAGCGGCTCGGTCGTCAGCAAGCAGTTCAGCGAACCCGGGGAGTATGAGGTCACGCTCACCACCACCGACGCGGCTGGCAACAGCGCCTCGGATTCGGCAACAATCATCGTGAACGACGTCACTGTCCCCGACGCCAAGTTCACTTACTACTACGACATTAACGACAACGGTACCATCGAGGCAGATGAACAAGCCTTGCAGAAGGCAATGGAGGGCGCTCCGGTAATCTTCAACGCCTCGAGCACCGAGGACAACTTCGACTCACTGGCTGACCTCACCTTCAACTGGGTGTTCGATGACGGCCTGACCGATTCCGGCGCCGTGGTTGAGCATGTTTACGCCGAGCTGAAGGACGAGGGCTTCAACGTCGTCCTGACGGTCACCGACCGCGCTGGCAACGAAGCGGTCTTCGGGGCGCTGGTCGAGCCGGCGACGATGGTGCGGCCTGACCTCTTCGTCTCCTCGCTCAACTTCACCAGCGACTCCCCGCAGGAGGGCGACGACCTCGTGATGGAGGCGACGTACAAGCTGCTGGAGAAGAACATCACCCGTAGCTTCAACGTCGCATTCTACGCCGACTCGATTGCAGCCGGCAACGAGTTTGCTAACATCTCGGTCGATGGCGCTAACCTCAGCGAGGGTATCGAGCACTCATACACGCTAACGGCTACGTGGAGTAATATCCCCGCAGGCGCGCACACGATTTTTGTCGTGGTCGACGCCGCTAACGTAATCGACGAGGGCACTGAGAAGAACGAGCTGGTGAAACTGGTCACAGTCAAGGCTGCCGATGACGGCCGCGACTGGACCTCAATCGGGCTGATTGCCGCCATCGTGATGGCGGTCTTCGGAGCGCTGGGCTACATCTACCGCGACCAGATTTTCGGCAAGTAAGCGCACCGCGCCTGCTGCTTTAGTGCCCGCGCGAAGCCATCTTCGTTTCCAGCGCCGCCTCTTCCAAGCCGTCCATCGCGCTGCCGAGGTCGTCCGAGACTTTCGCCACGACGTGTGGGTCGTCGAAGTGCGCGGTCGCCTCGACGATGGCGCGCGCGCGCTCGGCCGGGTCGTCAGACTTGAAGATGCCCGAGCCGACGAAGAGTCCGTCCATCCCGAATTGCATCATCAGCGCCGCGTCGGCCGGCGTCGCGATGCCGCCTGCCGTGAAAGTGACGACCGGTAGCCGCCCCAGCTTCGCGACCTCGTCCATCAGCTCGGCGATTTCAGCCTCGATTTCGCTGCGCGGCATCTCGAACGGAGTCGCGCCAGCTGAAGAACCGAGGTTGGTTACCACCTCGCGGTCGAGCTCGAAATACTTGTCGACGACGCGGGTCGCCATTGCGGCGCGGTCGTCAGATTGCTGCACCGCTGCGATTTCGGCGTCGAGCAGCCGCGCGTGGCGCATCGCGGCGACGATGTTCCCCGTCCCCGCCTCGCCCTTGGTACGAATCATGGCCGAGCCTTCCCAGACACGGCGCAGCCCCTCACCGAGCGAAGTGGCGCCGCAAACGAACGGGACGGTGAAGTTGCGCTTGATGACGTGGAAGTAGGGGTCGGCCGGCGTCAGCACTTCCGACTCGTCAATCATGTCCACTCCGAGGGCCTCGAGCACGCGCGCCTCGGCGGTGTGGCCGATACGGCACTTAGCCATCACCGGAATCGTGGTGCAGTCGATAATTTCGCGAATCTTCTGCGGCTCCGACATGCGCGCGACGCCGCCTTCGGCACGGATATCGGCCGGCACGCGCTCGAGCGCCATGACGGCGACGGCGCCGGCGTCCTCGGCGATGGCCGCCTGCTGCGCGTCGGTGACGTCCATGATGACGCCGCCTTTCTGCATGCGGGCGAAGCCGCGCTTCACCAGTTCCGGGCCGTGTCTCAGCGAATGCAGGTCGAGTTCGAGTGGCATGTTATGCTTCTGGTGGACCGGGCGGGATTTGAACCCGCGGCCTCCGCCTTGCGAAGGCGGCGATCTTCCGGGCTGATCTACCGGCCCACTCCCGCGGCGGCATTCCCCGGCGGCAATAAGGTTTCACTTGTCGCTACGCCGCCAAGTGTTCCTGCGCCGCCTCGGCCAGTGCGTTGAAGAGCTCTTCATCCTCAACCGATTCGTAGCCGCCGCCCTTGGCAACGTGCAGGATATCCACCTCGAGCACATCCTCGCCGCCTTCGGCGGGTGACATCACCGCATACTCTTCGCCCTCAACCTCGAGCGTGCCGTGGACCCGGAAGCGGTGCTCCCTGCCTTCGGAGTCGGTCAGCACTTCGATGTCGCCGGCATCGGGTGTTGCGGGAGCGTCCGCCGCAGCTTTGCTGCCGCCCATGAACGGAAAGCTCCAACCACCTGCGGTGTCAGCAACGCTGATTTCGCGCCCCATCGCTTTGGACCAGCCGCTGATAATCGCCTCTTGGTCGAATCCCGAGCTGGCTTCGAGCTTGCTCCAGTTGTTGATTGCCCAGGGAGGCTTCTCGAACTTGTCGGCCAGAAGCCGCAGGAACATACGCAGGTCGTTAGGGTTAGCAGTCCCGATTTTCAGCTGGAGGTAACAGTTGCGCGGGACGCCGTAGAAGCCCTTGTATTTCTGCGCTGAAAGTCGCGCCTTGAAACCGGCGAAGCGGAAGGCGGCGGTCCAGTTCATCTCGTCAAAGCCGCTCTCGCGCAGTTTCACCTTCGCGTCGGAATCGATTTCCTGCGCGCAGGCCCAGAAGGCGTCGAAGAAGTCGGTCAGCCAGACCAGCCCGAAGGTGCCACGGCCGACTGCCTCCAGCTGCCCTTTCTGTAGCAGCTTGCGCTTCACCAGCGGGTGCTTTTTACGAGGCTGCGCCAGCAGGGTCACGACGTGCATTGCGCCGGCAGCATGGGGCTGGATAAAATGGCTCCGTCGCAGACCGCCAGCTTTAATTAGGTCCCGGTACGGGCCGGGTCGGCCTGCGGGCCATTACGGTAATTACTTTATCGACTCTCAACAAAGAGTCCTGGACCAGACGTTCGGACTTGCTTGGGGGAGGCTCAGGCCGCACAACCAAAAGGTGGAAAAATGACAGAGCCCAACAGTAGTAAGTACGTTATCCAAGCCAGAATCACGGCCAGCGGCGTGGTTGAGCGATCCGACGTAGTCGGTGCAATCTTCGGTCAGACCGAAGGATTGCTCGGCGACGAACTGGACCTCCGGGACATGCAGAAATCGGGCCGTATGGGCCGGATCGAAGTGGACATCAAGAGTAGCAAGGGCAAGTCCATTGGTGAAATTACCATAGCCTCCAGTATGGACCAAGTAGAGACTTCGGTCTTTGCCGCCGCGCTCGAGACAGTCGAGCGCGTCGGTCCCTGCAAGGCGACTCTCAAGGTAACTAACCTCGAGGACAGCCGTGCCGGCAAGCGCGACCAGATTATTGGGCGCGCCCGCGAGCTGCTGCTCGGCATCGTGACCGAGTCCCGCAGTGCCGGAGTCAACATAACCGACTCCGTCAGGCAGCTAATCCAGACTGATGAAATCGTCTCTTACGGCGGCAAGCTCCCCGCGGGGCCCAACGTCGAGAACAGTGACGCCATCATTCTGGTCGAGGGACGCAGCGACGTCCTGAACCTGCTGCGGCACAGCATCAAGAACGCAATCTCGGTCGAGGGGACCAACATCCCCAAGGAAATTGTCGAGCTATGCAAGTCACGCACCGTCACCGCTTTCGTCGATGGCGACCGCGGAGGCGAGATGATCCTGCGCGAGTTGTTCCAGGTCGCTGAGATTAATTATGTCGCGCGCGCACCAAGCAACACCGAAGTCGAACACCTCGGGCACAAGCAGATTATGAAATGCCTGCGCGACAAGTCGACTACCGAGCTGTTCAAGGACCAGAACAAGTGGGCGAAAGATGGCAAGAAAAAACGCTCGCGACGTGGCGGACGCAAGTCAAAGACCAGCAAGGAGGACACGAAAGCGCCCGCAAAGGCGCCAGCCGCTGAGCCAAAGGCAGCGGCGGAAGAGCCCGCGGCCCCGGCTGAGGCACCTGCAGAGGAGCCAGCCGCTGAGCCAGAAGCAGTCAAGGCTGCCGCCCCCGCAGAAGCACAGGCACTGCTCGAGCACCTTGACGCGCTCAAGGGCAGCAAGAACGTGCGGCTGCTCTCGGGCGAGAAGCTGAGCGACGAACTCCCGATTACCAAGCTGCAGGAAAAGCTGCAGAAGAAGGGAAACAACGGCGTCACAGCACTGGTGATGGATGGTATCATCACCCAGCGGCTGGTCGACCTCGCCCCCGAGGCAGGTATCTCGACCGTCGTTGCCGAGAAGAAGGGACCACTACCGCGCAAGCCGGTCGGCCTCTCACTCTACACCCGTAGCGACCTTAGCTAAGGCAGCCCGACCGCCTTGGCAAATGGTTAAATCCGCCGGCAGCCGTCGCCAGTCGGCGAGAGCATGGCAGATGACGACAGCATAGACGAAGAGGGCCTGCGGCGCTCAGCGCGTAGCCAGATAATCGTGGACACAATCGAGCGCAGTCTCGAGAAGATGATGTTCGTCGAAACGAACATGGCACGCGAGATGGATTCCAAAGACCTGTTTCAGGTCAAGCGCGAAGCGGTCGCGGCGGTAGCCGAACTGCGCTACGCGCTCTCAATCCTGACCGGAAAGCTGGAAATCTGATGGGGTCCCGGCTGCTGCTGGCGCTGGACGAGACAGACCCGCTGCGTGCCTTTTCCGTAGCCGAAGCGGCAGCACCGCACTTGGCGGGCATCAAAATCAACTGGCCACTGCTGATGCAGGGCGGACTCGAGACGGTCGCGAAGTTAGCGAAGTTGGCACCAGTCATCTGCGACCTCAAGGTAGCTGACATTCCCAACACGGCGCGCCTCATCGCCGAAGCGGCCTACGGTGCCGGCGCGACCGGCATCATTGCGCACGCGTTCCCGGGCGCCGGCCCACTGCGCGCCATCCGCGACGTGGCGCCCGACCGCGACCTTTACGCAGTCATCACGATGTCGCACCCCGGCGGCGGCGAATTCTTCGACATCACGGCGCTGGCCGCCGTCGCGCGCGACGGCGGTGCGACCGGTGTCGTCGCTCCGGCAACGCGACCGGAAGACATCACCGCCGTGCGGGAAGCGGTCGGCAACCTCAAAATCATCGCCCCCGGCGTCGGTGCGCAGGGGGGCGACCCACGCGCGGCTATCACAGCAGGCGCCGACCTCATAATCGTGGGGCGCGCCATTTACCAGACGGACGACCCGGGCGCGGCCGCGCGGGAATTCGCCGCCGCGCTGGGCGACTGATGCTCACCGTCCGCGGGCTGCAGAAGGCGTTCGGTGCGCGGCGCGTGCTGCGCGGGCTCGACCTGTCGGTCGCCGACGGCGAAGTGGTGCTGCTGCAGGGCGAGAACGGCGCCGGCAAATCAACGCTGCTGCGCATTCTCGCAACGCTCGACCGCGCCGACAGTGGCGAAGCAGAAGTGGACAGCTTCGCGCTCTCCGACGGCGTCGAAGTGCGGGCACGCATCGGCTTCGCCGGCCACCGTCCCGGCTTTTACGGCGAATTGAGCGGCCGCGAAAACCTCGCGCTCTGGGCACAGCTGCACCAGCTGCCGGAGCACTCGGCGGAAATTGACGCCACGCTCGAGCGCGTCGGCCTCAAGGCTTTTGCCGATGACCGCACCGGCATCTACTCACGCGGGATGTTGCAGCGACTGGCGCTGGCGCGCGCTACCTTGCACCAGCCGACGACGCTGCTGCTAGACGAACCGTTCGCCGCGCTCGACTCCACCGGGCGCGAGCTGCTGCGGACGCTCATCTCCGAATGGTGTGACGATGGCCGGGCGGTGCTGGTGGTGGCGCACGGCAGCGGCCTTGCAGCGGACCGCACGCTGGCGCTCGCCGACGGGGTACTGGCGTGAGCCCGCTGACGGCGCTGGTGCGCAAGGAAGTGCGCGTCGAGCTGCGGTCGCTGCAGGGCACCATCGCGGCGGCGATGCTGGTGCTGGCGCTGCTGCTGCTGCTGCGCTTCACGCTCACCAACGACGAAATTGCCCGCGCACGGCTGGCGCCCGCGATTCTCTGGAGTGTGCTGCTCTTCGCCGGGCTGGGGCTGCTGACGCACACCGCCTTGCGCGAAGGCGACCGCGGCACCGGCGAGATGCTGCGGCTGGCGCCGCTCCCGCGCGTGACGCTGTTCCTCGGCGCCTGGGCTGGCAACCTGCTGCTGCTCTCGGGGCTGACGCTGCTTGCTTTCGGATTTTATATACTGCTCTTCGAGAACTCATTCGGCTCCGCATGGCCCTCTGCGCTCGCAATCCTGCTGCTTTCGGCGGTCGGTATTTCCGCTGCCGGGACGCTCACGACACAGGCGGCAGCGCCGCTGCCCGGCGCGTGGATGCTCGGGACGCTACTCGCCATCCCGCTGCTGCTCTTTACCGTGGTCGAAGCGTCACTGCGCGCGTTGCAGGCGTTGCTGCTCGATGACGCGGGCATTGCGACCGCGCTGACGCTGCTGCTGCTCTACGATCTGGCATTCCTAGCGGGCGGCGCGTGGCTCAGCGAACTGGCCGACTAGCGCCGCTTAAGAGATAGCGCGGCGGAGTTGATGCAAAAACGCAGTCCCGTTGGCTGCGGCCCGTCGGGGAAGATGTGTCCAAGGTGCGACTCGCAGCCGGCGCAGACTACCTCGGTGCGGCGCACGCCGAGCGAGTCGTCCTCACGCTCAGCGACCGCCCCGTCAGTAACTGGCGCGCTGAAGCTGGGCCAGCCGGTGCCTGAAACGAATTTCGTTTCCGAGTCGAACAGCTCCGCGCCGCACGCCACACAACGGTAGCTGCCGGCGTCGTGGCAGTCCCAGTATTCGTTGGCGAAAGGCGGCTCGGTCGCACTACAGCGGCAGACCTCGTATTGCTCCGGGCTCAGCCGCGTGTGCCATTCAGCGTCGCTGAACTTCATCGGCGGGTCGCCTTACGATGTTTCACAGCACTCCTGCTGCCTTGCCGCCCGCTTCGAAAGCGCCCAGCGCTTCGTCCAGATCCTCGCGCGCGAGTCCGGCGTTCATGATGACGCGGATGCGCGCCTTGTCGCGCGCGACCATCGGAAAGACGATGGGGAGCGCGAAGACATCGCGCTGCATCAGTTCACCGCTCAACGCCTGCGCCTGCTTCGAAGAGCCGCACATGGCAGGGATGATGGGGGTCGTGGAAACGCCGGTGTCGTAGCCGAATTGCTGCAGCCCGCGACGGAAATAGGCGGTATTCTTCCAGAGATTCACGACGTGCTGCGGCTCTTCATCGAGCACGTCCAGCGCAGCGGTGCAGGCGGCGACCGTCGCGGGCGGGGCGGAGCCCGAGAGCAGGAAGGTGCGCGACTTGTTGAAGGCGTATTTCGCGAGATGTTCGCTGCCGGCGGCGAGCCCGCCGACGACACCGAACGCCTTGGAGAAGGTTCCCATTTCGATATCGACCTTGTCTTCGACGCCATAATGGACTCCGATTCCGCGCCCCTCGCCCAGCACGCCTTCGCCGTGCGCGTCGTCCACGTAGGTCATCGCGCCATATTCTCCGGCGAGCGCGCAGATTTCGTCGAGCGGCGCGGTGTCGCCGTCCATCGAGAAGACGCCGTCGGTGATGATGAGCCGGCGCCCCGTGTCGGGAGCCTTGCGCAGCAGGTCTTCCAGCCCGCCCATGTCGTTGTGCGCGTAGATGTTGCGTGCCGCCTTCGTCAACCGCACCCCGTCAATAATCGAGCCGTGGTTCAGCTCGTCGGTGAAAAGGTGGTCGCCCTTGCCTACCAGTTGCGGAATCAGCCCGGCGTTGGCGGCGAAGCCGGTCTGGTAGTAGATGGCAGCGTCACGGCGCTTGAACTCGGCGATGCGCTGCTCTAGCCGGACATGCAGGTCCATGTTGCCCGCAATCGGTCGCACGCTGCCCGAGCCGGCACCGTGGCTGCGGACAGCCGCAATAGCGGCCTCCTTCAGCCGCGGGTGGTTGCTCAGGTTCAGGTAATTATTCGAGCAGAGCATCAGCCGCTCGCGTCCGCCAACCTGACAGCGGGGCGCGCTGGGACCTTCCAGCACCGGCGGCCGCCAGTCAAGGCTCGCCGCCACGAGCGCTTCGTATTCGTCGCGCATCCAGCCCGTCGGGTCGCTCATTGCGCCCTCTGTTCGCGGCGCAGGTTTTCAAGCATGTCGTCGGCCATCTCCGCCAGCCCGAAGCGGGGTGCCCAGCCCCACTCCTGCCGTGCGACGGAGTCGTCGACCGCGTCGGGCCATGAATCGGCAATCACCTGCCGCGCGTCGGGCGCGTAGCGACACTCGAAGCCGGGGACGCGCTGCGCGATAGCGTCTGCCAGTTCGCTGGCGGAGAAGGACATCGCGCCGAGGTTGAAGTCGGAATGGTGCTGCAAGGCCTCGAGCGGTGCATCCATCAGGTCCAGCGTCCCCTTCAGCGCGTCTGGCATGTACATCATCGGCAACCGCGTCTCCGGGCCGACGAAGCATTCGTAGCTACCGTCGCGCAGCGCAGCGTGGAAGATGGCAATGGCATAGTCAGTGGTCCCGCCACCCGGGGCCGCCTGCCACGAAATGAGTCCGGGGTAGCGCACCCCGCGCGCGTCGACCCCGTAGCGCTGGAAGTAGTAGTCGCAGAGGATTTCACCGGCGACCTTGGTGACGCCGTACATCGTGCTCGGGTGAAGTGGTGTCTCCTGCGGAGCCAGCGCCGGGGTATCAGGGCCGAAGACCGCTATCGAACTCGGGCAGAACAAGCGTTGCCCCCGCTCGCGGGCGACCTCGAGCACGTTGCGCAGGCCGTTGAGGTTGACCTCGTAGCAGAGCGCCGGATTAGCCTCGCCGCCCACGGAAAGGATGGCGGCGAGGTGGTAGACTGTGTCAATATCGTGCTCCGCAACGGCCTGTGCGTAGCCCGCAGCGTCGGTGACGTCGCCCTTCGCAGACGGACCTCCCTCCGCGACTTCTGGCGCGAGCGGGCTGGAGCGGTACATCGCGACGACGTCCCCGGCGGGGAAGCGCTCCCGCAAGGCGAGCACCAGCTCGGTCCCG